>Ga0228535_1000068_pt1 | contig 304251 bp, 277 predicted proteins | sample SJ1metagenome_FD_168457 | JGI IMG/M metagenome (GOLD analysis project Ga0228535, IMG submission 168457) | Enriched culture of PCE-dechlorinating microbial communities from Ithaca, New York, USA - SJ1 | ecosystem: Engineered > Modeled > Simulated communities (microbial... > Unclassified...
TTGGCCGTATCCCTGGGGATCGCTGCCGTCAACACCGGCTACTCAGTGCTATTTATCCATATGGACCAACTGATTCATACGCTTAAAACTCAGGAAATATCGCCAAAGAGCAAGAACAAATTGAAAAAGCTATACCAGGTTGATCTGGTTATCATCGATGAAGTAGGCTTTCAACCAGTAAACCGCAACGAAGCCAACCTCCTGTTTGGAGTGATTAATCAGCTTTACCAACAAACCTCTATCATCTTAACTTCCAACAAGGGATTGGTTGAATGGGGAGAGTTCATGGGAGATCCGGTAATAACCGCTGCCATGTTGGACAGGCTCATGCATAAGTGTGAGATCTTCAACATGGAAGGAGACAGCTACCGGCTTACTCACCGGGAAACAATACTTAAGGATTAACAAGAAAATTTCCAGAAAAAACGGTGGTCAAGTGCTGCATTTTAAATGGCCGAAAATGCTGTATTTCTATTGACCGTTCACAGGACACCCTTGCCCTTGGCTATGTGCTTGGCACTATCAACCCGCACTAGGGACTTTCACCCTTTAGACTGCGCCCATGCCGGGCGCACAAAGAAAAAGGCGCTGATTTCTCAGTGCCTTGAATTTCCTAACAGTGTTCAGGTTATGCGTGAATACTTAATACTCATCCATCAGCAGAAATTCCGCAAGATGCTTGTGCTTAATCCCATCCATGTTGTCGTTCCAAAAATCATCCATTGTGACGACGTATTTCGGGTAATTGTCTTTGATAGCAAGCAACGGAGCAAACTCACGGTCAATGGTTTCCTGTGCAACATTGGGCGTATAGGATACCTGGATATACACCTTTTCGTTTTTCCGCTCGGCAATGAAGTCAACCTCTTTGGTGTCGAGCTTGCCGACATAAACCCGGTATCCGCGCCGCTCAAGCTCCAGCATGACGATGTTTTCCAGTATCCCGGAGATCATTCTGTCCTTATAGCCCATGACCGCATAAACCAATGACTGATCCCCGATATAATACTTCTCGCTGGTCTTTAAAATCTCTTTCCCCTTGATGTCATACCGGGGAATTTTCCTGATGATATAGGCGCTTTCGAGCGAGCTTAAATAGTTGTAGACAGTATTCAAATCAACCTTGCGCTGCTGGCTCTTGAAGTAGTCGGACACGTTCTTTGCGGAGAAGGTGTTGCCGATGTTATCGAACACAAACTTTACCACACGCTCCAAAAGTTCTATGTTTCGGATACTGTGGCGCTGTATCGTGTCGCGGAGAATGGCCGACGAATAGATGTCGTTCACGATGCGGTAGGCCACATCTTCTTCGTAATCACCGATGTGGACGGCAGGAAAGCCGCCAAGACGAATATATGAGCGGATTTCCTCACGCACGTTGACAGGCTTTTCGCCTGTGCGCACCTCCTTAAACAGCAGGTATTCCCTGAAAGACAGCGTATTGATCTTGATCTCCACATAGCGGCCCGCGATGTAGGTCGCAAGCTCGGAGGACAGCAGGCGCGAATTGGAGCCTGTAATATACAGGTCGGCATTGGCGCTTGAAACCAGGGAGTTGACCGCCTTTTCCCAGTTCTTCACCTCCTGAATCTCGTCCAGAAGGACATAGTAGCGGCCTTTATCGGTCATGCGCGCCTTCACATACTTGTGCAGCTTCTCCGCCGTATCAAGATCGGCAAAGTCAAGGTTCTCAAAATTGATGTACACGATGCTTTCCGGCGCGACTCCGCTTTGCTCAAGCTCATCCCTTACCATCATCAGGAGGGAGGACTTCCCGCAGCGCCGGATACCCGTCAATACCTTGACAAAAGGCTTATCTATGAACGGCCTGATTTGCTTCAGATACAATTCTCTTTGGATCATGAGTATCACCCACCTTTTTTGTATTATACCACGATCTAAAGCGTATATATAAGGAGCTTTAAGGTTATACCCATAAAAAGCAGTTTTTGACAGGAACACAGATAAGGTGTATTCCTGCAAGGGCACAAAAGGAAGTAAGGCCGTTGGATTGAGAAATCAAATAATTAGCACCTGGAGCTTTCTATTCTCTATCGTTCTTAGTCATTATAAAATTGGGGTAGTATTCCACAGGGGGAAGCTTCTTTTATTGGTTTCTTGTTAGTTATGTTCTCTAAATCCAAAATAAAACCCAGCCCGTAAAATGAAGCCTTATTTCGGTTCTCATCAATTTTAGCTCGGTAATTATGAATATCAATCAATCCTTTAACTACTAAGCCCATCGCTCCCAATAATACGCTTTTGGGGGTTGCCGATAATTGCTGCACTAAGACGGGGATCCCAGTTGCTCCAGCAGCAAATTCGAGGCATAATTTGCGAAAAAGTTCCTTTTTTTGTGCTCTGATATTGTTCTGTAGGTCAAGTAAAGCCGGCTCCAATTCTGTTTGAACAATTTTTTTGATTTCGTATTGAACATCAATGATATCTGCATCTAGCGGCACTGAATACGCAAGCCTTTCCATTGCATGTGTAAAAAGACCTCTTTCGTCCTTGGTTTTATTCCTGATTTCCAGAATTTCTTCAGGCTTAAGACGGCCGAAGTCTGGAACCAAATGGCATATTGCTTGGTGTGAAAGTAGTGAGGCAGCAGACTGTTCAAAATAAGCAATGTTTGAAAGATCGCTTTTTACAAGAGCAGAAGCCATACTAGCAAGCATTGGATGATCGGCAAATGGAACCATTCCATTAGTTAATGCAAAATGCAGTCCCGTTGATGCCTGAACCAAACGGTGTACGTGGAAAAATCCAACATCGATATAACTCTTTCCCGGGGGCACTAAGCCGTTCAATCTCGCCCAGTCCTCCGAACGAAAGAACTGCATTCCAATTTCTGATTCAAGGAATTCTTTTGGGTTTGTCCAATCTTTAGGGGTTAGTTGCATACCTATGGGCAATAATACTCCTTCGTCTCTAAGTAATGAATTATCTTGCCAGAATTGTAATATCGACTTTTTAAGATGTGTAGATGCGGTCTGTTTGTGGACTTTAACCCATGTATCTTCTTCAACCTCTTCCCCAGTTAACAAATTCTTTTTATGCAGGGTGAAGCCCATTTTTTTAAGCTTCTCGAAGCCTTCTTCAACTTCTGTTGCGTAATAATTTGGATCAAGATAATAAGTAAAAACCCGGTCGTAGAGAACCGTAACAATACTAAGTGTTTGAAGGTTAGAAATAAATCCATCAGTGTAGTATAGAACATCACCCGGGGCCGGAACTTCGAAGCGTTCCATATTCCTCACCATCCTGTAAGTCTTAATTACCTGGGCATATGTATTTATGACATATATTTACACTTAGAAAGGTGATATTATCTAGATAATGAATTTACACAATAAAACTTATATTTAGCTTCATATTCTTTACTTAGGTCTTGTAACTTATCTAATGAAATAAAAGACCCATTCCCTTCCTTAAAGACATTCCATAATTCTCTGTATATAATGGCATCTAATAGATCAGCTTCATCAATTGGAAACTGCTTTGCAGTTATAGAGCTTTTTGCCATAATAGCTTTTTCTTTATTTATAATTATAGAACCTAATCCATAAAAAATATTATTCTTCTCTCCTATCCAAATAGAAAGATTGAAATGGCTAATATTCTTGTCTTTATCTAGCTGATTAATTTCATTATTAATATCAACGTAAAGATTATATGGCCATTTTATTGTTGAACCATTTGAATAAATTGATGACATATCGAAAGTCTCATCTAATGGAATAATTCCTTTCTCTTGCGCGTTACAAAATGCCTCCCAGCAAAACCATGATTCTATGCACCATTCTAATAATGTCAAATGCCGGTATTTTTTTTGTAAATAGTTTGATGTAATTCTTAGTAGAGGAAATTCAAATTTTTCACATAGTTTATTTTTTAAATCATCACGTTTTCGTTGGTCACGATTACGATGTGACTCGCCATCGAATTCTACTGCAAATATCGGTTTATCTGATTCGCATACCACAAAATCAAAATGAGCTTTTAGCGCATAGCTATACTCTAGTCCCGATATTCCTGAACCTTCAATTTCAAGCACATCAGCAACTCGAATTTTAGGATAAACAACAGTTCTGCAATTCTCACAAACATTTTTTATAATGTCATGTGTTAATTTCTCATTATTATTTGCATAGATTCTTTTCACCATTTATAAACCTCAATAAAATAAATGTAAAAATGAAATCCAAGAGTTTTAAGAATTCTTCCCATACCATATTTACTAAATATAAAGGGCTTCCAAGTAAAATCAACATAAGATCGAACTGCTTGCGGTTAATCTTTCTCATAGAATCACCTTAAACAATTTCTAAAGCACGGTTGAAAATAAATGCTCCAACTTCATGTTCATAAAGACTTTCACTTGAATGAAGTAATAATTTACTGATATCTTCTGATTTTTTTATTACTTGTGCAAACAGCTTCAATGTAGATCTCTGAGTAGTAGTGATAGCATTAAACATTTCATATTCCTCTTGGCGGCTCAACCGGTTGATGTATGTGTAATACTTACCTAAAAGGCCAACTATGCAATCAGATACTTGAATTAATGGATTATCTTTGGAATCAACAAAACTATAATTATCTGCCTTACTGTTACCAATAAACAATTCATATTTTTTAAACTGGTTTTCTATAAAGTATTCATTATCAAATGTATGGCGGGCCTTACAAAAAACGCCAATGGGACGTAAATAGAACGGGAAATAATTATCAAGAATAGTCTTTTCGAGATTATCCTGTAAAAATATTAATTTGTGTTGTTTGCGCCCTTGCTTCAAATACTGTCTTAGAAGTTCCATTTCGAAGGTTGGATCGTCTATATTATCAATAAACCCAATTATATGTTCATAAAAAGAAGCTATGCTGCCTGAAACAATATTGGGATAGTTATGTCTTTTAAGTAGTTGATAAAAGTCATGATAATTAGAAACTGCAATTTTATATAGTTCATTTTTAATTTGAAAGATAAAGGGGACAAAAGCACTTTCATCTATGGAATCGATAATATCAACAACAGCAAAATATAAGTTGTTAATATTGGAATAGTGTACATACAAATCACTCTGATAAAGCCACTGTAAAAAGAGCTTAACTTTGGGTTCTGATAAACAACCCAAAAAATCTTTGCCCTTACTAATATGTTTAAACTTCAATTCATTCGCCGATTTTGGCAAACGCAGTTGACTTTTGAGCTCATCAACATTAGTATTTTGAGGTTGTTCTATGCACATTACTCCACCTAAAACAAAATCACTATCAATGGGTGCATTAAAATCATCTTCGTCTAACCATAATTTCCGAATATTATTGGATTCGTCGTAATAAAAATGGCAATCATGGTTATCAAACTTATTTAAATCTCTACTGATATCTTCGAATTCATCACTCAGCATTATTTGGCGAAACATATTTAAATCAATTCTATTGTCCATTGACTTCACTTCCTTACTGAGCAGATAGCTTTAATTAAGTTATTATCGCAGTTTACATATAGGTAGCTATCGTTTGTTGCCAATCAACTCTGTTTAATTATCCTTGGGCATACAGATAATGGAAAGGTATGTATTATCAGGTTATATCCCAAAATATATCTGCTTGATAAAGCTTGATATTATCTTCAACTATTCTAATAGATTTAACAGCTTCCATCAGCTCATCCCTCTCTGAGGGCTTATAGTAGTAGATCTCCCAGATGGCATCCGCTTTAACTTTATTTTTAACTATTCTCAGATATGGTAAATCTACATCACCTAATGACTGACCAATGATTACTACATTGTCCACATCGTAAAGTTTCTTAAAAAATTTTAAATGTACATTGATATATAGAGCTGTGTTCTTGAATGTTCTCTCATAATAGTCTGCCAATGCATTATAAATACTTGTATTTGCTTCATCGAACTCTGCTTCCGCAGCTTTTGCTTGATTTCTTAATTCTTTAATTTTTGCAGCATTGCCATGACCGATTACAGGTTCATCTTGGCAATATGGTGTTAGCCCGCCATGTATATGTAAGATCTGGTCACAAGGGATATTGTATATTCGCTCCAATACATTTGTGTAATTAAATGTTAGAAAATAGTCTGTTTGATTACTTATCAACACCTGCTTCCTTGGTTTTGCCTTTGTTAATCGAACCTGTCTGACCCACTTCTTTATATAAGAGTTCATGTCTAAAACAAAATTATACTGATTTTCCCAGTAATCATCCATTGTATCTTCAATCCCCATAAGCCCCATTTCCAAACCAAGCTGGCTAACAATAGAAGATGATAAATCAAATATTTGATCGTCATCGGCCTGAGACAATTGAAATTCAAAGCTTTTCCATAAGTATTGATAAAGTGCACTTTCTCTGCTATTTGGAGATAAACTATACATGTTTTCTAACTCTGTTAGGAAGCCATCTGCATATTTCATCAAGTAGTTACGGAAATCCCAATATGACGTTTTTAGGTTATGTTCAAGATCAAATCCATTGCCGATTATGTAGAGTGTAGGCATAATGTTACTCCTGAATCTGCTTATTTATGGTTTCCAACGCGGAAACAATCTTTGCCACTTTTGTAGTCCTTTGATCTGCGCATTTTGCCAATAACAGATTATTAAACTTTCGTAAGCCTATAACTTTTTTACAACTTTACCGTAATACATGCCATTGGGTTCTTTAAAAAGTACAATCTCAAATCCATGTTTTTCATAGAAATGATGTAAACGCTCTTTATGATCTTGATCTACAACAGATAGGTTGCCATGTATTGCACAAATTTTATTATCCGAAGCGTATTCCAGCAATTTGTTCATCATCTTGGAGCCATATCCCTTATTGTAATATCTTCTTTTTTTAAATGGTTCTATATCGCCTACAAGCAATGAATTGTCTTCTTGTAAAATGCATTTCATCTTTGATATCTGAGCGCCTTTTATAGAAAGCATAACAAAAACCAAAGATTCGCAATTATTAATAGAGACATTAACTGTTTCGCGAAATATTTTCTGCATATTCTTTCGCTGGAGAGCCACCTGTTCCGGAAAATGGGAGCCACTGCTCCGGTAAAAATGAGCCACCATTCTGTTTGCAGAGCCACCAGTAAGCTGGCGGCCCTGCAGTTTAAGCTATACATGAATACCTTTACGTTTTCGCATAGATTCTTCCCCATCAATAAATATGGTGTATGTCTCAACGTGTGTCGAGGGTAAAAAAGGGATATATACTCAAATCTTTTTTAGTTGTTATTTCTAAAAGCTCTGATTCTATCGGTATTCTCAAGGAATATATTCCAATCAAAAGTATGCATTTGTCGAGTATTCTTAAACATATATCCATCTATAAACATTTCTCTTTGAACCTTTTTATCTGTAATCCCCAAATGAGGCATAAGTCTCTGCGAGACCATCCAAGCTACATCAACATTACTAGTATGCAAAATATCATCTGGTCTAGTTTCATTCACATGTTCAAATTCTGCACATGGTTTTTCATAAACATAAAACATTCTACATGCTATAGGTCGAACAGTATAAATAGAACATATTTTATCTAATAAAAAGGGACAAGCAGTGGACTCAGTATGACATTTTAACTTTTTAGACACTCTAGCATAAATATTGTCATCTATTACTTCGCTCATATACCAAGTAATTCCCATTAATTCCACCTTATTTATCGGTACAGACGGATTAAGACAACAAGCATAACATCCTTTTGTACAAGCACTTTTTCTTCGCGTTTTTCTTTCTTGAAAATCCAGTTCAACTACTATTCCTGCATCAACTATTTGATATGCATCTAGTAAATCAGGCAACCAATCATATTGACTTTCAGAGCTGTATTTTAAACGAGCTTTTTTTAATTCTTTAGTAAAACGCTGTTGTTTTTTATTTGTCATTTTAGCTACCATAATACTTTTCCTTATAAGCTAAATTTTTTGTAAGGTTCATCTGGCTATAAGAATTTCTACCCCATCCCTCTTATCTAATTTTTCTTAGATAAGACTATATGTTCTGTATATCAAAAAACCCATATCTTCCGTTGTTTTTGTCTTTAGTAAAAACAATCTGGTTTACTTTCCCTGCAATTGGAGCAGTAGGTTGCTTGTTTTCAAATATAATAATTTGTTGATTAGCATTATTTTTAGCCATATCATTGAACATCGCATTTTGCATCTTATCCGGAACATCAGTACCAGTTTCCTTTTCTTTCAGCGTTACAAGGGGTGAATCCATAACAACGACACCAGGATGAACTAGCTGATTCTTAATCGTATAACGCATTAAAGATATTACAAATGCAGCGTATAAGAAGGCACGATAGCCTTTACCAAAACTTCCACGTTTTTTAGCGCCAATTTTTATATCGAAGGACTTTTTATCGAATGTGACTTCTCCAGATTCATCAAAACACCAATTGATTAAAGTGTTTTTAATTTCAGCGCAAAAATCTTCTAAAAGTTGACTACTTAACTCACTTTTGTACTGAAGTGAGGGCGGTGTTTTCTTTGAGTTCTCTTCATAAGCTATTTTCAAAGCTATCTTGCGAGAAACCTCTGCTGCAACATATTCCTTTTGGTTGTTCAATTTAATATAGTTTTCATTTCTTTTAATTATAGATTTGATTGACTTCAATTGAGGCTTTATACTTGCAATTTCTTTATCTACTATGTTTAACAAATCTTGAAGCTCTACAACGTCTGTATCGATTATCGAAATTTGAGTTATCAGCCCTTGAACCGTATCTTTTAGGTCAAGTAATTGGATCTTAATTTTTTGCCGTTCATTTTGATATGCTGCTGATAAATCATCTGAAATTTCAGTAGTAAAATCAACAGCATTCATATTTCCATGGCAAACAGGACAAGATACCTTTTCTACTTGTGAAACAAAGTCTGTACCTTCTTCAAGAAATTGCAGACGTTCCAAATCAGAATTATAATGTTTCTCCAACAAACTAAATCTGTCTTGCAGAGCCTGCAGTCTTTGTTTTTCCGATAATTTTTCGTCAATCTGCTTGTTCAGTTGTTTCTTTTGTAGCAATTTTGTTCTCAACTGATTTTCAAATTCCTTGATCTCAATTTCTAAAGCTGTCAACTCGTTTTCTTCTATAGTTTTACAGATGCTCAATTCGTTTTCGACATTTTGAAGTGTTTCATTGAGTGTCGCTATTTCATCACTGATAAAATCAATTACACTGATTATTTTTGCCTTGCGTAATTTAACATCTTCAATTTGATCGCATTTTTCATCATCAATGCCGGTGAGAATATATTTGAAAATAGACTTCTCAACTGTAGCGGTTACATTTTGCCCTGTTAATATTGGTGAAGAATCTTTTATAATATTTGTTTCATTAATATTGTTCAAATGACAGATATTCCTAAAACTTAATGTCTGCTTCTCTCCCCTATTATTTTTCTTAAGCAGAACTATGTCCTTAATCCCTATCCTGTTTAAAAAGAACATAGATATATTGTCGCTTTTAGTAGCGTCGTGTTTTGTATTTAACGTGATATATTGTTGTATCCTATCAAAATTATCAATAGTCGTAAAAGCTGCATCAATTCTTTCATCGTCAATTTTACGTTTAAAACTGATAACAACGCCATCGTTTGTTTCTATTTGCATCATAATATGAGTATAATCTCGTGCTTCAATTATTTCTTTTGGGGGCTTCGAAGCTCCCATCATATACTCAATGCATTCAAATACATATGTTTTCCCAGTATCGGATGCGCCTGAAACAATATTAAGGCCTCGGTAGAATTCGATAAAGGCATCATTAACTTCTGGTCCTGTTAATCTTATTTCTTTAATATAAAATCCCTTCACCATATCCCCTCCGAAGCAATCAAAATTTCTTGATTGAACTCATCTCCCCATTTGGCAATTCTCTGCTTAATTAGTCTTGATAATTCTTCGTCTGTTGAGCCTGAAAATCGGGCATTTATCCATTCTGCAGTATGCTTAAGCTTTTTTATATATTCACTTTCAAAAGCATTTAAAAACCACTTCGTCCTCTCATTGCATCCATAATTAATACCATCTTCATCTGTATAGACATCAATTAGTTTTCTACTAATCAAAAAATATATCGCTTTCTCTATCATTTGAAATTTTATGGGGTATTCGCTACTTCTATAAGGATGCACAGGGTGAATATTACTCTGATTTAAATCAATGTCGCGGGCATGAAGCAGTATATAATCATAAATACAAAGCCGCTGAAGGCTATGTTTAATAAGTCCCGATCTCTCTAATAAAACTAAAACTCGAATACCTACTTCGATTTCAGAATTGAACACTTGAATATATTTATCAATCATTTAGCCCACCTCACTTCACTCTTTTCGTTAGCTAAATGATGACATAATCCTTGTTTATCGCATATTGACATATATGAATTTACAGCCAGAATATTATCCTGTATAGAGAGGAGACTTGCCTGCGCCATCACATTCATCAATCGGGTTTTGCCATCTGGATAATCTCTTTCAACAATATCAATGATCCCGTCATATACTTCATGCTTCAGCTTAATAAAGCTGCTTTCATCAGGCAAAGTATCTCTTACAAAAATACGCAGGGATTCTGCCGAATAAAATCTTTCTCTATGTCGGTTAAAGTCCAATATAAATTCAGGGTAATTCTGCTGTAAATCTTCCACATTATCTATTATCTTTTTTTTATAATCGGAATATGCTGCAATAATTTTTGATACATATGTTAATTCTTGTGTATCTATTTCTTGTGGTGGATTTTGCTTTACTGGCCTTTTCTTTGTCAATCCTCCGCCAAATCTAAAAGGAAAATAAGGTGTAGTTTGATGTTCATCAATGATAGTTTGCATAGGATATACTGATACAATTTTAAAATAAAAGTTTTTAATATATTGAATCAGGCCATCAGATAAATCAATTGGGTCATTTGTCTTTATGCCTGTCTTGCAGTACTTATCCCAATTTTTTATAAGTGCATCATTAATATTTAATGGATTATTAATATAGTCTAAAAGAGATGGTCCTACATCCTTAGGTGCAACAATGTAATAATGCTGCGGTACTGGATAATCCTTATTGTATGTATAATAGCAAAGCTTTCCAAATTCAACCCATATATCACTTGGCGTAATGGGTTTTTCATAGTGTTTGCATTGATAATAATCATATTGACCTTCTGCAATCTCAGCTATGATATCTCTACCTTTATCATTTGATCCGCCAATTTTCCGGACCCAAATATATCGATCCTTCAAACACGCAGTAGCCCATTCATTAATAAAGTCTTCAAATTGATTGGGGGAAAATATGCCTACTCTTTCAATTGGGGGAATAGGAGCACCATTATAAACCAGTAGATAATTATCTGGAGGTGGTACGATGCATTCACTTAGCTCAAAAGTAGTATTTAATAGCATATTTTCACATCCCCATTTGATACAAAAATACCAAAGATTATATCTTGTCTTTAGCTTTTGTACGAACGTCTACAGGCTTAGCTGTTTCTTTTGAAATTACTATATCGAATGTCATCTTGACAAAATAATGATTTTCATTTGAGACAAGTATTCTGGTCTCAAGCTATTTTTTCTCATAGGCGGATATTGTTTAATTATCCGTAGAATCATTTCTGTCTTAATATCACTCTTGCCAAATATTTCTTTACCATGACTATAGAATCCTTTAACCGGATTGATAAAGATTCGAATTAGTTCCGTTTGGACATTGTCCCTAGAATCTATATAAAAAACTTACCAAATCTGTTGAAATTACAGTTAATGCTTGGGACTGCAAGCTTAATCCGCACGGTCTTTGATAAGTATTGCTTTAACCTCATTAAGGATTACTTGTTTTTTCTTATTCTTCTGAACCTATCCTAGCTTTTTAACTTACCATATACTTATGGAACGAAAGGAGCGAAATCATGATGGAATTTACTTCGTGGAGAAGTTATTGGAACTTTCATCATAGCGTATTAAATAAGGGAAGGTATATCAGAACTGAAGAATCTGAAGCTTTTTTGAATGCAGTATTGGAAACATCCGCTAAAAGAGAAAAAGTGATTGAAGCCAATACTATATTATGGAGAGCCCAATTAGGACATGATTATCAACCACATTTTGAAGGAGGTCAATATGTCGATGACATTCCCTGTCCTTTCGATCCAGATAGAATGAAACCATTAAAAAACGAAGCAACCGAAGGAAGAGTTAATCCCAAGGGGATGCCATATCTCTACTTAGCCTCGGATAAAGCTACTGCTATGGGTGAAGTAAGGGGTTGGATTGGATCACTAATCTCGGCTGGACAATTTAGACTAAATTGTGACCTTACAGTTGTGGATTGTAGAGTTAACGAAGAAGAGAGTTTTATTTATTATTTTAAAGAGCCAGATGCACAGGAAAGGGAAAAACTTGTCTGGTCAGATATAAATCGCGCATTTTCGCATCCTATAACTAATACTGACAAAAGAGCTGATTATGCTCCTACCCAGATACTTGCCGAATTATTTAAAACGAATGGTTTTGATGCAATTGTATATACAAGCTCATTAGGGAAAGGTTCAAACATAGCAGTATTCGATGTGAATAAGGCTGATCTAATTATGTGTTCCTTATTTAAAGTCAAAAACATTAATTATACATTTGATGAATGTGCCAACCCTTATTTTATTTCTAAACGAAAAAAGGATGATAAACAGTAAAACTCCGGATAAGTCGGGATTCTATCTGTCTTACTACTGCGGTTGTGGAAGCTTAATAGGTAGTGTAAATAATTTTGTGTATCTTTTAATAGTAATCTAAATAATGGCCTTACGGAAGAATAATTCCCCTTGTAACTAGCTTTAAACGTATCAGCTGGCTCCGTTTCTGTAAAGAACAAAGCCAGCTGTTTCCAATTTATCGGTAATCCCCAGGTAAAATACGTTCGGAAAAAATGAGAATCAGTTGACGAGCCACCCATGTTTAATCGTGAATACGTTGCATTTTCAAGGCGTCTTCAAAAGAGAAAATGCAGTTCTGTGAGTTCGCATTTCGGATGGTTTATTTCGCAACTTACTAATTTGACAAATGGGAATACTAGGCTTTTCGACCCCTTATCTGATATAAGTTACGAGGTTGGGCTTTCGCTCCACTGCTTTCACCCCAGCAGTATTCTTGTAACCAAGCAATACCGCATTATAGGGTTTAAAACCCTGGGGAATGAGTAAATCTCTCAGTTCCAGTCCGTCCGTTGATTGAAAAGCCATTAGGACAAAGTATATCCAGCAGGACCCTAGCCCTAGCGATTCAGCCGCCAGAAGCAGGTTTTGCGTTGCCGCGGCGCAATCAGCGTCGAGGGGTATGGGTGCCAGCTCATTTCCAGATACGATGATCAATGTCGGGGCGTGGTATAAACAATGAAACCCTTCATCACTCCCCAATTTCCTTAGATGCTCAATATTCATATTCCGGGCTGCTTCTTTAGCAGCCAAATTTAGCCTTTCCAACAACTCCCGGTTTTGGACAACAGTAAAATGCCAGGCCTGGTCTCCGGCATTGGGTGCATACATCCCAGCTTCCAGCACCGCCTGCAGCTCTTCCTCTTTGATCTGTTCCTCTGTAAAGCTTCGGATGCTCCTGCGCTGTTTAATAATTTTTAGGGTTTCATTTTCAACCATCAAATCATCACTCCTATGCTTAATATTAGCGATTTTTGCATAATGTAAAAAACCCTTTTTTCAAGACCAGCAGAGTCAGTGAGGTTGCAACAACAAGTGCCGTACTTAGTGAATTTAATCGAACCAATGAATAAAGCGACAGTAAAACGCATTTATTCGTTTTACGACTATAAAAAAGGCGTAGATCTCTCAGTGCCTTTTTTATTGCCATATGTGCTATCACGCATTTCTTTAAAGCTTCTAACAGTAGTTATTTCAACGTAACCTGTACCTCTTTGCCAAGGGAGCGGGCAACCTTAGACAGAAAGTCCAGGGACGGATTGTACGTCCCACTTTCTAGGCGGCTGATAGTGGATTTTTGAGTCCCAACCCGAAGCGCCAATTCTTCCTGAGTAATATTTTGGCTGGTGCGCGCTTCAATGATTTGCGAAATCACCTCATAGCGCGGTTTCAGCTTTTCGTATTCAGCTTTGAATTCTTCGTCCTTCATCAAAGGCTCTTTCACTTCGGAAAACTTTGCTCCTGCTTTACTCATTGTCACACCTTCCCTCATAGTACAATTACACTCTATACTACATGACTTTAGAGTGTCATTGTATTCAGCGGAGAGGTTAAATCCTGCCAAGTTTTTTTCTCCATATTGCTATTTTTAGGCGATAGGTATGGATAAAACGATTTGCCATCATCGCTCCAGCCCGTACCGCCCTCTCAACATCATTTTCAAATAATCGTTATAATCTTTTCCTTTCTTTGGCGGCTCATCAAGTACTTTGTAGGCGAAGGGAAGGAGGACCTTGATGGCTGCCGCCGCCAGCCTTCCCGGTGTATCGTTGTCCAAATGCAGGGCAATGTCGGTTATTTGCGGGTAATCCTTGAGGTACTGCATCAAAGCGGCGGGCGGGGTGCTTTCCTCCGTGTTCTTTTTCGGTCTGTAAATACCCGCCAGGGACAGGCAGTTTTCCCGCCGCCAGTCACTGCCGGAAAGCAGCTCCAATGTGCCGTAGGACAAAAGATCGATGGCGCTTTCAAACAGGTGCAGCTTCGTGGATTTTTCCCTTGCCGGAATAGAGAAGGAGAAGTGCTTGTCGCTGCCGCTTACGTCCCCCATAAACCGGTTGCCGGATGTGCCCCGGAGCGTCCCGTAGCGGGAAACGCCCTGCGGATCAAAGCCGACAAAGACCGCGTTGTGGCGGTAGCGGCTTTCGTACAGCCGTCTGGTTTGAAGGCAGTAATCAATTAAAGTGCCGTGTATGCCGCGCCCCTTGAGATAGGCAACCACGCGGTCGTTGCTTTGGTTTTTTTCCGGCAACAGAAACCTTTGCGGCTTGGCGGGTTCCTGTGTCTTTGCCGGAATAGGCGGTACGATGGCCGTATGTCGGTCCATCTGAAGCACTGCTTCAGGGAGCGTCATGCCCCGGACCTTGATGAGATAATCCAGGGCGTAGCGCCCACCGATGCCGCGCGACCACCAGCACCACCTCCCGTTAGATATTTTCAGGCTGTCATGGGTGCGGGTGGTATAGACATTACCGGAAAAGTGAACCAGCTCCTGCGGTTCGTACTGCTGTAAATAGGTCAGCAGATCCATCTGTTTGGCGCGCTTTATCTGTTCCGGGATTACATAGGGCATGTATTTCGCCTCACCTTTCATAGCCCACGGCCTTTTTTTCGGGAATATCCATGTCCTCGTCCGGTTCCTCGTCCATGATCTCGTTTTCCGCCTTGTCCATATTCAGCAGGATGTTCAGCTCATGCAGCCGCGCGGATTTGCTTTGCAGCTCCTGCTCCTTTTCAAAAGGGATGTCGATTTCTTTCTTGGCTGTTTCCATCTGCTGGCAGAGGGTTTTTAGCTGTTCCCGGCAATACTCCAGCTTCTTCGGCATTTCGGCCAAAGCGTTGTTGAGCCTGGTGATGTTGCCGTGTATGTCCGCGCCCAAGGCCACCGTATGGCTGAGCGCGCCCTGGAGCGTGATTTGATACTTCTTGTTAAAGCTGTCGAAAGAAAAAAGCATTGGAAAACCCAGGTAGCTGCCCATTTTCTGCGGCTCCGGCGAGGTCATCAGATTGCAGGCTTCCAGAATGGCCGCGCCCGCCTTGGCCTTTTCAGGATAGGAAATGTCTTTGACCGTCATGCCCGCGAATTTGCTTTCCCCGGCATCCCCTACGGCGGGTGGCAAGGCGCTGTGCCTTTCATATAGGGCAATATCCTTCTCATAGCCCGCAATACGTTCCTCGGTGGATTTGATCTGCCGGGGGAAGTGTTTGAACAGCCGGTCCTCCAGTGCATATCGCTGGCTCAGGTGGTTGGCTTTCAGGAGCTTCAGCTTGGAAACCTGGATGTCTAAATCCATCTTTTCTTTGATGTGGGGGTTTCCGGTCGCCAGCGCCTTAACCTCAGCATAGCTTAAAGCCGTTTCGTCAATGTCCTCGGCAGAACGCACCGGGGATTTTGAAGTCATGATTTGCGAGATAAAGTGTTGCTTGTTCTCCAATATTTGATAGAGATAAGCGTCGAAGGTGTTTTCCGTCACATACCGGAAGATATGCACCTCGTCGTTTTGGTTGCCTTGGCGGACAATCCTGCCGCTGCGCTGCTCCAGGTCCCGGGGCCGCCAGGGACAGTCCAGGTCGTGCAGCGCGATCAGGCGGTCCTGGACATTGGTGCCCGCACCCATTTTAAAGGTGCTTCCAACCAGGACGCGCACCTGTCCCGTACGCACCTTGGCAAACAGCTCCTTTTTTCGGGTTTCCGTGTTGGCGTCGTGGATGAACGCGATCTCGCCGGCGGGAACGCCGCGGGCCGTGAGCTTTTGGCGCACGTCGTCGTAGACGTTGAAATTTCCGTCGTTCTTGGGGGTGGACAGGTCGCAGAACACGAGTTGGGCCAGCTTTTGGTCGCGATGGTCCTGCCAGAAGCGGAAGATATTATCCACACAGGCGTTCACTTTGCTTTCTTCGTGGTCGGCCATCATGGGATTGGCCAACCGCTGGTCAAGGGCCAGCTTGCGGCCGTCGTTGGTGATTTTCAGCATGTTGTCCTCATGGGGCTCCACCTTGCGGTTGCGCACCTTTTCAGCGCGCTCGCCAAGCTGGGCCACCATGTCCTGCTGAAACTCGCTGGGCTTGACCGCCACGTTGCGGTAGTTGGCTTTGGGCACGGGGAGGTCCAGCATATCCGCCGTTTTGATGTCCGCGATTTCCTTGAACATGCTCATGAGTTCAGGCAGGTTGTAGAACCGGGCGAAGCGTGTCTTGGCCCGGTAGCCCGTGCCCTCCGGCGCAAGCTCGATGGCGGTCACGGTTTCCCCGAAGGTGGAGGCCCAGCAGTCAAAATGCTGGAGTCCTTGTTTGCGCAGAGCTTCGTATTGCAGGTATCTTTGCATGGTGTACATCTCGGTCATGGAGTTGGAAATGGGGGTGCCTGTGGCAAAAACGATGCCGCGGCCTTCCGTCAATTCGTCCAAGTAGCGGCATTTGGCAAACAGGTCGCTGGATTTCTGGGCCTCGGTTTGGGCCAGCCCCGCCACGTTGCGCATCTTGGTGTAGAGGAACAGATTTTTGTAAAAATCCGCTTCGTCCACGAACAAGCGGTCAACGCCCAGTTCCTCAAAGGTGACGACATCATCCTTGCGGCTGGTGTCGTTCAGCTTTTTCAGCTTCAATTCCAGGTTCTTTTTGGTCTTTTCAAGCTGCTTGATGGCGTAGCGTTCGCCGCGCTCCGCCTTGAGTTCCCGGATGCCGTCGGTGATCTCCCCTATTTGCTCCTGCAATTGGCGCTTTTGGCGCTCTGCGGAAATGGGGATCTTCTCGAATTGGCTATGGCCGATGATCACCGCATCGTAGTCGCCGGTGGCGATGCGGGCGCAGAATTTCTTGCGGTTTTTGGTTTCAAAGCCCTTTTTGGTGGCCACGAGGATGTTGGCGCTGGGATAAAGCTGCAAGAATTCCCCGGCCCATTGCTCGGTCAGGTGGTTGGGCACGACGAACATGCTTTTCTGGCACAGTCCCAAATGCTTGCCTTCCATGGCGGCGGCAGCCATTTCGTAAGTTTTGCCCGCCCCCACGCAATGGGCCAGCAGGGTGTTGCCGCCGTATAGGATATGGGCCACCGCGTCCACCTGATGCTTACGCAGGGTGACCTCTGGGTTCATGCCGGTGAATTTGATGTGTCCACCGTCGTATTCGCGGGGGCGGATGGCGTTGAAGCGGTCGTTGTAGAGTCTGGTCAGCCGTTCCCGGCGCTGGGGGTCTTTCCATATCCAATCCCGGAATACTTCCTTGATCGCCTCCTGCTTCTGCTGGGCGATGGCGGTTTCTCTTTTGTTGAGGACACGCTTTTCAACATTATCCTCGTAGATAGTGTCAAAAATGCGCACGTCACGCAGGTTAAGGGTATCCTCAATAATCTTGTAGGCATTAACGCGCTTGGTGCCGTAGGTGACGTTAGCCTTAATGTTGTCGCCGCGGTCGTCGTTCTTGCCCTTGACGTTCCAGTTGGCGGTATAGCTTGAATAGAAAACGTTGATATAGCGCTGGTACATATACGGTGTTTCCAGCAGTTCAAACATGAAGTCCTTGACCACATCGGGAGGCAGCCAGGTCGCGCCCAAACGCACGTCGATTTCAGAGGCGGACAGGTCTTGGGGCTGTACCGCTTCCAGCGCCTTGATGTTGGGGGCTATCTTTTCCGCTTGCTCGGGGGGCAGGATTTTGGCCAGCACTTGCACCTGTCTGAGCTTTTCCCGCACATTGCCTGAAAGGTAGGCGTCCGCCGTGACATAGGGGAAAGACTCCACATTAAAGAAGGCGCTGGGGACGTTTTCCGGCTCCACTCTGCCGAAGTCCCGGAAAATCACGCCCTGCAGGTCGTCGGCAAGCTGTTCCTCGGAAAGTCCCGTCAGGCTGTGCATGAAACCTAAATCCACGCAGGCTTTTTCCGCGATGGAGATGGCCAGGGCCTCAGCGGCGGTGTCCACATGGGTCACGGTGGCACGCTGCCGAATGGTGCGCTTGCTGAACATATCCGCTTTGCGCTCCACCTCGCCGTTTTCGTCCAGCACTTCCAAAGAGCAGAGCAGGCAGTAGGCGCTGTCGTCGGCAAAGGCCATGCTGTTGCTCCGACTGTTGATCAGGCCGTATTTGGCGGTAAAGGCGTCGTAGATGCGGTTCAGCTTGCGCTGCTGCGCCCGGATGGTTTCGTCGCTGTAATCTTCGGTCTGGTATTCGATCAGGTCGCGGACGCAGTCCCGCATTTCAATCATGCCTTTGATGCGGCCCTGGGCTGTGACGGAGGTTTCTACCCGGTTCATCCGGCTGTTTTCCCGAAAGTAAATCTGGCCGTCAACCAGGCAATAGCTGAAATTGCGGACGTTGGGGTCTGCCGGGATGGAGTTATCCTCATCGCTGGATAGATCATCCAGCTCGTATTCCGTAATTTCCGCGTGGATGTTTTCCAGCGCCTCGCGGAGAAGCTCGGCAAGGTCGGCGTCCTCATAGGGGACACAGGTACATTCCTGCCGTCCGTATTGTGTATTTTCCTCAGTGAGCTGTCCCAAAATCATATCGGGGTTTTGGACGAAATAGCTGTTGACGGTGAAACCTTCGGGGGTTTTGTCGAGATGCACCCAATCAGGCTCAATGTCTATCACACGGTCGCGCTTCTGCAAGAAGACGATGTCCGCGACGACCTCGGTACCGGCGTTTTTCAAAAACGCGTTGTTCGGGAGCCTTGCAGCGCCTAAAAACTCGGCCCGCTGTGTGATATACTTGCGCACTTCGGGATTTTGCTTATCCAGCGTACCGCTGCTTGTAATAAATGCCACTATGCCGCCCGGACGCACCTTATCCAAGGTCTTGGCGAAGAAATAGTCATGGATGAGGAAATGATGCTTGTCATATTTTTTGTCTGCCACGCCATAGTTGCCGAAGGGCACGTTTCCGATAGCCAGGTCGAAAAAGCTGTCGGGCAGGTTGGTTTCCTCAAAGCCCTGCACCACAATGTTGACCTGCTGATAAAGCTGCCTGGCGATTCGGCCCGTGATGCCGTCCAACTCCACGCCGTAGAGCTTGGAGTTTTTCATGCTCTCGGGCAACAGGCCGAAGAAGTTGCCGCTGCCGCAGGCAGGCTCCAGAATATTGCCGGTCTGAAAGCCCATGTTTTCCAAACAGGTGTAGATCGCTTTAATCACTACGGGCGGCGTGTAGTGGGCATTGAGGGTGGAGGCCCGCGCGGAATTGTATTCATCCTCGTCCAGCAGCTTCTTCAGCTCCGCGTATTCTTTCCCCCATTGGGGGGTGGCCTCGTCAAAGGCTTGCGGCAGACCGCCCCAGCCGACGTATTTTGCCAGGATCTCCTGTTCCGCAGGCAGCGCCAGCCGGTCTTCTTTCTCCAGTTGCTTGAGCAGACGGATGGCCGCGACATTCCAGCCGTATTTGGCCTTTTGGCCGCCGTGCCCCAATTCGTCGTCGGCAATATGGAAATTGACGCGGGGCTGCTCCGGTTTTTCCGGCACAAGGTCAAGGCGGACTTTAGTTACCTCGCCGTCCCGTACCTCCTGCCGGACGGGTTCCGTCTGCTGCTCCAAAACGCGGCGCACGAAGCCGACGCTCTCCCGGCGGAAGATGGGGAAGCCCACGCCGTTTTGGAAGGTGATATCCCGCAGGCTGACCGTTCCGGCTTCTTCGTCGATAGTGTCAATGGAAAAACGGCGGCCGTCGATGGATAATTCCAGGCCCACGGCCATTTCTTTTTCGGCTGGTTGCTTTTCCGTTTCCCTGGCTTGGCCGTCCGGCAGTTCCAGGTTTTCCGCACCAGGTTTTCCGTCCTCGCCGCTGCTGTCAATGGCGACGGTATCACCATGGGATTTGACGGTCGCATGCCCGGCTTGCCGAACCCACTCCGGCGCGTCGGGGTCGTCGGCGTGGAGGGTCACCAGATCGCGGGTTTCGGTCAGATAATCTTGATAGGTTCGCTCGAACACGTCCTCCTGGAGCCATTCCCGAAACTGGGGCAAAGTGGCATAGGCTTGGTAAAACTCCGGGTGTTCTTGGCGCATAGAAAGAATAATGCGTTCAAGGGCCTCGTCCAGCTCCTGCTTGGCGCTGTCGGGATCGGTGTCTCTGTCTCGCAGGTAGGGATAAATCTCATCTGTTCGCACCCTATAGACAACCTGAGGCAAATATTTCCGGTACAGCGCACGGGTCAATGGTTTTTCCGTTTTTTCTTCGGCAGGTTTATCCGGTGCTTCCGTCTGTGTTACAGGGCTTTCCTGTTCGGCGGCAATCAGATGGTCGTTGAGAGGGTTTTCCCGCACCATCCGCTCAAAATCGCTTCGCGCAAGCTCCTTGTGGAAAAGCGGGAAATTCACGTCCCGGAACTGCACGGTGCTGTCGTCAAAGGAAATAATCTCATATTCATCCGCGCCAAGATAAATGGTGTCGCCAAATGAAATGGCATACTGCGCATTTTCCCGTGCTGGCGGCTCCGGTGGTGCGGCGGGTGAAGGCGCCCGGTTCAGGATTTCGCGGGCGTAGGCCTCCTCGGCAAGCTGCTGGCGGCGTTCCTCCATCTGCTGCCGGTAGGTGGAAAGATGCTCCTTTTCTTTGTTGTTCAAGTAACGGTCGGCGGCAATTAACTCGCCGATTCGCTTTTGTACCTTTGTCCAGGGTAGAATAATTTTTGTGTCCGGCCCGGTGATTTTTCCTCTGGTGAGGGTAATGCCTTTGCCATCGTGCCATTCGTCGATATGGGTGCCAACCAAGACGGGATAGCGCCCGCCCGTACCATACTCCTTTTTGAGAAAACCGGCGTTTTCCTTTGCAGAGGCATTCTGCTGGAATTGCAGATAAATCCGGTACTTTCCGTCCTGCACTCCGCTTCCTTGCTGTAAAACCGCGTCAATGGCTTCCTGGGGGATAGAAAAAGCGGAGGATTTTTCGTCCTCCGCCTGTTCAATCAGGATGATTTGCTGCTGCATGGACGGCAATACCGGCGGTGCATCCAGAAATTCGTTTAATAATATCATGCTGGCAAAGTGCCCGGCGATGACGCCCCAATCATAGTAGCTCTGTGCGGTTTTTTCGGAAAAGCTGCCTTCCCATAGGTGCAGGACATTCTGATAGGTCTTGTATCCGGCGCGCTGATCCGCACCGATGAGCAGCTCCGTGGGGTCATTGTTAAAAATGCCTTTGATATATTCGCTGCGCTCTTTGCTGTCCTCATGAGCGGCAAAAAAATCAACGATTTCCTGCTTCGTCGCTTGTAAGTGCGGGGTGGAGCGCAGGATTTCGTTGATAAGAAGGGTGGAATGAAAGAACGGAAGACTTTTGTCCTCCGTTTCTCGTTCATACCATTCTAATTGTAAATCAGTTCCGTCAGCACCGTTTCCTCCGCCTGGTGCTTGAGGCTGTTCATGTGGCTCACCCAGGCCATCTGATCGGTCGCTTTGTCCGGCGCGGGGTTTCTCTCCAGAAGCTTCGCCGTGATCCTCTCGACGCGCTCCCGCGCCGTCCAGTCGATCTCTGCCAGATGGCTGTTCAGCTTGCCCGACAGCATCAGGCTGGCGTACATCCCTTTCCGGTGGTTTTTCAAATATGTCTTGTGCAACATCCCATACTTGCCGATGGGCGTCTGTTCCTCCGGCAAGGCCAGGTCGGGCAGAAGGTAATCGCCCTGCATCGTGTAGGTCAGTTCTATGCTCACCGCTCCTTTCATCACTTTGCTTTACGCTTTTATTGTGTGCCGCGCCTCGGTTCTTTTCAAATGTGCGGTTTTGCTTTCGCTCCGCTTTTTGCAAATCCTTGACCGTGGCCTCGATTTCCCGCAAGAGCATTTCGGCTATGTCACTGGTAGCTGCGCCCAATCGGGACACGGTGTCCAGGGTGTTGAAGTTATGAACGCTCTGAAAAGCCTCAAAACGCAGATACTTGTCGGCATTGTAGCCGCAACGGGTTAAAAGCATGCAGGCCACGGAGCTTTTCAGCGCTTCTTTGAAAAACACCTCGGCGTTCAGATCGTCCAGTTCTTCCAAAAAGCTGCCTTCCCGGAAAGAGAGCAGCCCGGGTAGGTAATCCGTGAAATTGTCGTCCACCGCGTTAATGGCGGCACTGAGCAACGCATAGGGCAGGCTGCTTTTTTCGTCTAATTCCCCGAAGGCGTTTTCCAGCGATTCCGTCACCGCTTCGGCGTATCCGGCCCGCATTTCCCACAGCGGGACGGGACGGTTATACCGACTGTTGGTGTCGCTCACGTCGAACACATGACGGAGTTTTAAGCGGCTTCCGCTGTCGTCGATGAGGGCGATGCCCTTTGCGCCCTTGTTTACCCATCGCCCCAGTTTCCCGTTCCACACTTCAATGGGAGCACAGGCCGTCGCGTCGGGCCGCTGGGCGTAAATCAAAAGCTGGTCCTGAAAGGGATATTTGTAGCTCCAGGCCGCGGTTTTCAGGAAGGAAGTCCAGTTGACATGGCTTCTGGTGAGGCTGCGGGCCGTCCTTTCGGAAAGCTCTGTAATCAATTGCAGCTTGGTCGCCAATCCGTATCCCTCCTTTACTTTATCAGATATTGGTTGGACAGCCTTCCGCCGTCCTCTGAGTACTGGGGAACAATACCGATCATGTCCAACCGCCTCAAACGGTCAGATTGCGGCCGGTGGCCGAACGTGACAGTCCCACGCTTTTGTCAAGGTTTTTGATGGATATGATCACACTGTTATAGCGGCCCCCGCCATATCCAGCAGATGGCAGTACAGGAGTTTGCCCGACGCGGGGGCGTGAAGGCCCGCGCACAGCCTTTATCTGGTCAGATCGTTCATGTTTTCCCTCCCTCCTTAGAAGCACGGGGCCTTACCGTTCCGGGTCGTGCTTTTTCTTATGGATTGGTTTGCTCTGTGTTTGCTCGCGCAGTCGTTCCTTTTTGTTTATGTAGCAGTAGATATAGAAGTTGTAATCGCCCCCATGTGGAAAGCAGCGGATATAGTAGCGGTGTCTGCCGGTATCCACCCGAAAGCCGTAAACGTCGGGATGCCACGCGCCCGGAATCCTGGCTTCCGGGTGTGCATGGCAAAATATCGCCATGCTGCTGCGGTCTTTCAATAACCCTTGCTTACGCAGGGAATTGACGATTACATCAAATTCGTCCTTAAATGCCTGTGTTTTCAGGTCGCCTTGATGCTCCCACCAGGTACTCCAAAACTCCCTGCCGCCGCTCCCGAAGTCTCCGCGCAGATGGCCGATACAGCCAAGCTCCTTGTCTTTTTCAGCGCTGGAGTAGAACAGGGCGGCTTCCTCCGGGGCGGCAACATTTATTGTAAATGCCATTTTGCTCACCTCACCGTTCCGGCCCGCTCCGTTTTTTTATCTGCTGCTCCGGTTTTTCCCCGGTTTCCCTTTGGGGTTGGAGGGAGCGCAAATTCTCGATTTCCTCCAGGGCGCGCTTGCATAAATCCTCCACGGCGGCCAGCCGGTCGCCCAGGTAGTGGCCCCAAAAGTAGTCCTTTTCACCCTTTCTGCATTTCCATGTGACAAACTGCGTGTGAGCTTTCTCACTGTGCCCGATGACGAATTCCGCGTTGCCCACGGCCAGACGGTCGGTAATGACATACCCGGCGTTAATCTCTTTTTCCATATCCTGAAAGCCTCCTAACGCTCCTGTACTTGTTTTTTGTGTTTGGCCTGTTGCCCTAATATCTGTTTAAGCTGCTCCTTCGCCCAATCGGGCATATATTCGGGTTTCAAAACGCCCAGGATGTCCTCCCGATTCCAGCGGGATTCTTTTCCGGAGTAAAGGTTGATGGTATAGACCGCCCGGCCCCTGGCATTGGCATAAGTGCCAAAGCCGCCTGTAGCCAGCACAAGCTGGTTGTCGGCGGTGCGGTATTCGGGGCGCAGGCGCTCCCCCCTGATGACCACAACCTTGTTTTCAATGCTTTGCCCGTAATCGTTTGGCGTGCAATGCTCCGGCGTGAGGGGCGAAAGCGGTACGGTGATCTGATCCCGTTCCGCTCTGACCGCTTCAAGCTGCGCCTTTATGCGGTCAGTAAACTCGGTCATCATTTCCAAATAGTCCACGCTTCCCACGGCGTTAAAATACTGGTCGATACCCAAGGGGTTATCCCAGGTACAGTCGCACACCATGTACGGACAGGCGGTTTTCCTGTCGTCAACCGCAAAAAGGATTTCTCTATCACCAACATGTATGGCATGTATTACCTCGTAGGTATCCACCATGCGTTTTTCTTCATTCATTTGCAGGTTCACGCTCCTTTGCGGACAGCGGAAAAAGGGCGGTTATCCGTCCTTTCCGCAAGTCCGTTATTTCTTTTTATGCTTGAGGTATAGGTACACCGCGCCGCCGATGATTACAAGGCCAAGTACAACGGATAAAATCATTTTTAACACCACAAAAGCACCTCCTTTCAAAAATGGGCATAAAAAAGCCCTCTTTCATTTGAGAGGGGATTGCTGTACGTAGCGGCCAAAAACGGATTTATCGTTCCTGCTCCCGCTGCCGTTTTTTATACCAGCTTTCCAGGAGTTGAACGATTAAATCCTCTTTTTGCTTTTCCGTAAAGCTGCTGGGGAAAAAGCGGTCGATGCGTTCCCGCTGGATATTGAATTTTTCCTTTTGATTGGGCTTTTCCTCAGTGAGAATGGAAAAGATAACATCCATGTTCAGCCTGCCGTCCTGACTGAGTTTTTTCATCCGCTGCGCTTGGGCCAAAGACGGGGTGCATTCCTCCGACTGCATGGTGTTGTATAAGTCTTGCTGTTCATTTTCGGCCAGGTAGGAGATTTCCACAGCAGGATTAAAGGCGATCTGCTTTTCATCTACCATCTCAAGGATGGAGGGAAGCAAGGAGGTAAGGCGGATATATCGGGAAATTTGATTTCGACTTTCCCCAGCTTGTTCTGCAAGTATCTCCCGTGATTCTTTTCCGTCTAACTTCCGCCCAACTTGGGCGGAAGTTAGATCCGACCTTTGACCCTGACATTTCATAGCTTCCAATTTCATCTTATATGCAAAGGCTTTTTCACTCGGTAAAATGCTTTCCCTTTGCAGGTTGCTGTCAACCATGATAATTGTCGCAGCATCATCGTCCATTTCACGGACAATGCAGGGCATGGTTTCTTTGCTCGCAAGCTCGCTTGCCTTTTTGCGCCGGTGCCCGGCAACCATTTCATAGCCGCCTTCCGCTTTTGGCCGGACAAGGCCGGGGACTAAAACGCCGTATTGCTTTACACTGTCTGCCATTTCCAGCATGGCTTCATCCGCTTTCACCTTAAAGGGGTGGTTGGGAAAATCGCTGATTTCCGACAGAGGAATGTCCATCACCTTTTCGCGCTGCTGCTCGGCGCGGCTTTCCTCGGTGGTGAACAAGTCATCTACTGAGGTCAGCTTTATGCTGTTTCGCACGTCGTTTTTCGCCAATGTCCTGCACCTCCTTCGTAAATGCTTCATAGGCTTTTGCCACTAAACCGTGAGGATCGTGAGCATAGATGCTTTTCCCTTTGGCGCTGGTTTCAGCCGCACGGATGGACAGGGGGATTTCCGTTTGGAAAATACGCAGTTTGTCGCCGTAGTCGCGGCGCAGGATAAAGGAAATGTCCTTGGCAAAGTTGGTGCGGTTATCCATCATTGTCACCAAAACGCCGTCAATGGCCAACTTCGAATTGATTTGCCGCCTCACCCTGGCTATGGTCTGTAAAAGCTGCGTCATTCCTTTGGCGGGCAGATAATGGGCCTGAACCGGAATAATTACGCTATCCGCGGCGGCAAGGGCGTTGATGGTCATCATGCCTAGGGAGGGCATACAGTCGATCAGCACATAATCATACTTGTCTTTGACGGTGTTAACATAGCTGCGTAGCACCGTTTCCCGGCTCATGGTGTTGACGAGGGAAACCTCAATGGCCGACAACTCAATGTTGCCCGGCATGAGGTCAACGCCTTCCGCATGGTGGAGGATACCCTCGTCAGGTTCATGCGGTTCCTCCAACATGCTTTTGGTTAAAACGGTCGCCAGTGAAACAGGTAGATTGTCCGGCTCATGGAAGCCCAACGAATCCGTTAGGTTGCCTTGCGCGTCCGCATCCATGAGTATTCCGGAGCAGTTTACACCACCTGTCCGGTGGTTGGAAACCGCCATTCAGTTCTAGAAGAAACCACTTTGAAACCCACCGCTCGGTCTAGTGTGGCTGTGCCCAAATAGGGTAACAGTTTGCCCTCTCCATGTAAAGGCAACCCTTTGGGTGGCCTAGCGGCCATCCTTGACATGGAGCCTCTGGCAAATTGTATCGTCAGCCAAGGCAGCCACATAACGATCTCGCTTACAGATCTATTTAATCGAGCGTGGTTTCCAGTTCCGGACAAACGGTTTCCAAATCTCCAGAACAACGGTTTCGCCGAACAAGAATATTCAATCCACTAAAAGCACCTTTTTTCCCTGCATCGCAAGACCGATACCCAGGTTGACCGTTGTGGTCGTTTTGCCCGTGCCGCCTTTCTGGTTCGCAAGGGCGATTACTTTTGACACTTGAATTCCTCCTTTCACGCAAAAAAGCCGCCTGCTTTATCAAGCCAATAAAGCAAACGGCTTATTTAATAATTTTATATATGAAAAGTAAGCATTAGCTTAAACTAATACACCCTCATTCATTCGATTTTGATTTTAATAACCTCAATCGGTCTATCATAAGCACTCTTTTTGAATCGTTTTGTGTATAAACCTTTAACGACTATGTTACGGTGTATAACCCAAGACCAAGTATTCAAATAAACTGCCCAGCCTATTTAGAAGTGTAATATATAATTCCTCAATATCGTTAAAAGACGCTACCTTTAAGGAATTTATTATGTTTTCTTTGATTTCATTTTTCTTGGCTAATGGGAGCAAATGGTCATAATACTGGCGAAAATCATTTAACAGGTATAGTGGCGCAATTATTTCTCGAACATCATTGTCTTTTGCTATGATTTGTCCTAAAAGCGCCTCGTAAAATTTAATAGATTTCCACTCCAAATACTTTTCGTTCGGATGTGCAGCAATTTTCAAGTAAAGTTTTCTAAATCCTGTTATACTCACACCCTCTATAAGAACTTTATGAAGCATATTGATAGTAGGTTCAATCGTTTTCTCGGTAAAAACTATAGGTTTAACATATGCTGTTTTTTGCTGTCCAATCTCATCTTCCAAATGAAAAAGCGAAATATTATACTGAGATAACAAAGCGCTAAATAGAACATTTTTCTGTTCACAAATCTGGATTTCCCTATTAGGATCACTCCATATACAGCACATCTGCCCCGCATAAAATTCAGAAACGATTAATTGATGATCTGATTCAATATTATGCGGCTTCATTATATTAAGAGTCTGCTCATCTAGGTAATCTAAATCACCAAGCCAAAATACAACTTTTCCGTTTCTATTTATTCCAAAAGGAATTCCCCATTCATCTTTGAAACTAAAATAGCCATATGTCTCAGCACCTAACTTCACATTATAATCGGGATCTTGTAAGAAATACAGGAGGACTTTTTTCGAGAAATAAACTGGAGTTAAGAACCCCTCGACAGAATGTTCTTGGTCAATGCAAAGCCCCGGAATATTATAATAATCACGATGATCGTATATAAAATCTTGTTCTTTACAATATTCAAATTTTTTTCTATAGCCCCTATAATATTGTTCGCCTTCATAGTGACCTTCATCCACCATTATTTTGTAGCAGCCATCAATCATCTGTTTTGTGTGATGCGGTAAGCAACCACTACCGCAAGTAGTACAGATGAGCAGAAGCAAATCTTTAAAATGCATTTTTCTATCATCTATAACTACATCGACATGCTCATTTGAGAGTTCACATAAACTGCCGCATTTAGAACATTGGTGCGTATGGTACTTCTTATATTCCTTGAGAAAATCTTTATATGTAGGAAATGTGAATTGCATTTCATCACTCCTTATTTTTAATGATAATCAGTTATCATAAATATCAAATGCAGCTAATTTTGCGGTTCTCAAATCACGGATTTTCTGATGATTATATTCCCATATAAACATATCGTCGTAGGCAACACCAAGATAGTTTTTATTATATTTGCTATGCATGATAGTAATATATTTACCTTTATATTTAAGTACATAATTACCGTTGGAGCGATGCTCCCATTCTTTTTTAAGAAAATTCATCTTCCTCATATGTCTGTTTTTTATGTTCCTCTCTCGTTGACTTGGGGAGTCATAATCGTCTTCCATTTTTGCAGCGCATATGCAACCCACTCTAAGTTCGTCCGGATAATCAGGATGCTGCATTAAGTGAACATATCGGACACCTTCCTGACTACACATTTCACACTGTTCGTATAGTTCATCCTTTTTAGTATCGAAATCCATATCATCAGCATCTTCGCCTAAATCAATCATGCCAACACATTCCCAGCCCTTATGAGGAATACCCTCTTTGTCCCAAAGGCCCATATCACACCCTCCGATCATTGTATATCCGAGATTGTTATTAAAAATCCCAGTTATATTTACTTATTATTTCTTTTTATTTCTAATAATTTTGTAACAGGAGCCTTTGAAATCATAGGAGGTATAATAGGGTTATCATCAGGTAATATCGCAAATCCCCACCAATTTTCTTTACCTATTTCCCAAGCATTTTTTATTTCAAGATGACATTTCCTTATTGCATATTCATATAAAATCTCAGGCTCACTCGTTTCAGATTGCATAACAGCAGGAATTAAAAAGTAGCGATTACCTATTGTTTTTATTTTATCCAAGAAACAGTTTAGAGGTCCATTATCTCTCGATTCCATTAAACGGAACCTGTTAGGTATTATTTGGAATTGAGTCTCGGATGAATATGCCTTATTAAGGTTAGGAGAAAAAGCAAATTTATAGAAAGTTGGATTATCTTTATCTATTCCTTTAATTAAACAGCAACTAATTTTATTCTCGGAATCCAAGCTACCAAAGTCTGAGAGCCATTTTTTAAAGATGGCAATACATGCGGATTTATCCGAAAAAATTGGAGCTAATATTGGAGGAACGTTGGGTTTGGGGGAGAACAGGTACATCATACCCTTCCATTTTGCCTTATCCCATAAAGGTATATTAATTAAATCATCCATAACTATGTCATTATAATTTATTCTTTCAGGATCAAATTGCTCTGGGGCACCATAACGTACAGTAAGTTCCTTTGTTTCATCCCTCTCCCCATCTTCTTTTGAGCTTATGGCTTTATGTGGAATACTGTTTTGTATAGGCGTATACTCTTTCGAATCAGTAATAATCCATTTCTCTAATGAAACTGATTCTCTTCCTATTAGGTCATCCATGACAAAAATACAATTAGTGAATTCTATTGAACGATTGAATACCTGGTCCTCGATCACCATCTTTTCTATCTGTTGTTCTATGTCATTAAAAATAAATACTCTTGCTGCAAATTCCGCAACGAAATTTAAGGAAAATTCTTTAATCTGACTTTGGGATGAAACAAATTCGCTTTGTTCGTAGTTATTACAATAAACGTGACAATATAATATCCCATCTTTTTCCTCAACAGCAAAAGATGGCTCAAATTTCATTTTCTCAAGGAACTCTACTTTTATATGTACTTCAGCATATCTAGCCATGATTCTATCCATAATACTTGTCGCCATAAAAGCTTCTATACTAGCTAAAATACTTTTGGAAAATTCAATGCAGGGGAAAATTAAATCGGAATCTATTTTAATTAAACAGCCCAATATTTTGGATTTTATTCGGACAACTTCTTCCGAGCCACTAATGACAAAATGAGCCAGATGATCATTTGCTGGCTGATCCTTCCATTTGCTCATATAATCTTTTATCTGTGTTTCATCCGGGTATATATCTGACATCTCCGGATCTACATAGCCTAACGTGTATCTTAATGCCAAAGCAGCCATCAGTAAATCCAGTCGGTCTAAATTATCCGGAAGCCTAGTTAACTTAAATAGTTCATCTTGCTCAAGATTTAAAAAGAATACACCCAACAGACCATCATATAATTGATCTGTTTCTTCTATTTCAGGATCAGTTATATTAAACCCGACCGATTGAATAAATGCCTTCGAAATGTTATAAAGATTATTCCATTCTAGGCTATGGGAGACTAACCCGCTTTGTAGCTCTATTCTTCTGAGATGGTCGGCACAACCAATCAAAAGCGGAGACACGTTTCCGAATTTCATATAATCAATAAAAGTGATAAACAATGTGTTTACGAAATACCCATAGGCAGCCCAGTAAAGACCTGTTTGGGATAACGAAGTTCCCATATAAAACAGAGCTTCTATTAATAAACTCTTACTCTCAGATTTATATAGTCGAACCAAAGATCTTCCTATGTATCTTATTGCTGTGTACGGTTTGGTTGAATAAAAAGACTTCCCTCTAACTAAAAGCAATTTAGCGCCGTCAATTTCCTTGGAACGGCTCTCGGATACATTAATAAGATTTTCAAACAGCGTATCAAATTCTGGATTTTCTAAAAAGAAATCTGATAAACCAGATACCATTTTTACTATTGTTGTAAAACTAAAATCTAGTGAATGTTTTGCCTCTTCTACAATGGTTCCCAACTCTTGAAATAATTTATTGCTGTCTTTTTCTAAAAACAATCGTAAAAATATCAAGTTGGCTCTGGCCTCTAAAGAGGTATTGCGGCGAGAAGTGTCTGATACCAGTCTATGATATTCATTAAGTAATATATCGGTTTTTGATTTAAGTATCGAATTACTTAAATCTCTTTCATAAAGGGTAAGGAGATTCATCCATAAATTAGTTAACCGTTCAATATCAAAGAAATTATTACTACCAAGAACTAGTAACTCATAATCCGTATAAGCCTTTTCAAATTCCGCTTGATCATTATACCACCAGTAAATTGCCCAAGCCCATTGGTAGCAAATCTCTTTTAATTGAACCGGAGTGCCGTATTCTTTGGCAAGATTGATAGCACGTTCAAATTTACCTTTTGTCTCATGGAAAGGAAGTTCCATTTCCTTGCTTAGAATGGCAACCTCAACTGCTCTTTCTACCAAATGGAGATTAAATTTTTCAGAAGAAATATAATCTATAATTTCCTTTTCAGCTTTATCTATTTCTTTTCTTCGTTTGTAATCTAGCGGACCTAAATCCTTTTCTTCTTTAAAATCAATTGATAAGTGCAATGTTTCGATAACAATATCTTCATGATGGTTGGTAAAAACCTTTTCCAAAATCCATGTCCGATCTAAAACATGAATTCCAATTTTATATTTAATAGTTAAGTCATCCTCTAATTGAGCCCTACTTTTATCGGATACATATTGATTGGTGATAAAAAATACTTCTTTATAATTCCGCCCTGTAGCTATAATTTTTTCAATATCGGAGATACATTTGGGTTTCCAAGCCCTTTTGGCACTGATAGCAAATGCCCAACGTTCACTTGATGCTATTTTTCCGATACCACTATACCAACTTAGAGTAATGGATTCAGATACTGGATATGTTTCTGTATCTACTTTACTATCTCCGCCCCCGGTTGGACCTGTTTGCGGCAATAAATTGGGGCATATTTCTTTTTCAGCTAATCTCCTACAGAATATTTCAAACTCTTTTTCCTGACTTCTACTAGTAAGAGAATTTAAATAATAGTCAAGAAACTCTCTTGTAAGTTTCCCTTGCTTTTTTATAGTTGAATCAGAAAATTCATCGGGACGTCTTGCTTTTAAAAAATGGTACATAGGAGAATCTTGACCCATTATTTTACCTCTCCTTTTTACAATTGTGAATGATATTTATATATTTTTCGGCTTAGAATTAGGCCGCATAGAGCAATCTTAGAAACATACCTGCACGGTGTCATTCTAAGGCGAAAGCCCTTCCGCCCCTAATCAGGGAAACATCACTACGCGGCGCCTGTACGCGCACATTATGACGCAGAAATTCGCGCTGGGCGTACCACTGTCCCGACAGGAGCAGCATGTCTTGGTGCCGCTGAAGCTATGAGATGGGCCTATCAAGGGGCAGTTGGCTCAGTTTCAGCGTTCATTAAGCTTACACCACTAATTGAAGAAAGACAGGAAAAATTGCTTTGCTTCTCTTCACCTTGAGCATTGTATCGCTTTGCGCTCGCCGAGACAAATACTTGTTTCCTTGCCCGCGTGATTCCCACATAGAATACCGACAATTCGTCTAATGCTGTTTCTTTTAAGTCCGCAGGGAGCGGGCTTGGTAATTGGCAACGGCATTTGATCGCAGCAGCAAATTTATTCGGGCAATTACCACAGACGAATCCTGGGAATATCCATCGTTCAAGATCTGCAAGTATCACATAATCCCATTCAAGCCCTTTTGCGCCGTGGACAGTGGAGAGGATCACTTGTGCATCCACATACTCCATTGCCTGTTTGATTTGCTTGTTTTCAAATATATCCAAGAGTAGGTTGTACTTATCTTCGGGCAAGAGGTCGGCGTAGTCAACAGATACCTTTTCTACGAGTGCGTCAAGCAATCGCAGTAAAGAATCGATAGTTTTTCCGCTCGCCGTAGCATACGCAGTCTTTACATTCTCGGAAAATGTCTGTAAAGCCTTATGCGTGATGGTCTTTGATTTGCCAAACTTTCTGATAAACATATCTTGGCATTTGATATGGAAGTCTACATACTCGGGGTCATCATCCGTAAACATGCCGTAAAAATAAGGCACACCGCGAGTCGAGAACTCCTCCTCGACGATTTCAGCATTTCTTCCACGCGCCCTAAAAAGTATCGTTACCCTATCCGTGCTGTCAGCAATCAGGCCCTGCACTTTCGTAACAACCTTTTGCGCTTCTTCCTGCTGGGTTCTGCCCCAAAATGCGGGTAGCTGTGCAACGTCGGCATCGGTTATCGTTGGCGTGAAAGATGACGCAGCATTCTCCCTGATATTTTTATCCAGCTTAAGCATTTCAAGATTGTTTCGAAACCTGTAGTTCTTTGATAATGCAACATGAGTCATATTGTATTGCTCAGTGACCATTCCCATAATATCGGGTAAGGCACCGATGAAGCCATAAATACGTTGAAGCCGATCTCCGAGGAAAACCAGCTGCGTATGATCGCGTACAATAATCGATTCAAGCAGCTTCCAAGCAATACAGTTAGTATCCTGAAACTCATCCACGACAATAAGCGGGTAATAGTTCTGATAGAATTTCCTCACCTCGGGGAAGCGTTCGAAGATTTCCAGCACAAACAGTATAATCGCGTTGTGTGTTATGAAATCCAGAGGCAGTAGTTTTTCGCGGATGATTTCATTGTAAATGTGGATAGATGGCGCATCAGGGACGCAGGCTTCTTTGATCGCCGTTTCCATGATAATAAGCCGTTCTATTTCCTCTGGAGTTAGCGCCGTGCTTAATTCAGGACGCCCACTGATTTTGCTATCCTCCATTGCCTTGAACAGGTTAATATCCTTACGCAAGGCGTCGGCAATGAGGTAGCCGTACTTTTTTAGAATCCCTTTACAGAAGCCGTGGTAGTTCGTAACAGTGACTTTCTCGCCTAAGGCTACCGGGCTGTTCTGTGCACCGAGCAAGGTGGGTAGTTTTTCTGCAACATCCCGCTTGACTTTCAAAGCGGCGTTTACGCTGAACGTCAGTCCGAGAATGCGCTTCGGGTTGGGGACGCCGCCGGAAGCAAACAGGTACGCAATCCGGCTGATCATCGTGGTGGTTTTACCATACCCGGCGGGGGCTTCCACGATTAAGCGTGGGCTGTGGGAGAAGATGACTTTAAGCTGCTGCTCATCGTCTTCATGTAGCCTCTCAATTTTCGCCTTAATGTCGGCAAGATTAACTCTAGGCACTAGTAGCTACCTCCTTTGCCTTTCTTATCGCGTCGGCGTAACATGTGGGAATGAGATCGGCTGTTAGTGCATCTCCGATTATCCTCCCGAGGAGTACACCCTTTTTTGCCATAAACCATGCCGCGTACAGACGACAGAATTCATCGGTGTTGTCGTCAGCCACATCGGAGAGCAGTATGGGGGGAAAAGTGCTTTTGTCTTTGACTTTTTGTGTATGTCCGCAGCTTTCGCACGTTTCTTCTGTGCATAAATCGATACCGAATTTCTTGAAGGGTTTGTATACCAAGTCGAAATCTAGAGGCATCTCAGCGTATCTTGCGTCTAATCCCGCCGCAATTTGCTTAACGATGTTCTGCTCCCCTTTAGCGTATAAGGTCTTTACGATTTCTATCTCAAAGCAAGGTTCATTTGTAAAAAACTCGTTGACTCCAGGTGTTTGTCCATCTTTTACATCATTGTCATAAATAGCGATACTCGGAACGGCAAACAACGAGAGTAACTGGCGGATGGGCTTTATAGATCTTTCGCCTCCGGCATTGATCACACAAATACCTAACTCGTCCAGCGAGATGCCAAGTTTCTCTGCAAATGTGGTGATACAGCCATATTCGGTATCGCCTTCAATGAGGACAGCACACTTGGCATAGAACGCTTCCTTGATTTCAGGAAAATGCATAATGAGGTGCTTCTCGTCCTCGGACTTAATTCGGCCTTCATTGTTTCCTCTTTCTACAGGACGCAATGCATAGCCGCTGATTACAGCCGTCCTGACTCCATCCTTGTAAAACCTGACGAGGTTTCGATAATCGCCAACCAAAGCGTCCGTCGAGTGTGTGACAATGATTAACTGACCGTCAATACCATCCACGCCAAAGCACAGTTTTAGCAATTCGGCGAACTCTGGGTCTTTGTTGCACAAAATCTTCTTGTAGTAGCCGATAAGCGACCTCTGTAAATATGGGTGCAAATGCACCTCTGGTTCATCTATAGAAAGCACAAGTGGGAGTAGCTTTTTGTCCTCACCATCCGTATAAAGCTGTTCCTCAAATGGGGCAGACTTGCTTTTGTATAACTCCATGATCTGATAGAGGATGTTAATGGAAGCCATCGCCATATACTGGACGCCGCTTCCCGTCGTGTCGATTTTTCTTTCACCGTCAGAAAGATAGATAAGGCTCGTCAGCATCTCGGTCTGGTTCGGAGCGATTGTAGCTTTTATGGAATAGTCTCGGAAGCTGCGGATTTTACCCAAATGTTTATTGATAAATTCCATTAAGCCACTAACCTGTTCATCATTCAAAAAAACATGAACACCGTCGGAAATAAATTGTTCGATGATTCCCTTGATGAGCAACCCTGCTCCTTTTTGGGTATCAAGGCGTAACACCTTGCTCGGATCGGATGTCGTTTCGTATTTCAGGAAATTGACTTTTTTGAGCATCTTCACTGAAATGCTCTCGTTTGAGTCCGCGCTGACAATGGTCGGGTATGCATCCCTTATTTTCTGGTGATAGCGAATCTTCATAAGCGACGCATCTTCAGGCGAAAAATTGTCCCCGAAGAAGCCCTGTTCAGAAGGAAGTAGATTGATGTCCAATTCAATCTCAATAGGCTTTTCGGGATCAGCGAAGTCTTTCTCATCAAAACCTCTGCTGCCGCTAAACAGCGTGCCAAGGAGCGACAGAAAGTTGCTTTTCCCGAGATTGTTCTCCCCGATTATGTAGTTGCAATCGGGGTTGAAAATTACGGTAATACCATTAATATTTCTGTAGTTAGAAACCTTGGCACGGGTTAATCTCATGTTGTCCTCCTCCAAGTGGCCGCATAAGCAGTCTATAATGATTGTCAATTATCTCTTAGGAAATTGCTTGATCAAGCATCTAACATCAAGCTAGCATTATTGCTATAATTACTTCTTTGCACAAATTGCGTGTCATTTAGCCTTAGCGGAATATAGATAAGGAAAGTTACTGGCCCTATCTTTACGTTACGACCCGAAAATTTATGTAGTAGTTACGCCTGCATCTATTAAAAGTTAAAGTAATTCGCAGTTATCGGATAAATGAGGTCCCCGAAGCCAAAGTGCTTCAGGAGGTCGTCCCATTTTATTCCTGGCAAGAATTAAAATTTAATCAATTATCATTCCATATTTATTATTGTTATGTAAAAAAGACTTAAGCTCAGGATGCAGTTCGGAAATATTTTTATCAATATATTCTTTTATAAACGGAGCAACCCAATATTGACTATCATCAGGTGGTTCAAATCCTAATTCAATACAGTCTATATAGTCGGTAGACATAATAAACTCTGGTTTTATTAAAATCAAGAACACCAAAAAAGAAGATGTTATATAATTTATCTCTTCTGAAATTTCTAAAATACATTTTTCAATTTCTTGAGCGCTTAAGTATTCCAGTAAATTATGCTCAATGAATTTCTTACCATTTGCATGAGTGTAATTATTTAATCTGCGCCTGATACTTTCCCATATATCATCTAATCCGTGTTCTAAAATACATTTTTTAATATCTGGATTATGTTTTAAATAATCCAAGTAATTCTCTATAGAAAATTCTTTTCGAAATTCACCTGTTAATACTTCATTATCAAACCATGCATCTACAGCTTTATCGTTTCTATCCTTTCTAGACCCATCTATGTTAATTTTCATTGTCAATTCAACAAGGGCGCAAAACTTGTCAACGTCCATTTCTCCCGGAATTAACTCACTAATTTCATCATTGGTTAAGCCCTTTCTATTATTAAGCACCTCGATAATAAAGAGATATTGAAATAAATCATCCCTATATTTGCGAACTAAAACACTTGAATCAGCAAAACAGCCGTAGCTACAACAAACTGAAATACTGTTTAGAGTTCTTATTGCTGTTCTCAAAAACAATGTATCGGTGATATAAGTCTTATTACCCGACAAACAAATAACCGGTTTATCAAATACTTGCTCGATAAAATTGTCAATAAATTCCTCATTATTCTTCATGGCTTTTAGAAAGCTAGAGTAACAATCTAACGTTGAAAGTTTAGTTTTATAACTAATAAATTCTTCAAAAAACATCTATAAACCTCATATCAATCACAAGATTCCGTCGTAAGATTCAACGGTCTTGCCTCATTTTTCGGATAACGTCTCGTAACAAAAGAACACAAGGGGGCTTTTATTTTATGTCATATATTCTTAGCCATCTTGACGTTCCCAAGGGATCCCTATTGCAAAGATAATGTTAAGAATAATATCATTCATAATCCCCCGAATTTATTATGCCTTGGTGCTTTAATTGACAAAAAACTCGCCAATAATCAAATCGTTCTATGAGAAAAGCTTTTCTTTCATCAGTTGTCTTCTCCATTCTGGTAACTGCTTCCTTAAACCCTTTCATTATGGAATGGAAATCAGCCAAATTAGGACCTAATTTATAAGTTGGGGGGATGCTTTTCACATAATATTCCCCTCCGGATACTTGTGCGCATATTATATATTTCAACTTTGGATTTGGACTTAATCTGTCAAAGGACATAATTATCTCATCTTCTCGCATTAATTCGCTTCTTTTATTAGAAAGCCATCTATCATTTCCAAATTCATTCCTTCTTCCATAAATTAGCACATAAAACGGCTTGAATTTCCTGTCCCTAAGCCAATGCGGAATGCTATATTTCTCATAAAACATTTGTACATTTGTGGGTTTATTCATTACAGCCTTCCATTCAGTTAATTGCTCTAAAGCTTCTGTAAACACTGCAGACGGTTTCCCTGCTGAAGTGAACAGGCGTTTATTCGGTGCTTCTATTTCAACAAATATCGGCGCCAATGTCCCACTATCTGTTGATAACCATAGAAAGTCAGGAATTCTATTTTTTATACCTTCTATTTGTGGTTGCGTAATTAATGCACCAGGATAAGGGTAATGACCAGACTCGCCTAACATTCCCAAAGCTCCCGGTACCATTGATGGATTTCTTTCAAAAAACGATTGAAATGATTCTTCATTATCACCGTCATTTAACAGTATCTTTGCAAATTCTTCATTGATTTCTCTCTCGTATTTATCCCAATTAATGACTTCAGGGCTGTTCTTTATTATTTCATATTTTTTCCGTAACATAGAATCTTCTCCATATACTTTTAATTTAAATACTCTGTTGCTTCGCCTTGACATAACAATTGGTACAAACCCCAAAGCACAAGGGGACTGAAGATACATAAAGCTTGTTTTTATTGTGTTGCTTTATTGTTACCTAATAAACACCCTGTTTACATTGTTCTATTCGCCTTAAGACGTATGAAGCTAACGTAAATAAATCCAGGGCATCTTCCTCTGCCATATTCCATTCTATCTTTGGTGTATGAGCTGTAGGATTGCGAAAAGTACCAAATAAACCTTTTGCTAAATTAACAAATCCTTTTTGTTCACTTATATCCGTTTCAGTTCGTAAATTATTAATCTTTAGGAGTGGGCTTTTTCCAGAAAAGGCTTCATCAATTAACTTTGCCCCATCACTATTAAGACCTGTCTTTTCTCTTATCTTCCAGGCAATACTTTTTGTCGCCTCCAAGACTGCATGAAAGTAGTTTTCCTGCAACAATTCAGCCCGGCAGAATTTCAATAGATCACTATGAACGTTTCTATTAAGTAAATTATCTTTAAGTCTACTAGCCCTTTTTTCAGCCTCTGATAGTGTTTTCACCTTATTAGTGATATGGAATTGACCATCCTCCCGAAATTCCAATCCATGAAATGCTAATATTACATTGATTTTTTCTAGCTTATCTCTATATATTTCTAGGTTTCCAACGTATTTTGCAGGTTGTAGTGCTTGACTAATGAACCCTAATACCTTATTACCAGCGTTATCGCTATTTTGTCTCTCTATCAAAGCATTAAATAACCTTTTCCATTTAGTATTTGTTGGATCAATATCTTTGATATTAATGGATTTTAGGTAGTATCCAATTTCAGTTCCGGTTAACCCATCATGGGTGTTAGCGAGAATTTTACATACTGATTCTAATTCTCCTTGGGTAAAGCATGGTCTTTTAATATCACGCATTCTAACACCTCCAAACATTACACAAGGCATTAGGCTAATACTAAGCTTCATATGACCCTAAAGTAATTTGTAATACATTTCCACTTATTTCTTAAACGCATCCAGCTTGGTCTAATAGACAAACGGTGCGACACAATATACTTCCTAGTTGTTAGACTAATCCGTGGTATATGGACAATGTGCATATACCGCTGACAATCGATCAATCATTCCGCTACCAACAGAGCATTTTGGGTTCTTTACTGGGAAGCTACAAACATCTTAACTTACCGAATACTTCGCCGGGTCACGAAAAACTTCTCTAAGATGCCAGGCGATATAATCATCCCTTGGTCTATACTGGGGTCTGTCTGGAGTACGGATTCTCTTACCATGAAAACTGGCAAGCCACTGTTCAAATCCCTCTCCACCGTGGGCCATGTCAGAAACCGTGATCTGTAGATTGTGATCAAGACTAAATGCTCCTCGGTCAAAGAGTTTATGGTGCATAATGCAAAGCAAAAGTCCGTTATCTTCTTGGTCAGGCCCCCCTGCCTGGTGCCACTTGATATGCGCGGCTTCAAGCGCCACAGGCACTCTCCCAAGCCAAACATTAAAACCACACACGGCACATTTGAAAGAATATGCGATAAGGATACGTTCCCTAAATTCGCTGTCACGGAATCGGGAAGTAGCCCCCGCATTAACTTCAACCACATCCAGGTCCAGACCGACTGCCTGGAGAATTTCTGAGTGCATTGAATGGGGGAAATGCTCATTTAATATATTCGAGGCAATTGTCCTGATCAAACTAGGGTTGTCTATTATAGCAGCGTATACATCCTCACTAAACCCGCCGGATACATTATTGTTCAGTAAAAAACGGTCTGAAGGACTACCTACTATATTATAGGACCCTGTAGATAAGAACTCCCAAATACCGTCACTCGAAAGATGATAAAAAGGATACGCAGGTGATGATCGACGGGGTGGGCCAAAATCGTCTAACAACCGTTGTAGCGGCTCCATTACCTCGGAGTAGGTAATCATTCGGGGTTCTTTCCTCTGCACCCGTCCAAGCATAAACAAAATTAACAGCGGCTTATGTGGTGCTCGCTGATCGCCCCTTTTCCATATTCTGATTCCTAAAAATCGATTAAGTAATCCTTGTTGAGATAACAAAAAATCATCTCCAGTTAGAATCTAACTTATTTCCCTGAATCTTTTGCAACGTTCTTCAAGCCGGTCACGGTCAGGCCAATGTTTTTTATTGCCCGGCAAGATAATTTTCTGTTCATGCATTTGCTGAATTCCGTACCGTAACATAGGGCCATCAGATTCCTTCAGAATATCTTCGCGAACAATGATCTTAAAATCCGGGGTTACCGCAACAAAATAACTATCAAAAGCGGCATGATGGATCTTACAGAGTGACAGCCCGTTAGGTATGATGGGGTCTCCCCCCTGCTCTCTGTCGGGAATAATGTGAGCCGCATCGAGTAATTGTTGGTGACGAAGGCAGCAGAATGCACACTGCTCTTTATAGGCCATTAACACCCTGGCTCGGAATGCCCTTTGATGCAGCCTAACTACGGCCTGTGTAGTAAAATAACCACGCAAATATGAAGCGCTTGCTTCGGAAATCAATGCCTCATTGTTTGTCATATTTTTTATAACACCAGAATTCTTTTCTTCAATATTAATTGAGAACTGAAGCTTATCAAGATGGTCGTATACTATAAAAACAGGCCATTCAGCAATGTATTTACCTTTTTCAATTCCCAGGAAATAGATTAAAGGAATCCTTTTTCTCATTACCTCTCGTAGGCCAACATTATCGCGATGATAAGGATCTGTACCACGGTATTTATAAACTAACAGTCCATCTTCTGAAAGGGAATCATCATAGGGACCACCAACAACAGTAGTAATGGAAATGGGCAACTCCATTATGGCAGGTTTCCAAATGCCTTGGGGACCAACTAGTGTTATACGCTGCCCCAAATAACTAAACCCCTCTGATAGTATGTCTCGAGGCAGTACATCACCAAAAATTTTATTTTGTTGATCTAACCAATCAAAAGTGGCAATTCTAATCTGGTGGTCTTCCATAGCATCCTCACCTTTTATGAGACCGTGGGTATTTTTTGATCTGGAACTCTATATACGGGCAAATTCTAATACATCTACTTGCTTGTTTTTTAAATTAGTTTGTCTTTTTAAAACTTATCAACCTAGCAGCTTGAACATTTATTAATTGGCATTATTGCCTAAGTATTTAACTCTATATTTCTGCTGTCCGGAAGAAGTCTTCTCAATCGCCTGTATATTATCTTTTGATGTATTTACGTAATTTAAAAACAATGTGCCAAGCAGAAGCCGTTCACTACGAGAAATGCGGTTCCATTCATAGCCTTTGAATAAATCTCGTACAAGGAAAACTTCTCCTTTATTCAAGTTCTCTGTTTCTTTAATTGCATTATTTAAAAGTTCATTTGCATCTGGCATTAAAAAGCCCCCATATAATATCAATGAAAACAACGTTGTTAATATAAATTATATAAGCCATATGAATTTATTTCCATCAAAAAAGAGGCCATAAGCAAAAAGCCTATGCCCTCTTATTCATTTCATTTTTATCCACTGCTAAATCTGTGCTTTTAGCTCTTGCCGGTATTGAGCATAATGGTCGCTTAACACATACTCGATAACCCATACTTTAGGTATCCTGTAGGTTCTGCCGATAAAAAAGTACTTTATATGGTTCCCGTGCAAAATCTTTCGTGCCCCGGTTTCTCCAATGCCGCCCAACATGGCTTTGAATTCATCCAGAGTAACGACATCGGGATACGACTCGAAAAGCTGCTCGTAATATTCTTGATTTTTCACAGTCATCAGCTCCTAAAAATATTTGTCAATGGTAGGATGACTGTTACAATATTGATTTTTGATTACTACACGTTCAATGTTCTGACGGCAGACGGTCCGGATATCCCTCCTGAATATCCCTCCAATATCCCTCCAACGTCCAAAATTCATGTCAAAACCGCTCTTTTATGAGAGCCTTGGAATGATGCGGGTTTCAGGATTTTAAGTGCCTCAAACGCCCATTATACAAGGTTTTGCGGGGTCTGAGGATTCCGGTAGAGTACGTTACATTCCCGATGCTTCCAGTATTTTGGAAGGACTCAAAATCGTGTGCCGCGAGGCGTGTGGGTTCGAGTCCCACCTCTGGCACCAATCGACAGATTTTGAGCCATAAGTACAGAACTTATGGCTCTTTGTTTTGTATAAGTAATATTAATTTGATGAAATTTCTGCTTTCACTTATAAAGGCAGCCCGGAGCCTGAGCTCGATACGCCCGGTGCGTGAAAGATGAAGGCCGAGTCCCTTTCAGAATCCAGCCATTTTATCGGTATGTCGGTCCACTGTCTCGCTTGCCTACGCTTAAACAACACCTGTTGCCAGATGCACTCCAAGGTTAGCTACAAGGCGGTTGGCTAGTCCTTCCTCGGCGGACTTCCCTCCCGCTTTATGTCACGATCTTGTTCGGTCGCTCATGTCCCGATGTAACTTGAGATAACTTCTTGCTTCCTGAGTTAAACAGGGCGTACAGGTAAATTTAAATGGAAAACTCTCTATGACAGATCTAATTAATATAATTATGCCAATATATGTCAATCAATAATATTATAAAACATGGATAGATTATGTAAATTTCAACGCCTAAATGTTGTCTATAATTCCGACCCCTTGTCATGATCCTAATTATATGCAAAGTTCGGTTTACTTTACAGCTGGAAAATTTTCTGGTTCTACACTTACCACTACAAGTTATCAATATATTAAATTAAGTACAAGTAATTCTCATCTTATTGATGCACAACGCATACCCGGTATATGCCACCGGCACAATTGACTGCTCGTTATTGCAAGGCCTATTCTTACCGGACTCCAAAGCCAGGATGCGGATTCTGCGTAGCCAATAATAGTAGGTTTTGATGTTTATATCATTCTTAGCGCACCAAGCCACAACAGTCATACCGCTTGCCTGGCAGGTTTCGATTATTTTTGTCCATTGTTTTAGCCTGAACTCGGTTTTGGCTTCAGTGACTTGGTCCACCTGGGATACCTCCTACTAGGCTTTTAGATGCTGTCTAGTTGTTCTCTGGCTTCGTTCAATAATCTATGGTCGGTCGGAAAGCTGATGTCGGCTGGTGTACAGGTGGCGTCAAGTATCAAGGTGCCTTGATTGGGTATGGCATCTGCTTCAGCTATGGCCTCTTCCTCTGACATCTCGCTTTTTTCTTCCAGGTTTCCTGAACCCCCGGAGCCGCTATCATTATGCTCATCGTCCGGCTCTTTCTCTTGTTCTTGCTGTGACTTCTCGGCTTGTATGATCGTTTCGTTGATATCGGCCAGTCGTTTGGCGTTAAAGCGTTTCCTAAACTTGACCATGGCTGCCGGCGTAAAGGGCCTGGTCAACTGATATTCCTTTAACCCTATGAAGTACTGCAAATACGGGTTCTCTGTAATTTGCTGGACGGTCTCCCGGTCGGTAAATCCACATCGCGCTTGAATGATAAGCGCACCCAGGGCCATACGTACGGGTTTGGCCACATTACCCCGGTCACTAGGAAACATGAACGCGTATTGCTTTTCGATCTCATCCCACGGTATGATGGCCGCCAATTTGGTCCACCGGTTGTCTGCTGCTGGTTTGCCGGCAAAAGGTAGGATGAAATCATCTATGGTCATTTGCGGGCTTGGTTTTCGGTACATATTTGCCTCCATGTGCATGGTTTTTTGGCTCTTTTTCTTTTGGTTAGCAAGCTGTATTTATCGAGTTCATCATCCGATTCCAAATCCTCAGCAAGACCCAGATGTTCGGACTGAACTGAAAGAAACTCACCCGTTTTGATGTTCAGGAATTGCCGCCACTCATCACTGGCTTCTTCCATTTTATCGGCAATATCCTCCAAAGATACAACTAGTTCACCTGGCATTTGATATTCTCTCCAAAAATTTATTAGGTCCGCTTTTCACACCTTACCACCGCAAAGAATACCTCATACGGTGGTTGGCTGATTTTCGTCTTATTCTTCTTACTTTAAATTAAGAAAAGGGGAAATAATTTGGTTCCAGACTATACATGGAGTAGTCTAACCTGCTCTGTTTATTTTACTTTTTTTAAGTTCATCAATAAATGCCGGTCTGTTTTTAAACTGTATTTGTAAATTATTAAGCGTTTGGGTCCATATATTTTGATCTTTTAGATATTTCAGACAAATCGTTTTTATATGGCCCAGGTATCTCACCGCTTCTTTATAGGTTTTTCGATTGCCGTTGGCAATCCTGCTATATGCCTTTTTATAGTAATAATTCAGGATTTCTTCCGGGTAATCCTTTTCCAGTTTTTTTGCAAATGAATCAAAATCAGAAAAAATACTATACCCCCACTGCTTCTTCGGCGGCGAAATTATAATATTTATTACAGCGTTCTTCATGCCTTTATCAAGACAATTAATTTTATTAATTCATTGGAATTCAAACTTTCTAACTGTTCTTTAATTGAAAAACCACTCATATTGGTCTCCCTGTCGTTAATATTGTTCTATAAAGATTCTAAATCATTTCTTATTTGCGGTTCATGCACCCGTTCACTCAAATTTTGATTCGTGATTCTAAAAAGGAAGTCCTGCTGGAACTGCCGGGAAAAGCAGAAAACAACATATCTTGTGCCATGAACGCAGTAACTCAACCTATAAGAAATTAACCTATTTCAAGAGCACCGGCTACTAGGCAAGGTTTCTATATACAATATTTGTTATTTTAAGTTCAGGCTCTGGCCTGCTTCTATGTTATAATAGCGATAGATTTAAATCTTACGATACTTACAATAAGGTGATGATAAAATGATTGCAAAAAAGCAAGTTGTTACCAATAAAGATGCTGAAGACCAAGTCAAAGATATGGACAAATTTAAGAAGGAAATTTCGGCATCACGCGAAAAGGCTGTTAAATTCATGAGATCAACAGGTATGTATGACAAAAACGGTAATTTAAAGAAAGAATATCGTTAAAAATGTATACTATGTATTCATCCTTACCAAATTTTGTTTTGGGTTTTCATGGCTGTGATTTAGAAATAGTAAATAACGTAGTAGCAGGAAAAGATAGGCTTACACAAAGCGAAAATGATTATGATTGGCTAGGACATGGAATTTATTTCTGGGAAAACAATCCCCAGAGAGCATTAGAATATGCAACCACGTTAAAAGAAAATCCGAAAAGGACCCTCGGCAAAGTCAATACACCTGCAGTATTAGGTGCCATAATCGATCTAGGCTATTGCCTGGACCTATTTGAAGCTAGCTCCTTAATACTGGTAAAGAAATCGTATGAGCTGTTGTGCAGCAGTAAAATGGAATTGCCAGAAAACAAACCAGCAAATAAAAGCGCGGATCTCTTACTAAGATATCTAGACTGCCTGGTTATAGAAACACTACATTCGTATAATGCAGACAATAACTACCGAGATTATGATACTGTCAGAAGCGGTTTTAACGAAGGCAAAGACTTATATCCCAACTCTGGGTTTAAGGAAAAGAATCATATTCAGATTTGTGTTAGAAATCCCAATTGTATTAAAGGGTATTTTATCCCATTAATGGCGGATGACGAATATAGGGTACCCTAACAAGTTTACAAAGCATTAACAATACAGTTTTGATAAAATAATGTCGGACCTCTGACTTAAACCGTAACCTTTTTTAATATATCAACTACCCCGTTGTGATAAAGTAGTGTCGGTCCTCTGGCACCATCAGAAGTTTAGGGCTTTAGAGGCCTTTTGAATTTTTTCTGCTTTATGGGGTTGTCGTCATTTACAACCTCAAAACAACCACTAAAAAAGAAAAGCCATCCAGCCCCTTACATGGCTATAAGTGTCAGCTGTAAGGGTAATGGTACTATGCCCCAACCGCTCACTAATAACCTTCAGTTTCCCCCAATTCAAGAAACATGCGTGGCCATGGCGCAAATCGTGGAAGCGAATTTCAGGCAAATTTGCTTTTTTGAGATCCGCTTTAAATAAGCGGATCATGAATTCCGGATTTGGATCGTGAATATATGAGTTTAAGAAGATCAGTGAATTGTGAAGAAGTACTACCGCGAAAATATTGGAAATTTGGAGATATTCGAGTTATGAACTCAAAATGGGACGATTATAATGATACGAATGACCAAAGTTCTAAAAGCAGAATATAAAAATCCAGAGATTCAGTTATCATTACGAGATCAAAAAGTTAAAAGTCAACTTCCGAACATGGGTGCGGGCTTTAACATTAATTATAGACTGAACTTCATTCCACCACTTCCTTGGGAGATTGCAACGTAACAACGACAATTTCCGGTCTGTTAAAAACTCGGATGGGGATGATACTGTTTCCTAACCCTCTGCTTACAAGCATGGTACTCTGATCTTTCGTATGGGAGCCACTTGTATATTGCGGAAAAAAGCCCTGATCCGGCGCTATAAGACCTCCAATAAACGGTATCCTGACCTGGCCACCGTGGGCGTGTCCTGAAAAAATCAAATCCAGATTGTTTTCAGCGTACAGGTTAAAAAGCTCCGGCCTATGGGAAAGCAAAATCTGAAACCCCTCATTGGATGACCATTGGCGCAGAGATTCCTTTAATTGGGAAGTATCTGTTCTCCCCAAAGCATCGAAGGTTAGAAAAGCGGGATCCTTTACCCCCAACAGGTTCATCGAACTTGTGCCGATCGACAGTTCAATCATAGAATCATCCAGCACCTGAATTCCCGCCTTGAGCAATTCCCTTTTGATGCTGGGGTATTGATGTGACCATGCTTCGTGGTTGCCGGATACGTAGTACACCGGAGCGATTTGCACCGCACCCTCAAGGAACTTCATGGCTATATTTAAATCGAATCTTCGCCGGTCAATTAAGTCACCGGTGATCACAATAATGTCGGGAGAAGTGCTTTTCAGCTTGTTTAATAATATGTTTTGATTGGGACCAAATTCTTTGTTGTGCAGATCAGATATATGGGCAATGACATAGCCGTCAAATTCCTTAGGTATTTTGGCATTGCCGTACTCTGATTTTGTTATTACGATGCTGTTATTTTGCCAGATGCAGAAGATGGCTGAACATAGGCAAACAAGCAGAAACAGCCAGACCTTTTTCATTTTCTTATAGGGTATTATCATAATCTACTCCTAAGCAAAACCAATATTCATATGATTATTTCTATTATTCATTGACTCGACCGTCCATACCGATGATGTCTGCAACTGTATCTGTCACCATCTTCTGTTAAAACAGTATATTCTTCTTTTAAAATTCTTTCAGTATTGGCTTTGGTGCCAAAAGGCATAATGGTCCTCTCAGGCCGATGACAAAAGGCCACAGGCACTAAATGTTGAAACCGAGCCATGCAGGAAACCAGGGACATTGCCAGTGGAAAAATTCTGGCGAAATCCTACGCTTTTGCCCTTTAATCAAAACCCTACTGGTTTTACCAGCGCCCCATTGTTCAAGTGTTGTATTACAAGAAGAACGTCCCGGCGTAACCGTTTCGGTCTTTGGTGCGGTGTGGTGCGGTGGTGATTTATAGTCTAAAGAAATTCGTGTATAATATCTTTAGTTTAAACAAGGAGGCCGGTTTGATGCCAAACATTAAATCCAGCACGGACTTAAGGAACAATTACAATGAAATCTCGAAGTTCTGCCATGAAAGCAGAGAACCTGTTTTTATCACCAAAAATGGGCAGGGAGATTTGGCTGTTATGAGCATTGAAACCTACGAAATGCTCAACGGGAAACTCGAACTTTATCGTCTGCTTGATGAGGGCAGAACCGCAGTAATAAAGGGAAAAAAGCGCCCGTTTGAAGATGTAATGCGAGACATCAGGCAGGAAATAACTGATGGTAAAATATAGGATTGACGTATCGGAGCCTGCCGAAAACGACCTGCGTGATATTGTCCGATATATCTCTGCGCAACTGTCGGCACCGATGACCGCATTGAAGATGATGGATACCCTTCAGGAAGCTATCACGGGTTTAATGGTCATGCCGCAGAAATTTCCTCCTGTGGCTGATGAACGTCTTGCAATGATGGGATATCGAAAGCTGCTCGTAAAGAACTATATTGTCTTTTTCACGATAGATGAAAAATCGAAAGTCGTTGATGTTGAAAGAATCCTTTACGTAAGACGGGATTGGCATCATATTCTGTGATGAGGTGTATGTTACTTCGATCCTATCAGCACAGTTTGATGCCCTTAACCTTTTCTTTCAATTTTCGCAAAATATTGCTTAACTAGCTTAACGCCTTATTCAGTTCATTTAATACCTGCCCTGCATCAGACACCATTGCGTAATCGGCTGCTTGCAGCATATAAGCCTTCTCATCATTGTTTACCGCGATTATGGTATGGGCATCCCGAATACCTACCGTAAACTGGACCTGCCCGGAAACTCCCAAAATAATGGCCAGCTGCGGTTTGCATTTCTTACCGGACAAACCGATTATTCTATCCTCCGGCAGCCATTTTTTGTCTGTTGCCACCGGTTTAGAGCAGGCTATTTCTCCCCCCAGCTTTTTGGCGATCTTCTCCGCTATCGGTAAATCGTCCTCTTCTACTCCCTGGCCAATGACGACCAGCACATCAGCCGCCTGGATGTCGGCAACATCTCCAGCTTTGAGCTCGGTTTGCAGTAATTTAACGGAAGGAGTTACAGCATCCATGACGAATTCATTGATCTTTCCGCCATCCTGTATTGGCGCCGCTTCAAATGAACGAGCCGCCAGAGCGATAACCGCTTTTTCCGTATCGATTTGCTGGGTGGCTACAGTTGCCCCACCCAATGCATTTCTGGTGCACTGAATCTTTCCTCCGCTAACTTGCAGGCCGCTTACGTCACTGAGGCCACCTGCCGCTAGTTTCTGCGCCAGCCTGCCCGCCATTTCTTTGCCTCTGCGATTAGAAGAAAGAAGAACCATTGATGAATCCAATTTTTCTATTACCTGTTGCAGCGCCGCGGCTAAGGCTGCTGTATCCGCTGCAAACAGTTCCGGAGAACAGATCTGATATACTTCGGCTCCTCTGCTGGCAAGCTCGCCAGCCTGCGCATCGTTGTTTATAACCAAAGCCTTCACATTCAAATTGGCATCCTTTGCGATCAGCCGGGCTGCGGTAAGCAGTTCCAGGGCCAGCTTGTCTTGGTCGCTATAAATAAGAATCCCTGCCATTTTTCTACCTCCCTACAAATCCTTCCGCCTTTAACGCGGCAAGCAGCTCGTCGACGCTCTTGACAGGTAAACGCTTACGTTCATTTTCCGGCGCCCGGTTACTAATTGTATTTACCGACTTTGGGGGAACATCCAGGCCCAGATCATCAATATCAAAGATTTGTTTGGGCTTTTTCCCTGCCTTTAATATCTGGGTTACAGATGGAATACGGGGCTCATTTATATCTCCCAGGACCGTTACCACCAGGGGCAACTTGGCTTCCAATATCTCATCAGAATCTTCAAGGGAGCGAATTACGGTAGCCGTACTTCCACCGATCTCGATTCTGCTCGCATATCCTACTTCGGGCAGTTCGAGGATCTCAGCGACCCTCGGGCCCACCTGGCCGGAATAATTGTCCCCGCTGCCTTCACCGAATATTACAATTCCCACGTCGTCGATCTTCTTGATCAGCGCTGCCAATAAAACCGCACTCTGCGAACTCTCCAGATTAGTCAGATCATTATTAAGCAGTAAATAGGCCTCATCGGCTCCGGCTGCCAGGGCTTCTTTTACGGTCTCTTCGACTTCTTCATTGCCGACTGAAACTACCATCAGATTATTACCGGTTGCTTCTTTTAGTTGAAGAGCGGCTTCCAGAGCGTTTTTATCTATCAGACTCAGGGCATACGGCACTCCATCAAATACCGGCTGGCTATTTTTGATCCGAACCTGCTGCAAATCAGGTATCTGCTTCACTGCCACAACGATATTCATAATTAACCTCCCACTTATTTCATAAACCCACCATTGTCAGGACCTATTGGGATAATGCCATTCCAGCACTTCACTCCCTTGATTTTCCATGATCTCAACTTTACTTCGTTCGCGAGTTATGGTGAAGAGGGGCGTATTCCCCCTCTTCACACTCCCAGTTTTAGGATTTATCCGTTTAAAACAACTCCGGCCACAATCATTTTCTGCATATCTGCGACACCCTCCACCTGGGGGCCCATAATAGCGTCTCTATAAATACGCGATACTTTGTAGTCATTCATAAGGCCATAGGAGCCATGCACATCGATAGCTACCCTGGCTGCATCTACGGAATTGTCGCACGCAAAAGTCTTGGTTAAGGCAGCCTCTTTGGCAAACAGAGCCGGATTTTTGGCGTCGTTGGCCAGGCAGCCCAGGCGATAAGCCAACCAGCGCGCAGTTTCATATTTTATAGCCAGATCAGCTATCCTTAACTGGGTAGCCTGGAACTTGGCAATAGGCTGACCCCGGTGAGTTTTTTCCTTGGCGTATTTCACCCCTTCTTCATAGGCAGCCAGGGTCAAGCCCAGGTGCAGGGCGCTGACTCCCACTTTACCAAAGGCAATGCCAAAGGTGAGCACCGGGAATCCCCCCCCGATACCGTTAAGGATGTTTTCGGCCGGAACCACCACGTCTTTCAGATACACATCCAGCAGGGTGCCTCCATGATAGCCCAACTTATGCCATGGTTCCGATAGGGAGTACCCAGGGCACAATTTGTCTACGATAAACGCAGTCGGCTTATTGCTTTCGCTGTCGATGGCAAACACGACCATGGGGCCAGGATATCCTGCATTGGAAATGAAGCGTTTGGTACCGTTTAGAATATAGTGTTCTCCTTCCTTTACAGCCGTGGTGGTAATCTGTTTGGGATCAGATCCGGTGCCGGGTTCGGTGAAGGCAAAGGAAGCCAGCTCCATTCCTTTACAGGCTTTGGGCATATACTTATGCTTCATATCTTCAGTGCCGAACTTGTCTATAGCGCCCAGGGCCAGGCAATTAACCGAAATAAGCATGACCGGACCGCTGGAAATCCGGCCCAACTGCTCCAGGGCTAATACGTAGCTGGGATATCCGGCTCCGGCTCCTCCGTATTCTTCTTTAAACGGCAATCCGAAGAGCTCTAGTTCTGCTAATCCAGTGATAATGTCCTCAGGTACCCGGTTTTCCGTATCAATTTTTTCTGCCACCGGTTCTATATATTTCTCGGCATATTCCCGAGCCATTTTTTGGATCAGGAGTTCCTCCGGACTCAATGTAAAATTCATGCTGATTCTCCTTTCCTATCGGCAGCCAAATATTTTCGCCTTTTCTCTTGTATAAAGCCTTAATAATCAAACGACTCATCATCGATTTCCAAGACCGATGTATCGGCGAGTTTAACAACTTCAGCGAGAGCGGCCACTTCCGGAACCACGTTCAACAAGAAATAACGCGCCGCCATAACCTTGCCTTGGTAGAACTTGTAATCGAAGTGGTCTTGCCCTAGCTCCTGCATTTTCCGCCGGGCAATCAATGCCTGCTCTAAAAGCAGTTGCCCGCCATAAAGCTGGGCGGTAGCCATGAGAATCCGCTTGGAGTAGGTCGGTATCAGGCCCAAAAGTCCAGGGGTCTTCATAAATCCGGCCATGGTTTTTTGAATCTCCCCATAGGCCTCAACAGCCTTTTTTAACTGGGCAAATTCTTTTTCAAAGCCACCCGTGCCGCAATTATTATCATGAAATGCTTTAATGTTGCCCAGCCAACGGGAAAAAAGGGCTCCTTTTTCCATGCCCCATTTACGACCCACCAGGTCCATGGATTGAATAAACGTAGTCCCTTCATAAAGGGTGTTGATCTTAATGTCCCGCGCCAGCTTCTCTGCGGGATATTCCGAACAATAGCCATACCCGCCATAGATTTGAACGGCTTCGGTCCCAATCAAGTCCCACCCAATTTCCGAAGAATATCCCTTGATAATGGGAATATTTACATCCATTTCGTCTTGCGCCCGCTTTCTTTCGACCGGATCAGGATCCCAGTGAGCCACTTCCAGATCGAGATATGATTTATAGGTCATGGCGCGTATGGCTTCGACAATTGCTTTGCCCCGCAACAGCGCCCGTTTAATATCCTCGTGCTGGATAATGGGCACTCGGCCTTGCTTGGGATTCGTAAAGGAATTTCCCTGAACCCTGTCTCTGGCATAATCTTTCGCATTATAGAAGGCATTGGCGATTAAGCCGGCCGAATGCACGCCGGTTACCAGTCTCTCCTCATTCATCATATTGAACATCAAGGCCATGCCATCCCCCTTGCCCTCATTCTCCAGGGGGTTTTTACCCAGCAGATAGCCGCGGCACTGATTATTGTCCCCAAAACTCAAAGCTACGGTTGGATTGGCATGCTGGCCCATTTTGTGCTCAATTCCGGTGGGAGCCACATCGTTGAAATCCCGGCTGCCATCATCATTGATCCATAATTTGGGCACAATAAACAACGATATACCGCGGGTGCCGGGCAGGGCCCCTTCGACCCTGGCCAGCAGCAGGTGCACGATGTTTTCGGCAAAATCATTGTCTCCATTACTGATAAAAATCTTCTGTCCCTTGATCTTAAACACACGGGGATCGTCGGTGGGTAAAGCTTTGGTTAAAATTTCTCCGACATCCGAGCCGGCCTGGGGTTCTGTTAAACACATGGTTCCGGTATAATCGCCGCTCCACATCTTAGCCAGGAATTTTTCCTTGACATCTTCGGGAGCGAATTCCTGCACCAGCATGGAAGAACCCTGACCCATACACAGAAAGGGGGGGACAAAAGCCGGGTTGGCCGCGGAGAACATTTCCCAAAGAGGAAACATGATTACCTGGGGAAGCACCACCGCGCCTTCACTCTTATCAACATTGCTGGCGCACCAGCCTTCCTGCTGCAGCTTTTTATAGATCGGGGGTATGGAAGGAGCGATCAATACCTTGCCGTCTTCAAATTTAACCCCGAATTGATCAGCACTGTCACAACCGGGTTCGATAAGGTCCTTGGTCATTTTCAGAATGGTATCCAGGATCATATCCACGTCTTCAACGCTGTAATTTTCCCGATAGCGATCATACGCCAACACTTTCTCCAGCGGCAGCCATTCTTTCAGGATAAACTTAAAATCCCTGGTATTTTTATAAGCAAAATTTGATGCCATTTTTTCTTCCTCCATTCAGAATTACCCGTACTATTGGCTTCGTTTCGTGCTGCTCATAGGCCATTTTAGAAAGGAATGCGGTTGGTACGGGACCAGAGGCCCATTTCCCTGGCGTTCTTCAAAAGATCGTCCCGGAATTCCGGATGGGCCAGATTGATCATCTGCTCGGCCCTTCCCCACACCGACCGCATTTTCATATTGACAATCCCCCATTCGGTGGCAATATAGTGGACCATGACCCGGGGTACGGTAACCACCGCTCCGGGGGTCAGCATAGGTTTGATACGGGACTGCAGGTTTCCATTTTTATCTTTATAGGTGGCCTCAAAAGCTAAAATTCCCTTTCCTCCCTTTGATTCAAAAGCGCCCATATGGAAATCCAGCGATCCGCCGGTTCCGGAAATCTGCCGCAGGCCGCTGCTTTCCGAGCAAACCTGGGATAGAAGATCGGCCTCAACACAATTATTAATCGATATTACATTATCCTCCAACTGGATATACTTCGGATTATTGGTGTAGTCGCAATTATATGAGGCTATTTGCGGATTGTTATGCAAGAATTCGTGGGTTTTCTTATTGCCAAAACAGAATGTAAAAGTACTTCTTCCAACATCTCTGGTTTTACGCTTGTTGGTTATCTTTCCCGCTTCATACAATTCGGTAATGGCATCGCAATACATTTCCGTGTTGACACCCAGGTCCTTCAGATCAGACTGGGCGATTAGACTTCCTATGGTGTTGGGTACACCGCCTATACCTAATTGCAGGCATGCGCCGTTGGGAATGAGCGGCATAATATGCTCGGCAATTTTTATTTCCGCTTCGGTAGGGGGCGCTGCGGGCGGCATAGTAAATACAGGGGCATTGCTTTCAATAATATAATCAACATCCTTTAGGTTGATGCACTCCATTTCCCCTCCCAGGCAGTAGGGCAGGTTGGGATTGGTTTCCACAATAACGATCTTGGCATGGGCTAGTTCGGCGTAGGTATCGGAGTTGCATAAGCCGAAATTAAAATTGCCGTGTGAATCCATCGGTGTAGTCGTAAGGCATATAACATCCCTTTGAATGAAAGGCTGCTGGAGTTCCAGGCGCATGCGGTGAAATTCGTGATATTGTACTGGTCCGTATACCGCCCGGCCTTTGTCTCCCAGCATACGATCCAAGGCGCTGAAATGGTCGCTGATCAGGGTAAATACCTTGCCCTCGGGATCGGTCTTAAGGAATTGCCACATTCTTACGCTTCCGGCAACATGCACAGTAACGTCTTTCAATTCATCCACCCTATTACCCAGGGCAATATCAAAATCATGCGGTGGTATGCCAAAATATCCATAAGCGACCAGATCGCCGGATTTAACTAATCCCGCAGCTTTCTCAGCGCTTATTACTTTACTGTTAAATTCGTTCATCAAGTTAGACATTGTTAAATCATCTCCTTATTTTTTAAGAATGCTTCTGCTTTTTAGGCCCGCTCTCATCTTCCTACCTGCTTTGCGCATTATTTTTAGATTTGCTTAAATACACGTACTAATGCACAATTCTATCAAGCAAGTATTTCCTCAATAATTTTGCCTCCTTTCAAATGTATCTCCATAGTTTTGTTGTACTAGTTTAATAAGCATATTTCGTGCCAGGTATGGACAAAAAAACTAGACCGCCCGTAAGACGGCCTATTCAGGATTCAAAACAATACTTATTCGTTTTACTGAACGTTAACAAATGTTCACATATGTCACCCAAACTGCCAGGTTCTGTTAACGTCAGGTTGACATTAGTTAACAGAAGTTTTCCAGTAATTGCTTACCTTTTTATCATATATGATTGCATCTTCTTATATATGGTATTCCGGGAAAATCCCATATGCCTGGCAACCTCCGTGATATTACCCTTATACTGGTCCAGCAAGCGCAATATCTCGTCCCGTTCTCTTTCTCCTGCGGCTATTTTCTGTTGCTGGCGGCTTTCTCTTATAGAAACTTCTGCCCTGTCATTCACTTGAGTACGGATATTTTCAGAACGGTTAATATCTTTCAGGTAAGAAGGCAGGACATTTTCAGTAATAATCGCTCCTTCACTGAATACAATGGCATTTTCAAGAACGTTCTTTAATTCTCGGACATTGCCCAGCCAGTTGTAGTCAAGCAGTATACCCATAGCTTGGTCGCTTATTTCCATCGCTTCTCGTTTCATCTGGCAGCACAGATTTTTCATAAGATAGCGGGCAATGATTGGAATGTCGCTTTTTCTAGCGCGCAGAGGAGGAATGACCAGGCTGATTACGTTGAGGCGATAATATAAGTCTTCTCTAAACCTCCCAGCGCCAATCTCATTTTTCAGGTTGCGATTGGTGGCGGCAATGATACGGACATCAACTGTGCTCGATTCGCTCCCGCCTACCCGGGTAACTGTTTTATCCTGGAGAAAGCGCAATAAGGTTACTTGCATATCCAGGGGCATCTCTCCGATTTCATCCAGGAATATAGTCCCTTGATTGGCCAATTCGAACTTTCCAACCCTACCACTCTTTTTCGCCCCCGTAAAAGCTCCTTCAACATAGCCAAAAAGCTCGCTTTGCATTAACTCTTTGGGGATAGCGCCGCAATTAATAGGAATAAACTGGCCACGTCGTCCACTTGCCTCATGAATGGAATGCGCAATAATTTCTTTTCCGGTACCGCTTTCCCCCCCGATTAAGACATTGGACAATACCTTGGAAGCACGATAGGCCATATTTTTTACCGCATTGATCGCCTGGCTATCACCTACAATACATTCGAAGGGAGTTCCCGTTAATACCTTTTCCGGTGCCATTGCTTCACCATAAGTCGTTAAAGCTACTGATTCTATGGGCTGAAAGACTAGAATAATTTGTTGGGTACCGTCTGGATTGGGAACCACTCGTCTTCGTTCCAAAGCGCAGGGTACCCGGCCTTTATTTGTCTGAAGCGTAAATCTGCTGCTGAACTGATTGGGATCATTAGAAAGCAGATTATTTAGCACCTGAGGCTCATCCGCAATAAGCTGGTCAATTAATAATCCTACCACTTCTTCTCGTTTTTCATATCCCAGTAAATTCAGACAGCTATCGTTAATATTGGCTATCGTGAATTTATGATCGATTACAATGATGGGGTCGTCGTAAATATCGATAATAGCAGAGCAAGTATTGTGATAAACATGGAGTATCTTGGATTGCTCAGCTTTATAATGAAGCTTGTCTTCAATTACTCTTTTTGCCAATTGTAAAGACACCAACGACCCGGCGGGTAGCTCATGACCTGTGCTGTAAATCGCCAATACACCAATAATTCTACCTTTCCAATCATGTAATGGGCAGGCGGCACTAAAAATGTTATGGTAATAACTGCAGTAATGTTCAGCACCGTTTATTTCCAGGAAAGTCTGTTCGGCAAGGGCAGTCCCTATCGCATTGGTTCCTATAACCTCTTCAGCATTAAGCTGGCCAGCTATTGAAGCCGTTCTATTGCGTCCGGTTCCCTCCAATATATAACCTTCTTGATCACTCAGTAATACGAAGGTTGAGTCTTGCGGGACACACAGCTGCTCCATAATGGGGCGGGCTATTGAAATCAGTCTGATATTATCGGCTTTTTTACTCAGGATGATGCGATCCGGCAACTGGTGCAGACTGGGTTTGTATGGGTCCACGCCCAGACTCCTGAGCCAGGATCTGTTTATTTCCGGCCTGACTACATCTTCGTTAATGATGCCTTCTTCCACAAAAGTTGACCAGGCTTGCCGCATTTTCAGTTGATAGTCATTACTATTCATATTGCCTTCTCCCAAATTACTACTTTTACGCTAAAATCAACCTTGCCGTGTTGAAAGATGGTTCTTTTTATATATTAACATTATGGATGTATTTCATAATCTTCTTTTAAGCATCGGAAGAAACTGGTGAGCAGTTTCTTCCGCACCGCTGCAACGAGGCTGGGGATTAGGAACCGCCTCCGGTTTTGTTAATAAGAACCAGGCCGTTTAAAGAAGCGGGAGACATATTTTCGCCTCGTTATAACGCAGTGCCCGTTCAATCTCGGGAATCTTCCCGCACCAACCATCCATAATCCTGCCTGCAATCCACAATGTAGTCAATGTATACCGTCTGCTCCCTGACCCCTAACGCTATTTTCAAATAGTCTCCAGGTTCTATCAATGCACTGATTATGATAAACTGTGGACAATAAGGGTATTGGAGAGGAGTAAATGAAATGGGCAAAGGTAAATCGAAAAAGCCAGTTTCTAAGAAACGTAGTTGGGACTGGCTTTTTTGGCTTATTACTGTAGCGATTATAGCTATCGTAGTCATAGCCATCCGTGACGGCAACAGTATTCCAAGCAACCCGGCTCAAAATACGGCTACTGTGCAGCAACCGGTTTCTTCAAATCAAGCTCCTGGCAGCGCCAATTCTGATACGCCCAATGTCAGAGTCGAAACTCCGGCGGCTGATAGCAGTAAATTTACTGTCCAAACTCTTCCTCCCGATACACAGGAGTCAAATGAAGCCAAAGAAGATGCACCCCAACCATAGAACCAGGCAAGGTGAGAGCTTGGATTGATAAATGAAACTACAGGATTGCCTGCCCGTGGGTTTATTATGTCATAACAAAATCGCGGTATGATGCATTAGAATCAATACAAAAGGAGTGTGGTTACAAGTGAGTAAATATTTTATTTACGGCGCCAGCTTCTCGGAAAAGGGCCGTTATCACCAGTATTATCTGCAGGGCAATACATTCCTGGGCCAGGGTTCTATTGAAGGATATCACAGATATATTTTGGGCGGCATCGACGGCATCATTCCTGAAGAGGGGGGAAAGGTGCAGGGCGACGTATATGACATTGATCAGGCAACTATTTCCAAGCTGGACTTTCTTTTTAATTATGACACTAAATTCCGCAAAGAAGTTGTTGATGTAAAACTAGAAAACGGCGAAATTTTACAGGCTGAAGCTTATGTCTGGAACGGCGCAGTCGCCAAATAGACAGCATCAACCCGGATAACGAGTAAAAAGCAAACCGCGCCAAGCTGTGCGGTTTCTTATTTTCTGACCCTCTAACCTGGATGATTGGCTGAAAGCGGTTTATTCAGACTGGATATAAAAATTGTGCGGTATGAATATCTTAGACATTAAGGAAATAATAGTATAAATTTTAGTTAAGGAATCAACTATTTGCCACGCCCCATTAGCCGTTTGCTTAGCCGAGTAACCTGCAAGAGTTCAACTACTATATGTTCAAGTGATAACACCTTTCAGCAAACCCCATGCAAGCGTTGCCAGAGATCAGTCTGGAAATCTGTTTTCAGGAGAGAAGGAGTGAGATGAATGAGAAGATCGATTCGTATTTGGCTGAGTATTTTTGTGGCGCTGGCCCTGTTCTGGGCCATAAGCTTCGGTTCGGTAGCAACCGCCGCTACTGTCACCACGACAACCCCTACTATCCCCTCTACGATCATTACCAAACCGGATATCCCCATAATAATTGTTAACCCTGAGCAGACAAACAACAACAACGTTTTCCAGCCAACCCTGCCCTCCTGGGTTATAGACGGCCTTAAACAACCAATTCATACCAAGGCTTTTGACAAGGCATTTTTGGAGCGGGATAGACTGCTGGCCATTAACGCTCCGCAAATGACGGTAATGAGCCTGCCCTCCAAATACGATCTTTCCCAATACCTTACCTTTACCGGGAGCCAGGACGGCTGGGGAGGCTGCATCCTTCGTTCCATAATACATACCATTGAGATTGAAAACGAAAAAAAATGCGCCTATTCTCCGGACCCTTCATTCTGGTATGTGCACCAGCGCCAGGAAGCCCAGGCCAACGGTGGTGCAATAAATACCGCCAATACGCTGGCTAACAATGGAGTATGCCCGGAAGCGAGTTGTCCCTCTGATTACGATAATTCTACTCCGATATCGGGCGGCGGGTGGAGTATCAGCAGCATGCCGGTACCAACTGCGGCCAATGACCAGGAAGCCGCTTATTACAAGGCCTTCCTAAGCGATCCCTACACAGTAGATATAAACACTATGAAACAATATATGAAACAGTACGGGCCCATTTTGATGGGGGGCTGGATGTATATCATTCAGGGTCCCAATCCCGTCGAAGGCCATTGTGTTACCTGTGTTGGCTGGGACGATTCAAAACAAGCCTTTAAGCTTTTAAACAGCTGGGGAGACCAGTGGAATGGAGACGGTTATATCTGGCTGAAATACAGCGACGTAGCCGCCAACGTCTGGGATTGGCGCTATATCGAAACGAAAGCCTCCGACCGGACCGGAACCAAATACGCCTATTCCGCCCGGATCAATATAGCCGGAGATGGCAGCGCCCGGCGCAACCAGTTGGCGGTTAAAATAGGCGTCGTCGGAAAAGATGCCTGGTTATTCTGGGATCATTTCAATCAGACAGCATGCTATGACGACAGCCAAAACCTCTGCATCGACATCCCCCTGCCCGATTATGCCTCTGCATATTGGCCGCCCAGTGATAACAACATCTGGTATATCCAGGTTACCAATGACAACGGCGATTCGGTTCACTTGAAAAACTTTGCCGTAGCCCGGCAAAAGAGTGCGACAAGCGTCGACAGTTACAGCTACTCGTCGAGTGGATCATCTGTAGTGCCTGGCAATTCAAAACAAACCTTCGCCATACCCCACCTGGTCCAGCTTAACTTAAAGACGCCCAAGAATATGCACAATGGCTGGCTGGCCGGTTCCACCCAAAACATAACCTGGACTACTACTCCAGCGGGATCAGGAAGTATCAGGCTCTATTATTCCACCAACAGCGGGTCGACCTGGACTCCCATTACCAGTTCCGATATCAGCAACTCCGGCAGTTATTCCTGGCAGGTTCCCAATCTTAACACCACCACAGCCAGGATTCTGATAGAATATGTGCTGGATGGCGTGGTAATAGGCCAGGATAACAGCGGGGATTTCGCAATTGGGCCGGTAAGCAGCCTTTTCAAGGCGCCGACCGACCTCGTCGCCAATGCCTATGGAAAAGAGATCACACTGAGTTGGGAAGACAATAATATGCTTGATGGAGTGCAGTATGTTATTGAACGCAAATCGGGTGACGAGAATTTTGCGGTAATCGCCACCGTACCGCAATCGTCTCTATATACCGATAAAAACACCTCTCCTAAAGATGTAAGCAAAATTCTTACCATGAAAAAGTCTTATACCTATCGTGTCCGAGCCGAAAAAGGGCCGCTATTTTCCGACTATTCCAATGAAGCCAGCGCTACCGCCGATTTCTCAACTAAAATACTCCCCAATATACAGATCAAGCCACCGTTGACAACCAAGATTATCGAAGTTCCCCATGAGCTGCCCATTCCCAATCCCGAGCCCGGTTTTAAAGTAACGCCGGGACTTTGATTGCCAAACTTTAATCGCTAATTGCTGAGATTCAAAAGCCTTGTGCTCCAGCTTTGGAGTTTCACAAGGCTTTTTTCGCCTATTTTTCCTTATCATATCCTTTGCCATGCAAGGATAGTTCCACTCCTTTTTCAGTCAGCCAGACATCAATGATTTCCCGGCAGCCCGGGCAGGGTCCACAGGCCAGCTTTTCCGGCTTGAGCACCCCGGCAACGGTGACCTGGTTGTTCATTTGGCCGGTTTTCTCTTCTTCTTTCACACCCATCTACTCTCCCTTAAATATGGTAGTTGCAATTTTCAGCCTACAAGTTGACGTATTGATGCAGTTAATTAAGGAGATGTTTTAAATTAGATGCTGTCCTAATTGGTAGTTGTAAGGTTTTGATTGCAACTGCAATTATTGTACATCGCCGTCATTTTGCCGTCAATAAAAATCCAATTATAGACTATTTGCTATACTTCAGGTGATGTCACTTTGACGCCACGAAAGGAAGTCAATGTATGCCTATAGATCAGGCAAAATTCACGCTCAGAACCTCCAATGAACTCCTGCAAAAGATCAGTTATATAGCCGGAGCCAATGGCCGCTCGGCAAACAAGGAAATAGAAATGCTGTTGAAGCGCTATGTGGCTCAATATGAGAGGAAAAATGGACCTATCCCGGTTGAAGACGAGTCGAATAATTAGTACTTTTCTGCAACAGATCGGTTGCAGAAAAAAACAAAGCTGCGTTTCAGGATAAATCGCAGAAGAGTGAATAACCCTCCCGCTGCGGCCGGCCGCTTTTGGTGGTCCGCCTTTAAGCCTCTTCCCTTCTGGGGAATCATGCCTATCCTTAACCAGCTTGAAAAAAGTTGGGAGTCTTGATTAGTTGCTTAAGCCTTGCCTGAAAATTTAAATGTATATAAAATCCGCCGGTTACGGCGGGAGTCGCTTTCGAAGGAATAGGGCAGCATTCCTACTGGGCCTTTTTCAAGACCAGGCTGGATTGCTGCTTGTGCCAGTTCAGGTACTCGGTTAGGTTGTGCGCTGAAGAGTTCAAAATCTGGCTCTTGCGAATGCCTTCCTTGGATGCCAGAGCGACAGCCTTGGCATTTTCTCCGACGTTGTAACAGATGTGGGCATCGCTGTTTATGCTCACCAGGGCATTGTACTTCTTGGCCATTTTGGCAAATTCACTGCACAGGGGGAAACTTCCCGGCCTTACTATAAAAGAACTGTTGTTGAGCTCCAAGGCCTTGTTATAATCTCTGGCGGCCCGTACAACTGTTTCCACGTCAACCGGATATTTGGGGTTCCCCGGGTGGGTGATAACGTGTACATAGGGATTCTTGATGGCAGCCACCATGGCCTCGGTGTTTTCCTCTAAAGTGGACCCACTATAACCGGTCCCATCGTGGAATCCGGCCAGAACGATATCCAGGTAATCTGTCATTACCGGCTCGGGCATGTCAACCTTACCCTGCAAATCCAGGATGTTGGCCTCTACACCTCTTAACACCTCGACGCCCTGCATCACCCGGGGCAGGGAAATCAGGTTGGTGAAGTGATACCAGTGAGGAGCGCCCGGCATGTTCAGCCCGTGATCGGTGATGGCGATGGTCTTTAATCCCTTTTCACTGGCCGCTTCGACGATTTCTTTGATAGTGCTGTACCCGTGCCCGCTGGCCGTAGTGTGAATATGCAGATCTGCTTCCATTTTCATCATTTCTTTTTCACCTCCTTTCGTTCTCAGTTTACTATCCAAGTTTTAAACTATAATGATGGGAATGTTTATTTTTTGTAAAATTTTGATAGTATCCCGACCCAGTCGGCCGGTACCGTTTGTGCAGAAACCTTTGCTGCAATAAAGGGTTTCTCATATTGCCCATCCAGCATCGTCGGACTATCTTATTCTTTCCTGAAGTTCGATCAAACAGCTTTCATCGAGTTCGGGGCAGCCGATCTCTGCTTCTCTTTCCCCGTAAAAGCCGTGATAATCAGAGCCTCCGGTTATTATTAAATTGAAATGCCGGGCCAGAGCCATGAGCTTATCAACATCTTTGGCGCTGTGGGCGGGATGATATACTTCAATCCCATCAAGACCGTAGAGGACCCATTCGGCTATGGCATCAAAGTTGTCGTATTGACCGGGATGAGCCAGCACCGCCACCCCTCCGGCAGCTTTCACGGCCCGGATGGCTTTAACGGCATCGGCATAGCGGATGGGGACATAGGCTAAACCCGCCGGCTGCTCAGGAGTCTCCCCCCGGCTGAAGAGCTGGTAGTATAGATCAGAATAGATTCGGTCGCAATAGCCTTTGTCGAGCAGGGTGTGCATGATATGCTGCTTATATATGCCGGTTCCGCCCCGGGCGTATTCCCTTACTTCCTCCAGGCCTATCTTATAGCCTGCCTCAATGAGGCGCTGGATCATTTGATAAGCAGCCTCAATGCGGCGGTCCATCAAGGGGAGGCAGATTTCGTTCAAGGCCGGATGATCCGGGACCGGATAATAGCCCAGAATATGCGCCTTCTTTTGCTGCAGATAATCGAAGGCGGATATTTCGATGCCGGGTATGATCTGAATGCCTATTTTTTGGCCGATGTCTGTCGCATGGGCCACCCCCGCCATGGTGTCATGGTCAGTGACCGCCAGGTGGGTTACGCCTCTGGCTCTGGCCAGGTCCAGTATTTCTTCGGCCGTCATGGAATTGTCCGAGGCACGGGTATGCACATGCAGATCGATCATCGCTTTTCCTCCCGGGCCAGGCCCTTGATAAGGTATTTGGGAGACTCTTCAAACCCTTCCCGGATATAGAAACGATGCGCCCCAGTGCGCCGTGCATGGCTGTGCACTTCAAAGCGATTGCATTGCCTTTTCCTGGCCAATTGGGTGCCGTAGGCCAGCATCTCCCGTCCCACGCCCTGTCCCCGGAAGCGGTCGTCAACGACAAAATAACTGATCCGGGCAAAATCCCCCGGCAAAGCTATCTGGGGAATAAAATGCAGCGATATTAAGGCCTGGACTTCACCTTCAATTTCATACACCAACAGTGCTTCATCAGGACTGCTGGTCATCCGGGTAATCTTTTCATTGATAAAGGCAGCCGTTCCCGGGTACCCCAACTGTTCCAGCAACTCACTGAGCCTCGCTTGGTCTTCAATTTGAGCTTTCCGAATCCCCATATCATTATCTTCCTTTCCGCAAAGCCGCCGGTAGCCTACCCTGCCCCAATAAGCCTTCCTTTAAGACCGGTGGAGACGGCTTCCAAAATCATGGCGCAGGCTAAAATCAAGTAAGTGATCATTCCCACCTCGCCCAGGTCAAAGTAGAATTCACTGGCCATGAAGAGTTCGAAACCGATTCCGGCCGCGCCGGCTGCCGCACCCATGGCTACGGCATTGCCGAAATTTATTTCAAAGCGCATGAATGTCCAGGAAATGAGATAGGTCAGGGAAGCGGGAAGAACCGCCTGGAATACAATCTGCCACCAATTGGCTCCACTGGCTTTAAGCGCTTCTATTACCCCGGCGTCAAGATCCTCAAAAGATTCCGAATAAGCTTTGGTCAAATAGCTGACTGAATGAAAAGTCATGCCGATCACGGCGGCAGCACTGCCGAGGCCCGCCGCTACCGCAAAGATTAAAACCCATAAAATAGTGGGCACAGCTCTGATAAACGCAATCATCCCCTTAACCAGATTGGTAATAATACGGTTGGAAAGATTCCGGGCCGCCAGCAGCCCTAAAAACAACGCAATAATACCGCCCAGCACGGTTGTCAAGAAGGCCAGCCCTAGAGTGATTAAGAGCTGATATAAGGCCTGGCCAATATTCAAATGGGGCGAGTGCGGCTTTGAAAACAGGATTTTAAAATTGTCCAGAGTATCAACCAATCCCTTTAACAGGTCGATATTCTTATAGTCCATGGTCAACAGGGCATATATAGTCAAACCGGACAACAGCAAAAGAACCATTCCCATCAACAGGGACGCTTTATTTATCACGCGTATGCTCCTAACCCCGGCCGGTCTTTCTGGCTTAGCACCTCTGCCGCGCTTCTGGGAACTCTCGTTTAAGGATGCTTCCAACTGCATTATAAAATCACCCTTCGCACGTAATTTGACAGGCATTCTATGGCGATAACGGCCAAGATGATAGTCAGTACCACCAGGCTGGCGGCGTGATAATTCAGGCTTTTGTAATACAGTTCAAAGGCAAAGCCAATTCCGCTGCCGGTGAGTATCCCCACCAGAGTGGCGTCTCTGATATTGGTCTCGACCATGTAAAGCAGCCAGCTGATTATAAGGGGAAGGCTGCAGGGCAGCACCGCTTGAAATATAATCTGCCCATAGCTGGCCCCGGTGGCTGACAATGCCTCAACCGAGTAGCTGCTAACCTCGTCTATGGTTTCGATAAAGGCCCGGGTTAAGAAGCCCAGGGAGCCGCAGAATAAGGCTAAATACCCGGTCAGGGGGCTCTGACTGAAGGCCAGCATCAAAATCATGGCCCAGGCGGCCAGCGGCATATTGCGAAAAAAGGAAGCCGTCCCCCGGCTGAGAACGCTAAACAGCGGGTTGCGCCTGGTGCTGCGTGAACCGCCCAGGGCCAGCAGCAAGGCCAAGACCGAGGCCGTAGTAGTTGCCGCAATGGATATCAGTATGGTCTCCTTGAGTTTGACTAGAATGGCGGGCAGCTTTATCAGCGATTGGGCGTCCGGATAAAAATTGGCCGCTCCCCAGCGAAGCGCTTCGAATATGCTGGTAAAACCCTTGACTACGTCATACTCGGTGATGATCACCGAGCCTGCGGTTAGCAGGGCCAACAATGAAAAGAAGCCCAACGAACGCCGCCGCTTCCGGGCGAAGATATCAGCTGGCATTTCTTTCCCCCAGAGCAAGGCTCAGCTCTCTAATTTCGGTTCCATAAATATCGCAGATCTGATCGACAAACAGCCCCTCGGGAAGGCTGTTGAATGCCACCCGCCCCTCTTTGATTCCTATGATCCGGTCCGCATATTTCACGGCGGTCTGGACCTGATGCAGGTTGACGACCACCGTAATCTTCATCTGGTCACAGATATTGCGCAGGTGATCCATGATAATCCTGGCCGCATGGGGGTCCAGAGAGGCGATGGGTTCATCGCACAGAATCAGACGGGGATTTTGCACCAGAGCCCGGCCAATTCCGACCCGCTGCTTTTGCCCGCCGCTCAACTGGTCGCAGCGCTGGTAAATGTGGTCTGTCAAACCCAGGATGTCAATGATCTGAAAGGCCTGCCGCTTCTCTTCTTCGCTGTAGCGCCCCAAAACGCCGGACAGGGTTGATTTATAACCCAGGCGGCCGTGGAGTATGTTCTCAATTACGGTCAAGCGGTCAACCAGGTTGTAATGCTGAAAGACCATGCCGATCCTGGTTCTTATGCGGCGCAGCTCATGCTTATTGGCCTTAAGCACATCGCTGCCGGCAAAGATCACTTCACCGCCGGTCGCTTCGATCATTCGGTTGACGCACCGCAAAAGCGTCGATTTGCCGGCCCCGGACGGCCCAATAACGGCTACGAACTCACCCTCTTGCACATTAAAACTGATATCATTCAAGGCCGGAGTCGATTTGTTATAATATTTGGTCAGGTTTCTGATCTCCAGTAAATTCATAGGCTTCCCCTTTCTCGTGTAGGGAGAGGCATTGAAATGCCCTGCCTCTCCCGGCACTCGCACCGCCTGATCCGGGTGCTTATTTACTGAGGTCTCGAATCGGTTGATACCAGGCGTCATCGACTTTGACGAAACGCTGCGGCTGTTTGAAACCGAGCCCTTTGTTTTTTGAGTCTTTGGGCACAAAAATCAACGGATTGTTGGCCACCTCATCCGAGGTAAGCATGGCCGTTATTTTATCAATGGTTTCTCGATCCAGCGCACCGCTGTTTACAATAATAGGCGCATTCATTACCGGTATTGATTTTATCACTACAAACTGAGCGCCACCCAGTTTGTCAAAGGGGGCGGCGGCATCCTTTTTGACGGTGTACACGGCTCCTTCGGTGTTGTCCTGGCCTTCGCTCAATTCAACATAATTGACCACATCTATATCATCAACTGCGGCCACATCGGCTTTGCCGCTAAGCAGATTGACCAGTGACAGCTGGTGCGAACCGCCAAACAGCACCTGGCTGAAGAATTTATCGGACCCGCCTTCCAACAGGTCTTCGTCCTTGAGATTCTTCCATTTATCCTGTTTGGAAAAATACGAAACTATGGTGGCCGAAGGCACCTTGAAGCCGGAAGTCGAGCTGTTGGAGACAAAGGACATCTTTTTACCGGGCAGCTTGTCAATGGCATATCCGGAACCGGATTGGTATTGCCCCTCATTGCCCTTTTGCACCAGTATCCGGCTGTAATACATGGCGTCTTTCAAGGTTCCGGAATCGCCGCTGTAAGTCACCAGGGGAATTACCTGGGCGTTTTTGTCATGGGCCATTATGTACTGCTGGGCGCCGCAGTAGGCTATCTGCGCGTTGCCGCTGGCTATGGCCTCGATGAGAATCGCGTAATCAGTAGTCAGTCTGTCTTCAACTTTTTTTCCGGTAGCTTTTTCAATGATTTTTCCGACTTCGGCCCGAACCTCTTTAAAGTCATCTCCCGAGTTGTTGGGCAGCCAGGCGATAGTGACCGTGTCGGCTTCTTTTATTTTTCCTCCGGTTGTAGAGCTTGAGCCGCAGCCCATGGCTATGATGGATACCAGCAAAACCAGTACGGTCAAAAATGATATTCTCTTCATTAAAATCCCTCTCTTTCTCAGTTCATTATTTAATTTAATAAATTAGCCGCCTTCCCCCCTTTATGCGCTCTGTTCCCGGGCCTCACCTTGCAGCACCCGGTAATTGGCCGCGTATACCAGTATTCCGTCGACGATGGTGTGAGTAATTACCGGCATCCCGCCGCGGGTATTGACGATGATCAGGTCAGCCTGCTTTCCCTCTTCAAGGCTTCCCAGTCCGCTCAAGCCGGCGGCCCGGGCCGGATTTAAGCTGGCCATGCCGACCGCCTCGCAAAGGGACAGGTTTTCGGTTCCGAGCTTAAACACCGCGTGCAACAGGGCCGGCGGATAGTAATCGGAACAGATCAGGTTGGCGTCGCCCTCCAGAATTGCGTCTAAAGCCCGCATGGCCTTGCCGGTCGACCCGTTGCGAACTATATTGGGCGCGCCTACGCAGACGTCGTTGCCCAGGCGGCGGGCGAAAAGAACCGCTTCCAGGTGGACCGGAAATTCATTGATGGTCACCCCTCGTTCCTGGTAGAAAGCGACTTTGGCCGGTGAATCATCGTCGTGGGAAGCCAGGGGAATCTGCTTGGCGATAGCCGCTTGGCGCAGCTTTTCTATAGTAGCCGGGGACATCTGGCGCCCCTTCTCTTTGGCGGCCAGAACCTGCTCAATCTGGGCGAAAGGCAGGTGGTAGGTTTTCTCCATGTACCTGCGGTAGTCATCAACGGTTGGATACTGGCCCTGGCCCGGAGTATGATCCATAAAGGACAGGAGTGAGGCCATTCCATCTTCCAACAATTCCTTGACCGTGTCTACGCCGGGGAAATTGGTTATTTCGAAACGGATATGGACTTTGTGGCGGATCATGCTTCTACGGCGGCTGGCGTCGGTTATCCGGCGTATAATCCGGGCCGCGTTGGCGTCTTCGCGCACCCCCCATTCCGCCCCGGCCAGAGAAAAGGAATGAAACATGGTGGTAATCCCCTGAGCGGCCAGTTTTTTTTCCAGCTCGGCAAAAGCCAGGTCGGGATCGAAATAGGCTCCCGGCCGCGGTTCAATTTCTTTTTCGATGGCATCGCTGTGAATGTCGACAAAGCCGGGCAGAAGGTAGGACCCTTCGGCGTCGATTACATCTTTCATATCGGCCCCCCGGTTTTCACTGCGCCGGTTTATTTTGTCAATGCACCCTTCCTCGACGATCAACTGGCCCTGCGGTATTATCCTATCGGGCATCACTATCCGGGCATTGGTGATTAAAACTCTGTTTTTCATATGATTTCAGCCACCTTCCTGGTATCGCCCTGACCGGAATTCATGACAAATACCCGGTCAGCCAGCTTTCTCATGGATTCCAGATCATGGAATATTCCCACCACCGTGGTGCCTTTTCCTTTAAGGTCTTTTAGGGCCTTAACTACCGTCTGCCTGGTATCCGCGTCAAGCGATGCGGTCGGCTCGTCAAGCAGCAGCAGGCGCGGACGGGTTATCATAGCCCGGGCCAGGTTGATCCGCTGCTGTTCTCCGCCGCTGAAAAAGGAAGGATAGGCCTCCCAGTGGCTGCGCTCTATATTCATCATCTTTAAATACTCGGCGGCTTCCCGGCGGGCCCGGGTCAATTCCCAGCCCTTGCGGAGCAGTCCTTCGCTGACCAGGTCCAGGGCCGGAACCCGGGGTATTACTCGCAAAAACTGGCTTACGTAGGCTATTTCCGATTTCCTCAAAGCCAAAATCTCCTGTTCCGGCACCCGGCAGAGGTCTACCAGTCTCTGATCGCCGGTTCGATAGATGATGCTTCCCGCGTCGGCCAAATAGGTTCGATAAATGCACTTGATGATGGTTGACTTGCCGGAGCCGCTGGGTCCGCAAATAGCCAGAAACTCTCCCGGCCGGACCAGCAGGTTTACATCCTCGCATCCGACTATGGTTTTGGAGCCCAGGGCGATAAGCCGGAAGCTTTTAAACAGGCTTTTTATCCTGAGAATCTCGACTCGCTCCTCCATTTTTCAAAACCTCCTTACAGCATGGAATTGACCAGCAACTGGGTATAGGCGTGGTGGGGATCTTCCAGTATCTGGTCGGTCAGGCCGGATTCGACGATGCAGCCATTTTTCATCACCAGGGTTCGGTCGGCCAGCATTCTGATAACCGCCAGATCATGGGAGACCACCAGCATGCTGATGCCCAAATCGCGCTGAATTTCTTTAATCAGATCCAGAACCCGGGCCTGCACGGAAACATCCAGGCCGGTGGTAATCTCATCCAGAAGCAATACGTTGGGATTGTTGGCCAGGGCTTTGGCAATTTGCACCCGCTGCTGCATACCTCCGCTGAAATTGACGGGAAGATCATCCATACGGGCCAGCGGCACTTCGGTGCGGGACAAGAGTTCAGACGCCCGCTGGCGAATAAATCCGTAATTGTATATTTCAGCGGTGAGAAGCTTCTCGGCCACGTTGCCCCCGGCTGTAAAATCGGGTTTAATCCCCATGAGGGGATTTTGATAAACCATACCCAGGAAGTGGTTGCGTATGCGGCGCTGCTGTTGGGATGACCCCGCCAAAATATTGCTCCGGCCGCCGTCATAAGCATCAAGGCAGGCGGCTCCCGAGGTAACCGGCTGGTCAAAATACAGGCAGCGCACCAGGGTGGTTTTGCCGGAGCCGCTTTCTCCGACTATTCCCAGTATCTCGCCTTTAAACAGATTCAGGCTGATCCCGTGACAGGCCACCAGGCTGCGGCAGCGCGGGCAGATGTTGCGCTCGTGTTCGGGGCCGGTCAGGCTAAAACACTCGGGACAGCCCTTTCCGTACACCTTGTAGAGGTCTGTTACCTGAAGGGCATGCGCTTGATCAGACATCATTATTAACCTCCCTGGACTTTATCCGTTTATCGCAATAGCTGCTGTCCGAGCAGATATAGAGCTTTTCGCCGGATACGCTGTCGTATATTTCGTTCATATAGTTGTCACTGGAGCCGCAGCGGCTGCAGCGCATGCCGTGAAAATCTTCGACCCGGAAGCGATGATCCTCAAATTCCAGAGGTTCGACCCTGGTGTAGGGAGGCACCGCATAGATTCTCTTTTCCCGGCCGGCTCCAAAGAGAAACAATGTTTCAGCCATGTGCAGCTTGGGCACATCCCAGCGCGGGATGGGTGAGGGATCGATTAAATAGCGGCCGTTGACCAGTGATGGATAGCGGGCTCCCAGGGTGATTTCCCCCCATTTGACAATGTCTTCGTAAAGCATGACCAGCATCCGGCTGTAGTCCATTTCCGCATGCATTTCCCGGGTCTTTATCATACTGGGCTCGACCAAACGCAGCGGCTCGGGTATGGGGACCTGCAGGACCAGGATTTGTTCCTCGCCCAGGGGCTCTTCGGGGATGCGGTGGCGGGTCTGGACGATAGTGGCTTCCAGGGTGTCGTAGGTCGTCTTGACCCCGGTGGTTTTAACCAGCAGGTTTCTGAGATTCACGGCATTTACCCCGCCGTCGCAGCCCTGGTCGATGACCTTTAGTACATCGCCAGGCCCGATTATAGACATGCTTATCAGCAGCCCCCCGGTCCCCCACCCCCTGGCAATAGGCAGTTCCGGCGAAGAGAAAGGCACCTGGCATCCGGGAATGGCAATGGCTTTGAGGATTTTACGCCGGATTTCACGCTTGGTATTTTCGTTTAAGTAGGCGAAAGCATAGGCTTTATACTTGGCACGGGCTCCGTTCTTATTCATCGCTACTGCGCTCCTTTGCCTGGTTTTGAGCTGCCCGCAGGCGGTCCAGGGTAGATTGAAAGGTCACGTAATGGGGAAGCTTCCAATGGGCCACAAAACCGGATGCTTCTATACCGTCGGTATGATAGAGAACATATTCCTCATCCTCGGCCGGAGTCTTATCCAAGGCCCGGCTGCGGGTGGAAACGTCTAAAATGCCCATCGATATGGCTTTTATTTCGTTGTGTCCGAAACACAGGCCGTAGCCCAGGGCAAACCGGGGCTCGCTGTTTGTATCGTCACCTGTATAGCTGGTTATCATCTCAGCTTCGGTGAGCAAAATCCGGCCCAGGTAAAGGGGCCCTCCAAGTTCGTGCCGGTCAACATATACCGGAACATATCCCACCCGCAGTTCACCTATATAGGGGTGCACCTCTCCATAACCGCGGCTGACACTGTAGGCCAGGGCCATCATCGATCCCGTCTCAGCCCGGGCCAGGGACTGGAGTTTGGCCGATCGGGAACAGGGAAAAGTAATGCCCTGGCGGGTTATATCATCAATGTGAGGATTCCCGGCCGGCGCCTCGGCCAGCAGGTTTTCCCGCCTCAAGAAGTCGATTATTTTGGGAAAACGGTCCGGCATCTCCCCTTCAGAGAAACGGCTTTCCAGATCGCTAACGATAGAGGCAAGTTCTGAATCGCTCTCTTTAAGCAAGCTGAAATCCAGCAGGCGCTGGGTATAGTCGCGGGTGGGGCCCAGGATCTGGCCGCCCGGCACTTCCTGGAAAGTGGCGGAGATCCTCCTGATCACCTGCATTTCAGAGGTGTCAAGGGCCATTGCATAGTAGCGGCGTGATTGAGTGGCGCGAAAGGCCCGGATGGCCAGAGAGGCTTCCAGCGAATCGCCTTCGGCCTGTTTCAGGGCCAAGGCGGCCAGGGTGGGAGCATACAGGGAACCTTCGCCCATCACTTTATCAACCGCCAGCCGCATTTGATCGCGGATTTGCTCAACTTCCAGAGGCCGCGAGCCCCCCTTTAAACGGTAATAGCGCAGCAAAGCCTCGGCGTTTGCAATGGCCTGCTGACCTCCGGTCACAGCTACATAGCCCACGAATCAAGCACCTCCCAGGCGAAGTGGTTGGAGCGGGGAATGCCGATCATGCCGCCGTCCCGGGCAATAATGAACAGGTCCACCCCCAGCGGGTATTCCCGGTTCAAATGCTTGATGCGCTCCCAGTGGGAGGCGTCCATGCCGCTTATATATACCGACCTGGTTTCTTTTATACCCGGCCCTTTAAGCGTTATGCCGGTACATGAAGCAAGAGGGGTTTCCCCTATCGTATCAACCTGGTAGATCAGGGTGACGCCTTTTTCCGGCGACAATAATTCTCCCCGGTTGACTGCTAAAAGGCCGGGAATATCATGGGATCCGTCAAGCAATATATATTCCGCCTGAAACGCCTCATTTTCCAGGGCATCGGTATTTAAACCGATATATCTGACCCATTCCTCCCGGTAGGGCAGAACCGCAAAAGAGGTTTCTGAATCCAGCAGGGTCAAAAGGAGCAGCGCGGAGTAGGGGGTCAATCCCCAGGGAGGACTAAACCCCGGGTTATTCAGCCGCCTGATCTTGCCCGGCCGGGCCATACAGTCCATAATGGTCCGGAAAGCCTCCTGGGTGAGGAAAACCTGGTTGGCCTTTATTTCCAGAATTTCTTGCATGCTCATCCCTCCAGTACGGCAAAATTTACTCTGGTCGAAGCAATCATGCGTTTTTCCCGTTCAAGCCGCTTATTTATCTCTTCCCGGGCTTCCCCCAGAAGCTGATTTATTTGCTCCGCTTCTGGCAAATTGCCGTTTAAAGCCGCATCGATAATCGCATAGGTCAGCGCCTGTTCAGGTCGGTCTTCCATGGCCAGGCCATAGCCGCGGTGGCCGTCGATTTCAACTACCGCTTCCGTAACCAGTACTTCGCCCAGGAAAAACGCATTTTGCCGGGCACTGTCCCGGGCCGGCATCATGACCAAACATGTTTCCGGCTCCTGGATGACTTTCACCTGGTAATGGGAAGCCAGGTCAACGCTTATTTCCTCCCACATCGACAGATCGCTTTCCGCCAGTATTTCACGGTAATTCACAAATAACACCTCCACTCAATTTGAGAAATTACAGGAGTTGGGAGCATACCTAGTACTCTGTTAACTCTAATTCTTCTATTACTCGTCGGTTAAATTTTCGCATGACTGCGTTGTCGTCAATCGCAATACGTCCAGTATTACTCATTCCTCCGCCTTGTCCTGCAAAAATCTCCCTCGACGATTTATACAAGAATTAGAGTTAACAGAGTACTAGCCCGGTGCCGGCGGATAATCCTCTTCCCACTCAATGCTCAAAACCGCCAGGTCTCCCCGGTAGCATGCTTGCGTGTATTGAAGCAACAGCCCGCTGGCCACCAGCGTGTTGTCAACCCTGAGAACAGGAGTGCCGGGATTAATCTGTAAAAGGCGGGCTTCATCTTCCCTGGGGAAGCCCGTTTTAAAGGTGCTTTTTCGACGGCGGGGCTGCATTTGATAGTGCTTATGGTAGACTTCAAAGAGCGAAGCGGCTGAGGGCAGTTGCTGGTCCAGATCGGGCAGGAGCTGGACCGGGCTGTAATTGTCCGAAAGGAGAAAGGGCCTCCCATCGACCTTGCGCAGTATTCTGAAATGAAAGACCGGCTCCCCTGGAGCCATCATCAGAGCCCGGGAGGCATGACCGGGGGCGGGAGTCTGTTCACAAAAGAGCAGCCGGTTATCGGGCCTTTTGCCGGCCTGGCGGACGTTATCGGTAAAGCGGTTTTCCGGCGACAATTTATACTCCAGGAAATCAACCGTGGATTTGGCGACAAAGGTTCCGCGTCCTTTTACCTTGAGCAGGGTCCCCCGAACGCATAAATAGTCCACCGCCTGCCGTACAGTGTGCCGGTTCAAGCGGCACATACGACTCATTTCAATTTCCGATGGAATTTTTTCACCCTCCAGCCACAGCCTGGATCTGATTTTCTCCTCTATCAAACTGGCCAGTTGAAGGTAATAGGGAATCCCGATTTCTTTATTGATCAAAACCGCCACCCCTTATCTGATACATGAAAGGGTTAGATGTCTAGACAAGTTCCTCTAAATACAAATCCCGCTCGGAATGAGCAGGACTAAAAGGATATATCTTGTTGTCACTATATTAAATCCGAATTCTTAAGGCGGGTTCAGCGTTATATATATTTTCTCTTACCTTATTGTAAATATTTTGTAATCACTTTATTTTAAATGATTACGGCGCAGGGGACCGCTAAAGAAAAACAGGGCCTTTTCGGCCCTATTCCTGTATTTACCCCTTATTGCGGTATATTTCGGGAGGCTTGCTAAACCAGGTTGTCTGAAGACAATAGGCAGGCTTGGTCGGTGATCCGGTTCAATACGATGTCATCAACATATGCATCTATATTTGACTTGCAGGCGCCGCCAATTTTCTGATAATCGTATTCCTGCTCCAAGTGTTCTTAGAGCCAGGGAATCTTATCCGCATCATCTCCGCGCAAAATAGGTAGCAGCTTTGCATACAAGGGCTTGGGCACCTCCTTCAGCTTCATGCCGTCAATCTTGAATATCCGGCTCGGGCTGATCCTCAGCCGGGCCGCCAGTTCCTTGGCCGTATATCCCTGGTTTTTGCGGAGTTCTTTTACGGTTTTGTTTCTCGATCGGAAGCTAAAAAACATAACCCTACCCTCGTAATCATTTAATCTTACCAGTGAATACAATAACCCGCGACCGATTCTTACACTCCGTCGGCGCAACTGTTTTTTTTGGTTGGGTTACGGATTAGTAGTTTTCCCGGGGCTGATTATTGTCAGACCTGCATCAAGTTTCTGTTTCTGATATTTAATATTATATTATGACAATTGCCGCCAAGCATTCCCCTGCTTACAACACGTATAGGCGCTCAATGCTTCCACCCGTTTCATATATTAGCGTAAAGCACGCTCTATTTGTTATATTTTGCATATGATTACATTATTGTCTATTGCCATGCGCCATTTTCCGTCGCTGTTATCCGGGCTTATTCGACTATAGCTTTCGGTTATATATGCTAAATTGTTATAAAATCAATATTGGTTTTTTCAAGGAGGGATACTTATTGCTCGATGAACAAACCAGTAATGAAGTTCTCTTATGTGAGCTTTTAACCCTGCGGCGGCGCAATAGCGAGCTGGAATCCCGTCTGCTCGAATACTCCGCTCGCACATCGGATTTCCACGCTAAAACCTGCGAAATTTTGGACAATATCACCGACGCCTTTTTCTCCCTGGACGAAAACCTGTGCTATCAATACCTCAATAAAACCGCCGAGCGGATGTTTGGCCCCAAAAACGATCTGATCGGCCGCTATTTGCCGGATGTGTTTCCCGGCGTAAATAAAAAAGCCCTGCGCATGTACCGCCAGGTATTAAAGACCGGGATTCCGATGAAGAGAGAAATGTACTCCCCGGTCTTTAACAAAATGCTGGAGATCAGCACCTATCCGGCCGGGTCCGGTATTTACGTATACATCAGAGATTTGACCCAGCAGAGGAATCATATCCTGGAACTGCAAAAAGCCAATTTCGCCTTTGTTCAAGAAGCCGAGCGCCGGGAACTGGCGGAAAAAGAACTGAAGATTTTTTTCCGCCTTTCCGAAGACATCTTTTTTTACCGTTCCTATAACGGCCATATACTGCGGGCCAATTCGGCCCTGGCACGGACCCTGGGCTATGCTGATGAAGAATTTTTCCCCCTGGTTAAAAACCCGAATAACAATCCGATCAACATTCACCCGGAAGACATACTGCCAGTGCGGGAAATAACCGATGAACTCAAGCAAAAGGGCGGACGAACCAGCTTCAACTGCCGGCATGTATGCAAGAACGGCGCTTTCAGATGGGTTTCCTGGAACTCGGTAGCCGATCCTGTAGAGCGTTTGATATTTTCGGTAGGACGCGACATAACCGAGAGCATGCAGGCCGAGGAAGTGTTGCGCTTATCGGAAGAGAAATTTTCCCGGACCTTTCACGAAAGCCAGGCCATCATGGCCATTTACAACATTAAAGACAATTGCTTTGTTGAAGTGAACCGGAAGCTTATCGAAGTATCAGGCTACCGCCGGGAGGAAATTATCGGCAGGTCCCACGACTTTTTATGGGTGGATCCCATAGACCGGGAGAACGCCTTAAAACAGATCTACCGATTTGGCTATATTGAAAATTTCGAATACCGGTACAAGAAGAAGTCTGGAGAGATCGGGTACATAATAATTTCAGTTAACAGCTTGAACATTGAAGGAAGCGATTATCTGATTGCCTCCGGCATTGATGTTACCGAATTAAAGCGTTACCAGCAAGAAATGGCCCGCCTCGATCGTTTAAATCTTATCGGAGAAATGGCAGCCAGCCTTGGGCATGAAATACGGAATCCCCTGACCGCCATACGCGGTTTCCTGCAGATGATCGGCAATAAAGCGGAATATGATAAGGATCGGGTATTTTTCGACCTCATGATTGAAGAACTGGACCGGGCCAACGGCATCATCAGCGAATATCTGGGCATGGCCAAAGACAAGCGGGTTGACCTGCAGCTCAAGGCCCTGGATCAGGTTGTCATATCGCTCTATCCGATGATCCTGTCCAATGCCAATCAGAATGAGATCATGGTCAGACTGGAAATCAGCAAGGTGCCCCAGGCACTGGTGGATGAAATGGAGATCCGACAGTTGATCCTCAACATGGCCCGCAATGCCCTGGAAGCCATGTCCGAGGGGGGCGTCCTGACTATAGGCACCCGGTTGGAGGAAGGCAAAATCGTGCTGTTTATTGAAGATGAGGGCTGCGGTTTAGCTCCTGAAATACAGGACAAGCTGGGCACTCCCTTTGTGACCACCCGGGAAAAGGGAACCGGTCTGGGCCTGGCTGTCTGTTACAGCATTGCCGCCCGTCACCAAGCTAAAATTGATTATGAAACCAGTTCCCAGGGAACCACCTTCAACATAAGATTTCCCATTCCCACTGAACAGCTTACGCTTGTTTAATCTAAGCCCCTAGTACCCGTCCATCCATCAACTCAATGATCCGGTCGCACATTAAATCCATACCCGTTAACCGTGGGATTTTGTAATGTGTTTTAGAATTGCTGGCTCAAAAGGGAGAGGGGGGGCTGACGCCCCCCTCTATGGTAAGGAGATCAAAGCTCAAGGGCTTAGACCCTTGAGAAAACTGATTTCATTTAGGCTTTTACGCTCTGGCTGGCGGCTTTCTGGGGCTTGATGTAGCTATACCAATAGATGCCCGCCACGAATATGGCTCCACCCACGATGTTGCCCAGGGTGACCGGAACCAGGTTCTTTACCATGAAGTTGCCCCAGGTCAGGGGGGCCAATGAAGCCTTGTAGCTGGCTATAGCGGCGGCCGCGGCATCGGGCGTCATTGCTGCGGTTACCGTTGCCTGCGCCGCGAAGTCTACTATGCCCGGAATGTGCGAGCAAAGAATCCCCATCGGGATAAAGAACATGTTGGCTACGCTATGCTCGAAGCCGCTGGCTACGAAGGCCATGATCGGGAAGAAGATTCCGAATACTTTGCCCACCACGTCTTTGCTGGCCAGAGCCAACCAGACCGCCATGCATACCAGCCAGTTACAGAGGATGGCCCGGCAGAAGGCCGACATCCAGGTCAATTTCACTTTGCCCAGGGCTACCGCGATAGCCTTGGCTCCTACCGCCCCGTTGAATAAACCCACCGCGGCCGTTTTATCAAAGAATCCATAAAATCCGCCGGCAATGATATATACCAGCAGGAGCGAGCCGATAAAGTTGGCGCACCATACGATAACCCAGTTCTTTAACAGGTCTCCCCAGGTGTTGTTGCCGTTTAAGGCTCCGATCATCATGAACATGTTGTTGCCGGTGAAGAGTTCCGCTCCTCCGATTACCACCAGCATCAGGCCGGTGCTGAACACCGCCCCGAACAGGAACTGGCCGAAGCCGTTGCCCAGGTATTTGGGCAGGTCATTGCTTACTACCGTTGCCAGGTTGGCGCCGAATCCGATGTAGGCGCCGGCCAGTATCCCCAGTACGATCAACTGGCCAAGAGACAGCGTGCTTTTCTTTCCGCCGGCTCCGCATGCCGCTGTCGCGACTTCTCCAGGAGCTAAGAAATTCATTACTAATCATCCTTTCATCGATCAAAATGTTTTGCTTGTCATCAAGCCCTGGCTTGAGACCTTCATCGGTGAATGACTAAACCCCAAATGTCTCACCGTCTATTTAAGATATTTTTTCTAATCGGGCTGCCGACACCTTGTATTCGGGAATACCCGCCACCGGGTCCAGCGACTCAGGGGCGGAATTGGTCAACAGGTTGGCGGCCGCTTCACTGAAATGGAAATAGGTGAATATAACGTTTTCGGATATAAAATCAACCACATGAGCACTCACTTCGATGTGCCCTCGCCGGGTAATCACTCGCACCTTATCTCCGTCGGCTATGCCCATTTTCACCGCCAGGGCCGGATTGAGCTGTACTTCATTGGCCGGTTGAATGGCGTGCAGGCCAGACGAGCGGCGGGTCATGGTGCCGGTGTGATAGTGATACAGGCTGCGTCCGGTAGTAAGAATCAAGGGGTATTCAGCATCTGGCAGCTCGGCCGCCTCTCTAAATTCTATAGCGCTGAACAGGCCCAGGCCCCTGCTGAACTGAGCCCCGTGCAAGACCGGCGTTCCGGGATGGTCTTCGCTGGGACAAGGCCACTGCAAGCCGGCTTCCTCCAAGCGGGCATAGGTCATTCCGGCATAGGAAGGGGCAACGGTCCTGATTTCTTCAAATATCTCTTCTACCGAATTGTAATTCATGGGATATCCCAGCCGGTTGGAAAGTTCGCAGATTATCTGCCAGTCGGGCCGTGCTTCGCCGCGGGGGCTGATGGCCTGGCGGATGCGCTGTACCCGGCGCTCGGTATTGGAGAAGGTCCCATCCTTTTCGGCAAAGCTGACACCGGGGAACACTACATCCGCTTTCTGGGCGGTCTCGGTCAGGAAGATGTCCTGCACCATGAGGAAGTCCAGTTTCTCAAGGGCTTCTTCAACGTGTCCCAGATCCGGATCGCTGACCATGGGATTCTCACCAAACACTATTAGTCCTTTCAAGTCACCATGGTGAGCCTTGTTGATGGCTGCGGTGACAGTCAGACCGTTGTCGGGTGAAAGCTTTACACCCCAGGCTTTCTCGAATTTCTCCCGAACCGCGTCATTGCTTACCTGCTGATAAGCCGGATAGGTAACCGGTAATGCGCCCATATCGCAAGCTCCCTGCACATTGTTTTGTCCGCGCAACGGGTTGACCCCGGTGCCCGGCCGGCCAATATTGCCGGTCAACATAGCCAGGTTGCAGATGCTTTTTACGTTGTCGGTTCCGGTGCTGTGTTGAGTAAGTCCCATTGCGTAGCAGATTGAGCCCCGCTCCACACTGGCATAAAGCCGTGCTGCTTTTTTAATCTCTTCAGCTGGCACCCCGGTGATCTTTTCAACCACCTCGGGAGTGTATTGGGCTGCTACTTCGGCCATAGCCGCATAGCCTTCGGTGCGGGTTTCGATGAATTCTTTGGCCAGCAGGCCTTCGTTTATAATGACATTCATCATCCCGTTGATCAGAGCCACATCGGTTCCGGGCCGGAACTGCATGTAGACGTCGGCGATCTCGGCCAGTTCAATACGGCGCGGATCGGCTACAATCAATTTGGCCCCGTTTTGGCGCACATTGCGCCTGATCTTGTACCCGATAACCGGATGGTTCTCGGTGGTGTTGGTTCCAATGAGGAAGATGCACTGGGCATCGTTTTGTAGCTCATTGATGGAGTTGGTCATGGCTCCACTCCCAAATGCTGCCCCCAGACCGGCGACAGTAACGGAGTGTCAGAGGCGGGCGCAGTGATCGACGTTGTTGGTGCCGATGGCTGCGCGCATTAATTTTTGAGCCAGATAGTTCTCCTCATTGCTGGCCCGGGCTGATGAAAACATGGCCAGGGAATCCGGACCGTTCTGGCCTTTAATTTCCTTTAGGCTGTTGGCCGCAAAGTCCAGGGCTTCATCCCAACTGGCCGGGCGGAGTTCACCGTTTTCCCGGATAAGTGGAGTAGTGAGGCGTTCCGGGGAGCCGATAAAGTCCCATCCGAAACGGCCCTTGACGCACAGAGCACCTTTATTGACCGGGCTTGAAGCCGCATCGCGCATCGAGCTGACCCCCACCACCCGGTCGTCTTTAACATTGAGCTGCAGGGTGCAGCCGGTTCCGCAATAGGTGCAGGTAGTGGCCACCTTTTCCACCTGGTAGGGCTTGCCCTGGCCAGCTGAAATCTTACTGGTTAAAGCCCCCACCGGGCATACCATTACGCACTGCCCGCAAAATACACAGGTAGAATCGGCCAGTTTCCCGTTGAAGACCGTGGATATCTTGGCATGGTGGCCGCGGTCTTCCAGGTTTATGGCCTGGGCTCCGGTAATTTCGTCACAGGCCCGGACACAGCGGGTGCACATAATGCACTTGTCATAGTCCCTTTCGATAAAGGGATTCGGGTCGTCTTTATAGAAGTGCGGGCCTTCCCCGGCAAAGCGGGATTCCTTGACCCCATAGCGATAGCAGTATTCCTGCAGGCGGCAGTCCCCGTCTCTTTCGCAAACGTGGCATTCAAGTTTGTGGCGGGCCAGTAATAATTCCAATACGACTTTACGAGCTTCTACAACCGCCGGGCTCTCGGTCTCGATGACCAGGCCGTTTTCCACCGGTGAAACACAAGAGGCCATGAGGTTGCGGCGTCCCTGAGCTTCTACCACGCACATACGGCAGGAGCCAGCCAGACGCAGATCGGGATCGTAGCACAGGGTCGGAATATCCGCTCCGGCCGCTTGGCAGGCGTCCAGGAGCAGGGTGCCTTTGGGAACCTGTACGGCTTTTCCATTTATAGTAAGGCTGATCATACTCTATCCTCCCTTCCACAGAAAATTACATCTTCTGCAGATATGCTGGCCGAAAATGTTTGATGGTTGATTCAATCGGAATCGGGGCTGCTTGTCCCAATCCGCAGAGAGCCGCTTTTTGCATAACCCTGGCCAGCAGGAGCAGCTTATCTATATCGGCCTCGTTTCCTTTACCGGAATTGAGCTTGTCCATCAATTCCCGGCAGCGGAAAGTTCCTTCCCGGCAAGGGTTGCACTTGCCGCAGGATTCATGTTCAAAAAATTTAGAGATGCGGGCCACCACATCAACGATATCTCTAGTTTCATCCAGGACCAGTACTGCGCCGGAACCCAGGGCCGCGCCGATGGCTCCCATGGAATCAAAATCTATAGGCGTATCTAGATTTTCTTCCGGGATAAAGGCACCGGAGGTGCCACCCACCTGAACCGCTTTGAACTTCTTGCCGCCCGGTATTCCCCCGCCCAGGTCATAGATCACTTCTCTCAGGGTGATGTCAGTTGGCACTTCAAAAAAGGTACGGTTGTTTATGTCACCGGTCAGAGTGACTATTTTGGTCCCCGGGTATTGGGGCGCGCCGATTCCTGCAAACCAGGCGGCTCCGTTTACCAGGATGTAAGGCAGGCAGGCAAAAGTCTCCACGTTGTTTACCACCGTGGGGGCCTTCCACAACCCTTCTACTCCCGGGAAGGGGGGCTTGAAGCGCGGCTCGCCCCGGTGCCCTTCAATAGATTCGATCAGGGCGGTTTCTTCGCCGCATACATAGGCACCCGCACCCATACGGACTTCTATGGCAAAGTCACCCAGGGCGCCGCTTTCCTTGGCGCTGGCTATAGCCTGGCGCAGAAGTTCAACCACAAAGGGGTACTCCCCACGGCAGTAAATGTAACCCTGGTTGGAGCCTATAGCCTGTCCGCAGATAGCCATGCCCTCCAGCAAAGCCTGCGCGTTGTTTTCACAGATAACCCGGTCCTTGTAGGTTCCTGGTTCTCCCTCGTCCAGATTGCACACCACATATTTGACCCTGGCGTCCTGGGGAACGAAGCTCCATTTCATCCCGGCGTTAAAACCAGCTCCCCCGCGTCCGCGCAAACCTGAATCTTTGACCTCCTGCAGCAATGCCTTCCGGTCCATCTGGCGAGCTTTTTCCAGTCCCTGGTAGCCGCCCACGGCAATATAATCAGCAGCCTTGGCGGGATCGATCTTCCCTGCATACTCCAGAAGAACAGGTCTTTGTTTGCTCATTCATATCCCTCCTCTCTACCTGTATTCCGCGAGTATTTTGTCAACTGTCTCGGGAGTGACATTCTCGTACGGTTTGCTGTTAATGGTAATAATCGGGGTGGCCTGGCATTGGCCTACACACTCGGTCAATTCAAGGGTAAACTTGCCATCGGCCGTGGTCTCACCCATTTTAATTCCCAGTGCGTTTTCCAGCGCTTCAATCACCTTGTCTGCCCCGGCAATGTGGCAAGGGGCGCTTTCACAAATACGAATAACGTAAGTGCCCCTGGGGCCGACTTTGAGATACGAATAGAAGGTAGCAACTCCATAGGCCTCCGCCTGGGAGACTTTAAAAACCCGGGCCGCCTCCAGAAGGGCCTGCTCAGGAATGAAGTTGTACTTCCGCTGCAAGGCATGATAGGCTTCAATTAAGCCTCCTGGAACATCTTTGTAAGCCTCAATGATTTCCCTGTATTCCGACATCTACGATATCACCTCCTTGCTTTTCTGGGTGATCCACCCTGGCAACCCTCAATGGATCCAGAAAGCAAATCCTACAACGCGGCTCCGACTGTTGCCCTTTTGGCGGAAAAGAAAGAATGAAGTCCTCCTTGGCCCTGGCAAACCGGACAACAGCTTGAAAATATGCCGTCCCCCCTTTCCTTAAATAATGCTCCTGGTCCTGTCTTTCTCTACAGGCGGGGCCAAACGAGCAACAAAAAAACCTCCCTTGCAGGAGGTGGGATTACCAAGCTATAAGCCGGGCACCGGGCAATGCTTTAGAGCTTATCCACAACCTGAAGAATTAAAAGTAAAAGCATCATACAACTAGCCGCTTTTGAAAAATCGACGTTTTAAGACGATGATGGCAGTTGTATGGCTATTACTCCTTTCCAAACAGGGAACGAACTTCAGTGTGTGAATATCTTTACCCAAATTCCCGTAGGGAGGCAGAACCGTTTCCGACTCTACCCTAGCGGCTATTCGCCATGGTAAAACTTAAGGCGAGATAGCTCGGAGTATAGCATTTATCAATTTTGTTTAATTTTACCTTTTAAGTGCAAAAACGAACGAAGAATCTCTTATACGTCTTCGACCTTTTTTGAAGAATTCCTTCCTCTAAAAATTGAGGCATGGGGTGCCCGCCGAGCGGATTATTCTTTACGAATAAGTTCAATAAACCGAATCTCCCGGTTTGAGTGGACACTTTGTACACCGAACTGCTGACCGGACAGACGTATGTTATTCCATCCAGGAATAAATTGTAGAATATTGCATTATCATTGGTATTATTTATTTCTATTAACTATAAAAAATCCAATGTATTCCCATGTAAAAAGCCCAAACTTTTACCTTTAAATAGGGTTGTTTACATTTATTTCCATGTGTATTACGATATAAGCAAGGTGGGGGATAAATATATTTAACCCTTCTAAAAAATTTCTCGTGGAGGCCTATGTCATGTCTTATTACATCATTGATGGAATGCCGGTGTTTCTAACCTGGTCTAAATACTACCAGCTCCGGGAAGAGATCATGCGTAGAAATAAGATAGGTGATGACTGCTTTTTCGGTATAAGAGGATGGAATTCCAATGAAGCCGAACTGCTCAGCAATACCATCAGTGAGGTTTTGCTGGAAAAGAGCCAAAAAGATATTAATACTTTCCGCCGGCAGTGGGCCAATTTTTCGATGGGCCAAGACGAAGCGGCCGATAACGCCTGGGAACTGCTTTTTGATTACTGTCACCTCACTAAAAATGCCGTATTAAATAATTTGAACGTCCCAGCCGAAGGCTATAGGGAATCCCCCCAGACCGCCTTCTTGGGCCGGGTTTTTGCCTTAAACCTGTGCGGTCCCGAAACATCGCTACTTAAACGTTTGCGCGGAAAATCCCGACTGGTAGGCCGACTGGTCATCGATTCCGAACAGATAGAGAGCATTGATGGCAATCTTGAGAACTTTCTCCTGGTATACCGCGGCCTTCCGATTCGTTTTTCCTCCTGCATTGAAATCGCTTAAAGGCTGCATGCCAATCTGTTCCTCAATATTAAGCTTTTATAATAAAAATATACCCTATTTGAGCCAGGCTTCATAGTATAGCATAGAACTGTATAAAGGGGTAATTGCTATGAAGGTTAAAGCGAAGAAAAAGCCGTTGTCGGTTGAGCGCAAAAGCGAAGTGGTCCAGGACTTTGTCTCGGGTTCGATTTATCAGCCCTTTGATGATCAATTCCGTGAATACTACCGGGCGGTAGATTTCAATCCGCCTCCCAATGGCACATTAAGTATGACCGGATCTGATGAAAACCAGGCTGGAGCCTATATAACGGCCCGGGTGGTACTGGCCAACGGCCGAGAGGATTATTTTTCAGTAGAAGGCCGGCAGGGCAAGTCGAGGAGCTATGAACAGGGAATTGTGTCGGTTGAGTTTAAAGGCTACAGTACCGATCCCAGCTATGTCGGTTCCGGCTATTTCAGCCTGACCCTGTTCAGGCAGCAGAGTTGATAATCAGTAAATTCCCAACAATTAAATAATACCCGCTCAGTATCTCGCCCACCCCAGTCAACTCCTTGGATTCACAAGCACGGACTAGTACAACATTTTAAGTTCAATAATTTGCCCCCTATCAGCACATGCTAATGCTAAAGGGGGTGTTTATTTGTGCGTCTGAGCGATCCTAACAAACTGATTGGAAAAGTATTGGAATTAAAGAAGGGAAGCGAAATATGCGAAGTAATAGTAGATATCGGTGACTTCGCCGTGACTGCCACCATTACTCCCGGAGCCTTTGATGCTCTGGATTTGAAAAAGGGCGACCAGGTTTTTACCATGTTTAATTCCACTGATGTCACCTTGATCAAGGGGTAAGTTCCCGATTTTTATATTTAATTAATACTATTTAGGAAAATAGTTGCAAATTTTCTTATAGTCCTATATAATTGAGCTAGTCTGATAAACCGGGGTGTTTAATTATTATGAAGAAACAGTTTGCAATCTTTCTGGTACTCATTATCTGCGCGGCCATGGTCGGCAGTTCCACCTTAGTAATCGTTCTGAATATGCCAATTATTGCGCAGACCTCACAAAGACTCCAAGCGGAAGCGGAACAGCCCGCCGAATCAAATCAAGCGACTGAAACAGAGATAGCATCCAATCAAACCAGTCAAACCAACCAGGTTGTTGCGATGGAGCTTTCAAGCCAGAGTTCCGCTCCTCTGTCAAACGAATTTACTCCTGCCGAAAGGGAACAGATCGTAAAAATGCTGAATGATCTGGGTATGCAAGAACAGGATATTTCGACCGATACGATCAAGAGCTTTCAAAACCAGAACTCTCTCAGCCCTACCGGTAATATAGACACCCACACGTTAAATGAAATCATCCGTCAACTGGCCCTGGTTAAGGCCCAGGCAGCAGTGGGAACCTAAACCGGGGATCTGACCAGCCCTTCAGGTCATGCTGAGGGGCTATTTTGTTTTTTGAGGCTTACCCCTTTTCTGTTTTGACCATATTGTATTTACCCCGAATATTAATTCCTTCATTAAAAATAAGCAACAAAATGTACGGTTAAACCATTGCAAAAATGCCACAGCATTTCCGTTATGCAACAAAACTTCAATTTCATTTGCCGGCCAAGCCATGCTCTATTTTGTCGCCAGGTTCAAGGCTTGACCAATTTCTAGGGAATTTTTCGAAATCGAGTTTTACACGGCTGCCAGGAATTACTAGCCCGGGTAGGTGGTATGATATTTGCATTAATTATAGGTGGGGTTGTCTTGACTATATGATTCAAGGAGGTGACAATCAGTCTTAATATATGGTCTAAGTGCCAGGTTTACGTTTTAACCGGGCATTAGGGTAAATAGAGAATTAATATAAGGGGGTTCATTAGATGGAAATTAATAAAATCGCAGTATTGGGCGCAGGCACTATGGGAACAGGGATTGTATGGGCTTTCGCCGCAGCCGGAAAAGAAGTTATCGTTTATGACATCGCTCAAGAAATCGTAGACCGCTGCATCGCCAACGTGAAAAAAGGCGTTGCCAAACTTGAAGAGAAGGGCAAGGTTCCGGCCGGAACCGCTGAAGGGCTGAAAATTACCGGCACCGCCAAGTTGGAGGATATTGCTAGCGTAGACTTTGTTTTAGAAACCGTTCTGGAAAAAATGGCCATCAAGAAGGACGTTTACGGCAAATTGTCCGGCATCATCGGGGATGACATCATTGTTGCCACCAACACTTCCGCACTGCCTATCACTGAAATCGCCACTGCTTACAAACGGCCCGACAAAGTCGTTGGAATGCATTTCTTCAATCCGGCTCAGGTTATGAAGCTAATCGAAGTTATTGCCGCCGCTCAGACCTCTCAAGAAACCGTTGACACAGTATTTGCACTATCTCTGGCCATTGATAAAAAGCCGATCCAAGTTAAGGAAGGTCCTGGCTTTGTTGTAAATAGAATACTGGTCCCCGGCATCAACGAAGCCGCTTTCATCCTTTATGAAGGCCTGGCCAGTGTAGCCGACATCGATACCGCCATGAAACTGGGTGCCGGATGGCCGATGGGTCCCTTACAGCTCGCCGACCTGGTTGGAATCGATATCGCGTTGGAAGTTTGCAACACCCTGTATGAAGAAACCGGAGATCCCAAATATCGTCCCGCTGCCCCCTTGAAACAGTGGGTCCGCGCCGGCTGGCTGGGCATGAAGACCAAGAAGGGCTTCTACGACTACAATAAGTAATATCATACCCGGCGTATTACCCTGTATCTGAGGGACAAGATGGAAGTGGGGGGACAAATAAATGGCATTTGAAAATATTATTCTGGAGAAGGAAGATTACCTGGCTACCATTATCATCAACCGGCCCAAGGCTTTAAATGCTTTAAACGCCGAAACTCTGTACGAATTAGAAGCAGCTATTAAAGACATCAAGGCCGACAACAACATTAAGGTCGTGATTGTAACCGGAAGCGGCGACAAATCGTTTGTAGCCGGCGCCGACATTACCTTTATGCTTCCCCTTTCCCCTGCCGAGGGAAGATTTTTCTCTGACGTGGGAGAGAAAGTAATGCGCGGCTTTGAGCTCCTGGAAAAACCAGTTATTGCCGCTATCAATGGATTCGCCCTGGGCGGCGGCTGTGAACTGGCCATGTCCTGCGACATCAGACTGGCTTCGGAAAACGCTGTTTTTGCTCAGCCCGAAGTGGGCTTAGGCGTTATCCCCGGATTTGGCGGGACCCAGCGTCTGCCCCGTCTGATCGGTGAAGGCCGGGCCAAAGAACTCACCTATACCGCAGATGTAATTAAAGCTGACGAAGCTTATCGCATTGGCCTGGTCAACCATGTATATCCCCAGGATCAATTAATGGACGAAGCTAAGAAACTGGCCAAGAAAATCGCATCCAAAGCCCCGCTGGCAGTAGGCTATGCCAAATTTGCCATCGGCAAAGGACTGCAGGTTGACCTTGACACCGCCATGAGCATTGAATCTGATATGTTTGGAATGTGCTGTGCAACTGAAGACAAGTTCGAAGGAATGGGCGCCTTTGTTGAAAAGCGTAAACCGCAATTCAAAGGCAAATAGCAGTATTTTTTCCAATAGTCGTTTGTCTCAAGCTTAAGCGGCTGTTTTTGCGGACCAGTAGCTTACCACTCAATATAAGAAATTCTCTCTAAACTGTCTTTTTTGTCCGGTCAGTTGTGATTGCTTGAGTTGAACGGGATAAATTCTCCCCTCGTATGATTATTGCATGATAGTTCATAAGGGGCTGTCTCCAAGCAGAGACAGCCCTCTTTTAATTTAAGATTTAGGACGAGTTTGGGGACGGTTCTTCGACTCATTCGGGAGCAAAGATCAAGGAAAGAGTAAAACCGCGCCTGAGGCGTACTAAAGTACGTTGATGGAGCGGTTTTGCGAATGACGCAGGCGACGCCCATGGACGGGCTAGTGCAGCGGTGCCAGGATGGCAAGGAGCTGGCGAATTCGATTCCGTAGTAGGCCAAAGCTCCTATAATACGCGGGCGGTGCCTTGGTAAATCCTCCCCCGCGAGGTATCCACTGTCACTACCATTCCGTTTTGCAACAGCCGGGTGGCTTCATCCGCGCCTACCACTACCGGTATGTTGGCAGTCAATCCCATAATGGCAGCATCGGAGGTAAGCCCTCCGGCTTCCGTTATCAGGGCGCCAATACGTTCCAGATAGGGTCCAAAATCGGGGCTAGCGGCTATGGCGACTACAATATCACCTTTCTCGATATCTTCCAAGTCGGCGGCCGAGACGATAATTCTAACCTTGCCGGTAACCGGTTCCTGGCCGATGCCCATACCCTGAGCCAGAATTTTGCCCACCACGTGAACTTTCATCATATTCGTAGCGCCGGAAAAACCGGCTGGAATCCCAGCGGTCAGGAGCACCAGGTCCCCGTCCTCGATGTAGTCCGATTTCAGCGCACAGCTGATGGCCTCTTCAAAAAGCTCATCGGTCCCTTGTATCTCTTTAATTAATACCGGGTATACCCCCCAGACCAGGGCCAGCTTATTGAACACCCGGAGGGAATGCGTGGCCGCCACCACCGCCGCCCGGGGGCGGTATTTAGACACCATTCGGGCCGTATAACCGCTGCGGGTGATGCTAATGATGGCCGGGATGCACAGGTTGAAGGCGGTTGCGCAGCAGGCGTAGCTTATGGCATCGGTTACCGATAGATTGCCCTGCAGCCTTTTGCGGCGCAGGATTTCTCCATAGGGCAAAGACTGTTCGCTCCGAAGCGCAATGCGGGCCATGGTCTGAACCACTTCGACCGGGAATTTTCCAGCCGCCGTTTCTCCGGACAGCATGATCGCATCGGCCCCTTCAAATATGGCATTGGCCACATCCGAGACTTCGGCACGGGTGGGCCTGGGATTTACAATCATAGACTCCAGCATCTGGGTGGCAATAATGACCGGCTTGCCCGCCCGGCTGCATTTTTCTACAATCGATTTCTGCACCAGCGGCACATCTTCAGCCGGTATTTCCACGCCCAGGTCGCCCCGGGCCACCATAACCCCATCGGCTACTTTTATTATGTCATCCAGGTTATCGACGCCCTGCTGACTCTCAATTTTAGCGATAATGTCGATGTCGGCAGCGAATTGTTCTATAATTCTGCGAATTTCCAACACATCATCGGCGCTGCGCACAAAGGAAGCGGCGATGAAATCAAGCTGGTTTTTTATCCCGAATTCTATGTCGGCCCGGTCCTGATCGCTGATAAAGGGCAGTCCAATCCTCACTCCCGGTACATTTACCCCCTTTTTTTCCCCCAGTTCCCCGCCGTTTAAAACCCGGCAGACTATGTCGGTGGCGGTGGTATCCTCAACCACCAGATTAATAAGACCGTCGGCCAGCAGTATGTTGTCCCCCGCTCCCACCTGGGCCGGCAGTTCTTTATAGCTTATCTGCACTTCGCTCTCGTCACCGGGTACCGGCCGCGTGGTCAGGACCAGGCGCTGCCCGCATTTTAAATTGACCTTTTGGGCCGCCAGGGTTCCGGTTCTTATCTCCGGGCCCTTGGTGTCCAGGACAATCGCGGTAGGCCGCCCGAATTGACGCGACGCCTCTCTGATATGGTCTATCCTTTTTTGGTGCTCTGAATGGATGCCATGTGAAAAATTAAGCCTGCAGACATTGACGCCTGCCTTCATCATATCCTTGAGTACTCCAATGTCCTCACTGGCCGGACCTATGGTCGCGATAATTTTGGTTTTCCTCATTTTTTCACCCCCAGCCTTACGTATATTAAGCCCGACGCCTGATCAGGTTGACAGGACCCGGGCAATTTCGAACAAATCCAACTCCAGGGTGCGCACCCCGTTTATCACCTCTTGCAAGGGCACGGGATAGACCCGGCCCCGCTGGCTCGCTACCATTACATTTCTTTTCCCCTCGCTGATGTAATCGACCGCGGCCTTGCCCATGCAGGACGCGAGTAGGCGATCGACGCCGGTGGGGGTTCCTCCACGCTGCACATGGCCCAAAATGCTTATTCTTATATCATGTCCGGTTTTTTCATGAATGTAATCGCGCAATTCCATCACCGGGCAGGCCCCTTCGGCGATAACTATAATGCTGTGCAGTTTGCCCCTTTCGGCCCCTTTTTTTATCTTATCAACCACGGCCGGCAGGTCGTTTTCGATTTCCGGAATCAGAATCGATTCGGCGCCCCCGGCCACCCCGGCTGAAAGGGCGATCTCTCCGCAGTGCCGGCCCATGACTTCAATAATAAAAACCCGCCCATGGCTGGTAGCGGTATCGCGAATCCGGTTAATGGCTTCCAGGGCGGTGTTTACTGCGGTGTCAAACCCGATTGACTGGGTATATACGATGTCATTATCAATGGTAGCCGGGATTCCAATGGCGTTGCAGCCCAGTTTGGACAGTTCATAGGCGCCGCGCAGGCTGCCGTTCCCCCCAATGACCACCAGGTGTTCAATCCCCTGGTCCAGCAAAACCTGCCGGGCCTGTTCCCGTCCCCCGGAAGTCATGAATGATTGGGAGCGGGAAGTCTGTAGAATAGTGCCCCCCCGGTGAATAATATCGGCCACCGATCCGGGGGTCATCTGGCGCAGGTTTCCTTTAATAAGCCCTTCAAAGCCCTGCAAAACGCCAAAAACATCGAATCGGTTATAGATTCCAGCCCGCACCACCGCGCGAACGGCGGCGTTCATGCCCGGGGCGTCGCCTCCGCTGGTCAATACCGCTATTCCCGACATTAGGGCAGCCTCCTCCCGCTAAATTAAAGGTAGGAGAAATGTAAGCCGTAGGAGCTTTTACGCCGCTTTGCTCAGGCGGGGGAGCGCCCCTTTCCGGCCCTATCTCCAGAAGGCGTTGGTCCTTCACTCTGGACGCTGCCGTAGCGATGCACCACCTCAGCCTTCCCCCGGATTTTTACTGCTGATGTGAATTCAGTGAACTGGAAGATCATGATCTCGCCCTTGTCGAGCTTTTCGGTGTGGTTAAATTTGGTGTCTTTTCCCCGGCTCAAGCCTATTATAGTTACTCCGTTTTCAAGGGCTTTGACCACAATATAATCATCTCCCATAAACCCGCTGTTCATGCATTTCACTCCTTCGGTACTAGCACTCTGTTGATCCTAATTCGGTGTATACTATTAATTGAACCAGACGTTATTGGCGCCGCAGAGATTCTGCAGTTCTCTTTTTAGATCAGGGCTGGGCGCCACTTTGAAAGGGTCCTGTAAAGCAATGGCCCGCCGGCCTTTTAAAAGGAGAATCACTTCCAGAGGACCCGGGTGTTTGCCGAGCAGCCTCAACAAGCGGCTCTGGAAATCCTCCCGCTCGGTTTCTCCATTGATTCTTATAAAAAGCTCCTGAACCTGCTGCGGCAGGGGCAGGGCCTTGCGCAGCGTTATTTTAGGGGTTTCTTCCCGGTTATCCAAAAACCCTTCCACGATAAGCGGCGCTTCGCCTTGAATCTGCGTTTCATTGGTGCGCAGGGCCGATGGAAATACCATTACTTCCATACGGCCGCTTAAGTCCTCCAGGAAGAACCGGGCATAGGCTTCTCCCTTGCGGCTCATCCGGCGGGTCAGATTGCTCACCATCCCCGCCACCCGGATGTACTGTTCATCGCTTTTGGAATCCAGTTCCGCCAGGTAGTAGGAAGACACCAGGGGAAGCACCTCCTGATACTGGTCCAGAGGATTGCCGGAAACGTAGAAGCCCAAAACCTCCTTTTCCCGGTTTAAACGCTCCATCAAGGGCATTTCACCTTTTACAGGGGGAACCGGCTCGACAACCATAGCGGCCTCCTCGCCAAACAGGCTCTGCTGTTGACTGCTTTCGCTCTGCTTGATCTGGAAGGCCAGATTCAGACACTCATCCATTATCGCCAGGGCCTCACGCCGCTTAATACCCAGCGAATCAAAACAACCGGCGGCAATCATATTATCCATCATGCGCCGGTTCATCATACCGGAATCAACCCGGCGGCAAAAATCAAATAGTGAGCTAAAGGGCCCCTCTTTGCGAACCGCGACAATGTTTTTAACCGTATTGAAACCGACGTTTTTGATGGCTCCCAGCCCAAAACGGATGCATCCCCGGGCCACGGTAAAGTTTTCGAAGCTTTCATTAATGTCCGGGGGCAGCACCTTGATGTTCATCTTCTGGCACTCTTTCAGATAGAACACGATGCGGTCCTGGTTGTCTATTACGCTGCTTAAAAAGGCGCACATGTACTCGACCGGATAGTGGCCTTTGAGGTAAGCGGTTTGATAGGTAATCAGCGCGTAGGCGGCCGAATGGCTCTTGTTAAAACCATAGCCGGCGAAGCTTTCCATCAGATCAAACAGGCGGCTGGCCACCCCTTTATCAATGTCTTTACAGGCCGCTCCCTCTATAAACTTATCACGCAGGGCCATCAACTCAGCCGGCTTTTTTTTGCCCATGGCCTTGCGCAGGACGTCGGCTTCGCCCATAGTGAAATCAGCCAGTTCACTGGCAACCCGCATAACCTGCTCCTGGTAGAGAATCACTCCGTAAGTCTCTTCCAATATATCATGCAAGAGAGGATGGAGATATTCTATTTCCTTGCGGCCGTGTTTGCAGCTTATAAAATCCTCCACCATTCCGCTACCCAAAGGACCGGGCCGGTAAAGGGCGATAATAGCGATCAAATCCTCAAAGCGGTTGGGCTTCATATCACACAGAATACGGCGCAAGCCACTGCTTTCCAGCTGGAACACCCCGATGGTATCGCCCCGGGAAAGCAGCTGGTATACCTCCGGGTCATCCAGGGAGAGACGGTCCATATCAGGCCTTATTCCCCTGGTCTTTTCAATGATATCCACCGCCCGGTCTATGACCGTCAGGGTCCTTAAACCCAAAATATCCATCTTGAGCAGGCCGATGTCTTCCACGGTCTCCTTGGTGAACTGGGTTACTACATGACCCTCACTGGTCTTTTGCAGCGGCAAAAGGCTGGAGAGATCTTCTTTGCCGATAACCACTCCGGCCGCGTGAATCGAGGCGTGGCGCGGCATTCCCTCAATCGCCCGGGCTATTTCGATAATGCGCCGGGCGTTGTATTCATTCTGGCAGGCTTGAATCAAATCCGGGGAGATCTCCAAAGCCCGGCCTATGGTAACCCCCAGTTCGGCGGGAATCATCTTGGCTATCCGGTCTACTTCTCCATAAGGTATGTCCAGCGCGCGGCCCACATCACGGATGGCGGCCCGGGCAGCCATGGTGCCGAAAGTGATTATCTGGGCCACCTTGTCAGCGCCGTACCTGCTTATTATGTAGGCGATCACCCGGTCCCTTTTTTCAAAGCAAAAATCGATGTCAATATCCGGCATGCTGACTCGTTCCGGGTTTAGGAAACGCTCGAAGAGCAGGCCGTATCTTATGGGTTCCAGGGCGGTTATGCCCAATACGTAGGAAACCAGGCTGCCAGCCGCCGATCCCCTTCCCGGGCCGACCGGCACCTGGTTTTGCCGGGCCCAGTTGACCAGGTCCTGCACAATCAAAAAATACCCGGCAAACCCCATCTGGTTGATGACCCGCAATTCGTATTCCAAACGTTCCCGGGCGGCTTCGTCATTATCGGAATAATAGGATGTAAAGCGTTCCCGGGCCAGCTGCATCAGATAGTCTTCAGCCGAGAGGCCGGCCGGCAGTTCGTAAGCCGGCAGATGGAATTCGCCAAAGCTGAAATCCAGATTGCAGGCTTCGGCGATGCGCAGCGTATTGCTTAAAGCTTCCGGATTATCGGCAAACAGCTCCTGCATTTCCCGGGCGCTTTTCATATAGAATTCACTTCCCGAGAAGCGCATCCGTTTTTCATCGCTTATGACCGACCCGGTTTGAATACACAAAAGCACATCATGAATTTCAGCGTCGGAGCGCTGGATATAGTGAAAGTCATTGCTGGCCACCAGGGGAATCCCGGTCTCTTCACTGAGCCGGCGCAGGCCCTGGCAGACCTGTTTTTCCTCCGCCAATCCGTGATCCTGCAATTCCAGGTAAAAATTGCCCGGTCCGAACAGGCGCTCATAATAAAGGGCGGTATCCCTGGCCTCCTCATACCTGCCTCTAAGCAGGCACTGGGGAATCTCCCCGGCCAGGCAGGCGGTCATGGCGATCAGGCCTTCCGCATGACTTTCCAGCAGCTCCCGGTCCACCCGCGGCTTATAATAGAATCCCTCCAGGTAAGCCCGGCTGACCAGCTGCACCAGGTTGCGATAGCCCTGCTCGTTTTTGCACAGCAGAACCAGGTGGTAGGGATCGCTGTCCACCCGGGCTTCTCTATCCAGGCGGCTGCGGGGAGCGACATACACTTCGCAGCCGATGATGGGTTTGACGCCCTGCTTTTTGGCTTCCCGGTAGAATTCGATAATGCCGTAAAGTACGCCGTGATCGGTAATGGCCAGGGCCGGCATCTCCAATTCTACCGCCTTTTTCACCATATCTTTCACCCGGCTGGCCCCGTCCAGAAGGCTGTATTCGGAATGATTATGTAAATGCACAAATCCACTCATCAACGTTTCTCCTCTATTCCGGCGGCAGCGTAACCATACAGGGAATCCCTCCGGTTACATCCTGCAGTTGAGTAAAGGTTGCCGGAACCGCCGTGTTGGAAGTGCCGGCGGCCGCATAAGTAACCTCGTATCTTTTAAGGCTTTCGTCCAGGTAGATGGAAATGGGATGGGGCAGGGCAAAAGGACATACCCCGCCAATGGTATAACCGGTCATCTCCTCCACCTCGTCACCGGTGGCCATGCGAACCTTGGAACCTACCAGTGCCTTCATGGCCCGGGTGTCGACCCGCACATCTCCGGCCGAAATCACCATAACATACTCACTCTGCTTGGTTTTAAACAGGATCGACTTGGCGATCTGCCCCACTCCGGTGCCCAGAGCCCGGGCTGCCAACTGCGCGGTGCTGGTGTCATCATCCATTTCAATAATCGTGAGATCGCTCTGTTTTTCAGCGAAAAAAGCTCTGACTCTTTCAATAGGGCTCAACTTTTACTCCACTCCTCGATTTTATTATCTATATTATACCTTTTCTTCCGGAACCCCGGATGAAACAAATAAACCCGGATCATTACCGGGTTTCAGACCGCCGACAAAAGCGAATAGCTGCGTTGCTCAATAGGCCCGCTCAATCAACGTACTCAGGTACGCCTCAATCGCGGGCCTATTTCGCGCCTTGCTCTTCGCTTCCATCGCTCGCTCTGGCATTCAAGTTTACATATTCCTTTCTTTCATTCGTCTATAAAGCAGGCCGCCGATCCTTCCGCATTGAGCATTGGTCAAGGCTCCCCACCCGGAGCGTTCGACCTCCTCCCAGAGGCCCAGCTCTTTGGCTATTTCTATTTTCATCAGGTCTTTCTCGGTCAGCGGTTGCTTTTTCTTTTTAGGAATATCGCTTCCCCCCTTTGACAGGGCTTTTACAGCTTCTCCAGGAAAGCGGCCAATTGGGAAAGAGTTCCCTGCCAATCAGGCCTCAAGTTCGAGCCCCGATCGATGAGGCCGTCCTCTACCAGGTAGGTTTTCATTCCTATCGATGCCGCGGTCAGATCTTCCTCCCGATCATTACCCACCATCAGGCACTGCTCAGGCGGCACACCTATCATGTCCGATATCTCCCGGTAATATTCAGGGTGAGGTTTGCAAAAATGCATCACTTCATAGGAAGTGATCAGTTCATAAGGAAAATGGCCGATGCCTGCCCAGTCCAAACGGTGCTGAATGGCTTTGATGGGAAATACGGGATTGGTGGCAATGATTACCTTTTTGGAACCGGCTAAAAGAGACTCTATCATACCGGGCACCAGCGCATGGCCTTGGCACAAATTATGTAAAAGCGGAAACGCACGGTCATAGTAATCATCAAAGAACTCCCGGGTGTTTTTTTCCGGAAAATCCCCGGCCGCAAAAAAATCACTCATAAAAGCATCTTCATTGGATATGGCGGGATCCCGGTTGGCAATCATGACATCAGTTGATTTCCACACCTGGGCAATCAGCCGCTGGCTGTCTTTTAAACCGTAATCGGGGGCCAGCAGAGCCATTTTTTTAAAATAGTGCTGCAGAAATACATCCATGTCAATATTCAGCAAAGTGCCGTCCAGGTCAAATAAAACTGCTTTAAACATCTCATCTCTCCATCAATTATTTGTAGGCATTCAGAAAAGTCTTTACCAGGCTCATGCTCCCGGCAAAGTAGGCCAGGCGCAGCACCTCCTGGATTTCCTGTTCCGTAGCTCCGGCCTCCCGGGCCTGTCCGGCCACTACCCGCACTCCCTCATCAGCCCCCTTGAGGGCATCCAGGGCCAGAACCACCAGGTGCTTGGTTTTGTCATCAAGGGCTTGCGTCTGCATAGCCCGGGTGGTAACCTCTCCTACCACCCGTCCGTACTCCGGATCTATCTCCTGGTACTTTTCGACGAACCAGGGAAGTTTAACACTCATCTCATTTCCTCCTTAATATTGGCTGGTTACAACTTATTATAGGTAAATTAAGTAATTTCTCAAATGGCCTCAGAAAAATTTTTGCTTACGAAAAGAGGATTAATTGTAAATATATAGAAATACGTTATATTAATCCATGGAAAGGTGGCCCGCCTATGTTTATAAGCTTTCTGAATAAAAGCGCTCCTCAATGCCTTGATTTGAGCGTTCTGACCGCTTACCGCCCGGAGCAGGTGATGTTTTATCTTTTTTCAACCGACCTCAGTATAACCCTCGATAATTACCTGCGGCTCAAAGATCTTCAAAACGATGAGGAACTGTCCCCTTGCGCTTCCCGCTGGGTTGCTCTTATTAATAATATATTGGAAGCAGAAGAAGACCTGCAGCTCCTTTTCACTAATGAATACCTGGATTTCATAGGCCCCTATTATTATCCCCCGGCCAATACCCGTTTTTATTTCTGCAAAACCCCTCCCGGTCCGGCAGAGACCCTGACCCTGCAGGATATTGACCTGTTCTGGCAGCTTCAGGAGATTGACTCCCCGGAAGCATCCGTACAGACCTACGGGCGCAGCAAAAAGGGAAGTAAGCGCTTTTCCCGCAATAAAGACGAGATCCTGCGCGATGTAAAAATGTGCTTGATTGCCATTGGCGAAATTGAAAAACTCCACAAAAAGATCAACTTCTGGGAAAAAATCTACCAGCATCGCCTCCAGCTAATCGATGAGCCTGACCTGCTGCCCAGCGAGCCTGATCAGGCCCCCGTAAAACCGGATAAGCCAGGCGCTGAGGGCAAAGGCAAACTCCTGCTTTTTTCCCGTCAGCGCTCTGGAGGCCAGAGAAGTAAAAACATCTACCAGCACCAGTTAAAAATTTATTATATCCGTTATCGTGAATATGAAAAAGCCTGCGATCGCTTTAAGGCAGTGCTGGAAAAATGGCCGGAAATGAGAATTGATTTTTTCAATCGCTGCGGACAAGACCTTGATCTGGCTGCGGAAAGACTTCTGACCGCCCGTCAGCATATGGAACTCTATGAAGCCATAATTGCCAAATCAATGGTTCATCAGGACTATCAGGACGCCAACACCCTGACCACTTTTCAATCTTATCTCGATACCGGCCGGGCCGGTGATCTCCAGGAGTGCATGAACCTTTTTGAAGAAGAGTGTCTGTGGAATGAATTAAAAGCCGGTCAAACCAGAATCGAAAATACCATTTACCTGCTGCAGAACGACAATGTTCACCTGCACCGGGCCCAGGCCCATATCGACGACTATCTGGGACAAAAAGAAGAAGACAGCCAGATTAGCGGGGTTTAGTACAACGTTCTGTATATTGTGTTCATAAGTTGGAGCAGATTTTTTTGAAGTACAAGGCGGCGGCTCCATGGCATCCTGCCACCGCCGCACTAGCCCGTCCGTGGGCGTCAAATGAGTAATACTGGACGTATTGCGATTGACGACAACGCAGTAATTCGGAAAAATCTGCCCAAATTATGGGCACGAATATACGGAATGTTGTACTAAACCGGGACTTCCGGTTCGGTTTCAGGATCAGTGCGCAAAAACCAGCGGTATATCACCATGCCGACGATAAAGCCGCCGATATGGGCCCAAAAGGCTACCGATTGGCCGCTTCCGGAAACAACGTACCATACCTGGGATAAGGCCCAGAAGCCCAAAAAGATCCAGGCCGGGAGCGGAAAAATGAATATGGGCGGTATATAGGTAAGAACCCGGGCGTCGCGAAACATGAGGAAATAGGCTCCCATAATTCCGGCTATGGCTCCTGAAGCCCCCACCACCGGGACGGTTGAGTGGGGGTTGATGAGGTAGTGAGTAAAACCGGCCACCAGACCGCAGATCAGATAAAAGGCCAGGAAGCGCCAGGGGCCCATGTTGTCTTCCAAATTATCGCCAAAAAGCCACAGGCTCCACATATTTCCTATCACATGCATCCAGCTGCCATGAAGAAACATGGAAGTTAGCAGCGGGCTATAAGCGGTCAGGGAATACGATTGCTCGCTGATCAGGGCCGGAATCAATCCAAACTCCTGAAGGAGCCAGTTTAAGCTCCTGGTATCGAGTGACAATTCAAAAAAAAAGATGAGCAGATTAACGGTTATCATAGCAACCGTCAAGTAAGGAAAGTTCTTACTGGGAGTACTGTCCCTTAATGGGAACATTTAATTAACCTCCTCCCATACTTTGCCCAATTAATAATAATTTTTTAAGGACCATAGACTCTTTAATACAGTAATTAGTTTGCCAAACATAAATTTTTTTATCAGCGGCACGTCCCAGTTTTCGGCCTTTTAAAAAAACAACTAAAATTTTTTACATGAATAAAGTTGGTTTTGCAAATTAATAAAACAAAAGCCAGAAATGCCAATGCTTCTACGCATTATTTTAATGCAGCCACGCATTATTCAAGGGGTTATATTAACAGATGCAACGCCTTTTGCCTATACTGCCGAATGACCTTATTTTTACAAAGGCCACCGTTTTTTAATGCCTTTTTGCATTATTTTAATGCCCATGTGCATTAAGAGCATTTTTTCACTAAGTTTCCAAAGGTCTCTTCAAGATAAGAATCCCAATATTACGGGTTTTCCTTTTAGGGTTCCCGTATATAAAGCTGGCATGCAAATTGCGTTAACAATAAGCAACAGGATCAATTTAAATTTGGAACCCCCTTATATTAATTTTTTATACACGGCGCTACTGTCCTTAATGACGGTATACAATTTCCGCTTAATCACACCAGTTCGTTTTTAACGGCAGTAGCACCCCCCTTTTTTTTCACTTTAAACAAGCCTCTCCATAACGGGATTCCAGCATAAAAGCTTTTTAGTTATATATTCACACCGCGTAGAAAGGAGGGTAACAGTTTTAATTGTACCATATCCAGCTCATTTAGAGAGAGACAGCCCTGAAACATTGAGGAAGACAATAGAGCCTCAGGCGGTAGATATCAGATGGGCTGATATGAGTTGTCCTAAGGGAATGTGAGGGGAGTGAAAACTGAAATGGCGTTCCAAAACGTAATTCTGGAAAAAGAGGACAGAATTGCCGTTCTATACGTCAATCGTCCCGCAGCGCTAAATGCCTTGAACAAAGATACCCTGGTTGAAATTAAAGCAGTAGTTGATGATATCAAAAGCGACGCCAGCATCGATGTGATGATAGTCACCGGTGGTGGCGATAAGGCGTTTGTGGCTGGTGCTGACATCGCTTACATGCAGAATATGACTGCTATGGAAGGCCGGGAATTTGGCGCTATCGGACAAGCAGTGTTTTCAGCGATTGAAAGTATGGAGAAACCAGTTATAGCAGCGGTTCACGGTTTTGCCCTGGGCGGCGGCTGCGAATTGGCCATGTGCTGCGACTTCCGCATAGCTTCAACCAAGGCTAAGTTTGGCCAACCAGAAGTTGGGCTGGGCATTACGCCGGGTTTCGGGGGAACCCAGCGCCTGCCAAGACTGGTAGGTACCGGAATGGCCAAACAATTACTGTTTACTGCCGACATTATTGATGCTCAGGAAGCATTACGGGTTGGTCTGGTCAACCAGGTTGTTCAGCCGGAAGAATTACTTAACACCGCCAAAGCGATTGCCAAACGCATAGTGAGCAAGGCGCAGGTTGCAGTTCGTCTGAGCAAGGTGGCCGCTAATGAAGGGATGCAGGTCGATATCGACCGGGCCATGACCATCGAAGCAGACGCGTTTGGCCTCTGTTTCGCCACCGCCGACCAAAAGGAAGGCATGACCGCATTTGTGGAAAAACGAAAAGCCAATTTCACAGGAAAGTAATTTCTGAAATAAAAGTTTGCCTATCATGCAATAAAACTTAGGGGGAATATTAGTGGGTATTAGCAAAATAATGGTATTAGGCGCAGGGACTATGGGCGCAGGCATTGTACAGGTTGCCGCGCAGTCTGGCCTTGAAGTAATCGTCCGGGATATCAAACAGGAATTCGTTGATAAAGGTATTGCCGGCATCGACAAGCTTCTGAGCAAGAATGTAGACAAGGGCAAAATGACTGCCGAAGATAAAGCTGCGGTCATGGGAAGGATTTCCGGAACCGTAGATATGGCGGCTGCCGCTGACTGTGATCTGGTCATTGAGGCTGCTTTAGAAGTAATGGATATCAAGAAAGCTATCTTTAAAGAACTCGACGCCGTTTGCAAAGCCGATTGCATACTGGCCACCAACACTTCCGCACTCAGCGTCACCGAAATCGCTGCCGCCACCGGCAGGCCCGACAAAGTCATCGGCATGCACTTCTTCAATCCCGTACCGGCTATGAAGCTCGTTGAAGTCATTCGCGGCGCTTCCACCAGCCAGGAAACCTATGACGCCATCAAAGAAATGTCCGTTAAGATGGGCAAGGCTCCGGTAGAAATCAACGAAGCTCCCGGCTTTGTTGTCAACCGCCTCCTGATCCCCATGCTCAACGAAGGTATGTACGCATTGATGGAAGGCGTAGCCAATGCCGAAGACATCGACACCTCAATGAAGTTTGGCGCAGGACATCCGATGGGACCCCTGGCCCTGGCCGACATGATCGGTTTGGATATCTGCCTGAAAATCATGGAGACCCTGTACAAAGAGTTTGGCGATCCCAAATATCGCCCCTGCCCGCTGCTGGTCAAACTGGTCCGCGCCAATAAGCTGGGCCGCAAGACCGGTGAAGGATTCTTCAAATACTAGAATCATAGCCAGCCATTATTAAGGGGACAAACGGTCCTGGAACCCCTAAATCTTTAGGGGTTCCAGTCAACTCCCAATGAAAAAAAGGAGGATTTTATAATGTCAAAAGAAGTTGTAATCGTAAGCGCATGCCGTACACCCGTTGGTTCTTTTCAGGGAACCCTTAAAGACACCCCGTCTGCTAAATTGGGCGCCATCGTAATGGCCGAAGCTCTGAAGAGAGCCGGCATCAGCGGTGAGCAGGTCGACGAAGTCGTATTCGGCTGTGTTCTGCAGGCTGGCCTGGGCCAGAACGTTGCCCGCCAGTGCATGATCCATGCCGGCATTCCCAAGGAAGTAACCGCTTTCACCATCAACAAGGTTTGCGGCTCCGGCTTAAGAGCTGTCAGCCTGGCTGCCCAGTTGATCAAATCCGGCGACGTCGATGTCGTACTGGCCGGCGGCGTAGAGAACATGACCATGGCTCCCTACCTGCTTCCCAAAGCTCGCATGGGCTACAGAATGGGCAACGGTCAGCTGATTGACGAAATGGTATTCGGCGGCCTGACCGATATCTTCAACGGCTACCACATGGGTATCACCGCTGAAAACGTCAACGAAATGTATGGAATCACCAGAGAAGAGCAGGATGCCTTCGGTCTGCGCAGCCAGCAGCTCGCTTCCGCCGCTCAAAAAGCCGGCAAATTTAAAGATCAAATCGTACCGGTAGTCATCCCCGGCAAAAAAGGAGACGTTGTATTTGACCAGGACGAATTCATCAAACACAACGCCAGTGCAGAAGGCCTCGCCAAGCTGAGCCCCGCTTTCAAGAAGGGCGGAAGCGTAACCGCCGGCAATGCATCAGGTATCAACGATGCTGCCGCTGCCTTAGTCGTAATGTCCGCTGACAAAGCTAAAGAACTGGGAATCACCCCCCTGGCCAAGGTTGTCAGCTATGCCTCCGGCGGCGTAGATCCCAGCATCATGGGCGTAGGCCCGGTACCGGCAGTTAAGAAAGCCCTGGAGAAGGCTAACCTGACGGTTGACGACATCGATTTGATTGAAGCCAACGAAGCCTTTGCCGCTCAGTCCATCGCCGTAGGCCGCGATTTGGGCTGGGCCGACAAGATGGACAAGGTCAATGTCAACGGCGGCGCCATTGCCATCGGTCATCCGATCGGTTCTTCCGGTGCCCGCATCCTGGTTGACCTGCTCTATGAAATGAAGAGACGCGGATCCAAGAAAGGCCTGGCCACCCTGTGCATCGGCGGCGGCATGGGCACCGCTCTGATAGTTGAAATGTAAGGATCTTTAAATCGGGAGTTTTGACAGGTCGGTGTTGGCCGCCACTTAGATATAGAGGAGAAAACGGGGGGTTATATAAAAGTGGATTTTGCATTAACCGATGAACAAAAGATGTTTAAACGCACCTTTGCCAATTTCTCTGATGAACAGGTAGCACCAGGAGCTGCCGAGCGGGACGAGACCGAACAGTTCGATGTGGAATGCTGGAAAAAGATGGCCGACCTCGGTTTGGGCGGCTTGATTGTTCCGGAATCACTCGGCGGTTCTGATGCCGGCGCCCTGGTGTATGCCATGGCGGTTGAAGAAGTTTCCAGAAATTGTGCGGCTATGGGCGTTACCCTTTCGGCTCACGTTTCCCTATGTGTGTGGCCGATACTGCACCTGTCTAATCCCGAACAGAGGCAAAAGTATGTGCCTCCATTAGCAAAAGGCGAAAAGTTAGGCGCCCTGGGTCTGACCGAACCCGGCGCCGGCTCCGATGTCGGCGCCACCGCCTGCACGGCTATTCTGGACGGCAACAACTATATTGTAAATGGACATAAGATATTTATCACCAACGGCTACTATGCCGACACCTATGTCATTCTGGTCCGGACCGGGGCCAAGGATAGGAAGCACGGCAACAGCAGCTACCTGATTATCGAAAAGGGCATGCCCGGCTTTTCATTCGGCAAAAGTGAAAGGAAGATGGGTATTAGAGCTTCGGCGTGCCGTGAGCTGGTCTTTGAGGACTGTATAGTACCCCAAGAAAACCTGATCGGCAAAGAGGGCGACGGCTTCAGACAGACCATGCACGTTTTGAACGGCGGTCGGGTCGGAATTGCCGCCCAGGCTCTGGGCATTGCTGAAGGCGCCTTCCGCCACGCCCTGGCCTTCGCTCTGGAACGCCAGCAGTTTGGCAAACCCATTTTTGCCAACCAGGCTATTTCCTTTAAACTGGCTGATATGGCCATGAAAATTCAAGCCGCCCGCAACCTGGTTTACGAGGTGGCCTGGAGAGAAGATGCCGGTCTGCCCTATCAGATGCAGGGAGCTTTCGCCAAGTGTTATGCCGGCGATGTGGCTATGCAGGTGACCACTGAAGCGGTTCAGATACTGGGCGGCTACGGCTATACCCGCGACTACCCGGTAGAGAGAATGATGAGAGATGCCAAAATTACCCAGATATATGAAGGAACCAATGAAATTCAGCGTCTGACCATCACCAACTGCCTCAAGCGTGGAGAAATATCCAACTACGAATACTAATTGATTTTGTTGAGTGCGGGGTGTCAACACCCCGCACTCCATACCTATACCAAACGATGCTATCGTTTACCAAATCTATGCAAAAGGAGGAGCAGAGTATATGTCCTTTGCTGCAGAATATCAGAAGAAGCTGATCACGGCTGAGAAAGCGGCAAGTTTGGTGAAGTCCGGCGATTGGGTTGATTATGGTTGGTGCGTATGCCATAGTTTCGCGGTAGACAAAGCTATCGCTGCCCGGGCCAATGAACTTACCGATGTCAAGCTATGGGGCGGCGTGACCATGTGGATGCCGGCAATCGCTCAGGTAGAGAATGCGGGAGATCATTTCACCTGGAACTCCTGGCATTGTTCCGGTGTTGACCGCAAGATCAACGATCAAGGTTTCGGTTTCTATTCACCCATTCGCTATTCGGAAGTACCCAGGTACTATCGGGAAAATGTCGATCCTATCGATGTAGCCATCTGTCAGGTAACACCGATGGACAGTCAGGGTTATTTTAATTTTAGCTGCTCACCGTCTCATCAAATGGCGACCTTCGATGTAGCCAAAATCAAGATCGTTGAAGTAAACCAGAATATGCCCCGCGGTTTAGGCGGCAGTGATGTCGGTATTCATGTTTCACAGGTCGATTACATTGTCGAAGGTCCCAATCCGCCCCTGGCGCAATTGGGTTCCATGGCTGCGACCGATGTGGATAAGGCAGTAGCCAGACTTATCGTGGAAGAGATTCCCAACGGGGCCTGCCTGCAGTTAGGCATCGGTGGAATGCCCAATACCGTTGGTTCCTTGATCGCTGAATCAGACCTCAAGGACCTGGGTGTCCACACCGAAATGTACGTGGATGCCTTTGTTGATATTTCCATAGCCGGTAAAATTAACGGTTCCAAGAAGAACATCGATAAAGGGCGTCAAGCTTATGCTTTTGCCGCCGGCACTCAGAAGCTCTATGATTTCATCAACGACAATCCGTCAATAATGGCCGCCACTGTCGATTATACCAATGATCCACGGGTAATTGGACAACTTGACAATTTTATGTCCATTAACAATGCGGTGGAAATCGATCTCTATGGGCAGGTCAGCGCCGAGTCTTCAGGAACTAAACAGATCAGCGGCACCGGTGGACAGCTTGACTTTGTTATGGGAGCTTATTACTCCAAAGGTGGAAAGAGCTTTATCTGTCTGTCTTCAGCCTTTGGCAAACCCGGAGCACAAAAATCCCGTATCGTTCCCACCCTGGTACCGGGTTCTATTACCACTGACCCCAGAACCACAACCATGTATGTGGTAACCGAGTATGGCAAGGTAAATCTGAAAGGTAAAGCTACCTGGCAGAGAGCGGAGGCTTTAATTTCTATAGCCCATCCTGATTTCCGCGATGATTTGATCGCCGCCGCGGAAAAACAAAATATCTGGCGCAGGTCCAACAAGAAGTAAAAAACCTCCCAAGGCTTTTAATGATTTGCTTTACACCAGCCAGGGGGAAAACGAAACTAAGGAAGCAGGAGGTGATGAACCCTTTAGATTACGGAGCGCCACTGCCGATCCAGGGTGTTGGCGAATCCATGCGGGGCCGACACAGCCTAAGCATTATTAGCATCATGTTAGTAACAATAAACAATCAGAAATGGGGGAATTGTTTTGCCACATAATCAATATTTGTTAAACACCCGCGATATTAAATTCGTTATTAAAGAATGGCTTCCCATGGACAAGCTTTTGTCCCTGCCCGCTTACAATGAGTACTATGGAATCGATGACATCGATAATTTCCTGGATGTCAACTTTAAAATCTGCCGCGACGTTCTCTGCCCGGCCAACAAAGATGCCGATGAAATCGGCTGCACCTTTGTGGGCGGCGAAGAGCATGCCGTTATAACCCCTGATGTTTACAAGAATGTTTACAAAACTATTCAAGAAGCTGAGTTAGGACAGCAGTTCGGATATCGTGGCGATGGTAAGATACCCCTGGCCTGGTATGCTCCGATCTTGGAAATGCAGTCCGCTGCCTCTGCAGCTATCGTGATGTTCTGGTGTCTGACCCAGGGTGCTACCACCGTGCTGCAGGACTACGGCACACAAAAACAACAGGACATTTACCTGGCCAAGATGTTTGCCGGTGAATGGGGCGGAACCATGGGTCTGACCGAACCCGGCGCTGGCTCCGAGGTCGGTGCATGCGCCAGTAAGGCAGTTCCCACCGAAACTCCCCACATTTATAAGATGAAAGGCCAGAAGTGCTTTATCACCTCCGGCGACCATGACCTGGCTGAGAACATCGTCCACCTGATGCTGGCCAAAACCCCGGGCGCCCAGGACGGCACCGCCGGCATCTCCCTGTTCATCGTTCCCAAGTTCTGGGTTGACCCTGAAACTGGCGCCATGGGTGCTTGGAATGACGTGACCTCGGTCGGCATCGAGCACAAGATGGGTATCCACGGTTCTTCCACTCTTACCCTGGCCATGGGTGAAAACGACAACTGTCTGGGTTGGATGGTTGGCGAAGTAGAAGTCAAAGATGGCCGCGCCAAAGGAATGTCCCAGATGTTCGCCTATATGAATGAAGAACGTCTGAACACCGGTCTGTTCACCCTGGGCTGCATCACTTCAGCTTACTATGCAGCTCTGGAATACACCAAAGTTCGCGTACAGAGCAAGCACTCCACCAATCCCAAGGGCCCCAGCGTCCGCATCATTGAGCATGAAGACGTCCGCCGCATGCTGATGTACCAGAAGGCCGGTATGGAAGCCATCCGTGCTTTGATCTACACTTCCTATCTGTATCGCGACCTGGAAGTCGACGCTGCGACTGAAGAAGAAAGAGAATATTATGGCAACATGTTTGCCATCAACAACCCGCTGTGCAAGGCCTATTCATCCGACATGGCCAGAATTTTGACCGGGGAATGCATCCAGGCCCATGGCGGTTACGGATTCATGGAAGAGTATGCCGGCGCTCAGCTCTACAGAGACTGCGTCATTCACGGCATCTGGGAAGGCACCAACTTCATCCAGGCTCAGGACTACACGGGCCGCAAATTCACCATGAACGGTGGCGAACCCTTCAAGAAGTGGGTTGCTGAGATCGATGCTTTCATAGCCAACGAGAAGACCGACGCATTCGCAGCTGAATTCGCCATGATGGCCGATGCCATGACTTCTTTCAAGAATATCGTGGACATGAACGCTGCCTGGACCGCAGGCGACAAGCAGATGAAGCAGCTCTTCGCCACCCGGACCATGCATTCCGGCGCCAGAGTATACTGCGGCAAGCTGCTGCTCTCCCAGGCCATCCTGGCTGCCAAAAAGCTGGCCGAACTGGGTGAAGACCACTTCGATGCCAACTTCTACAAGGGCAAAATCGCCAGCGCCAAGTTCTATATCATGAACCATGTGACCGATGTCTTCGGTTTTGAGAAGTCCATGAAAGCCGGCGACAGAAGCTCCATCGACGTTCCTGAAGCAGCTTTAACCTAAAGAATAGGCCGGCTAAAGCAGTAATCTAATCGGTGTTCAAATCCTTGACGCCCTGCATCCCGGACCTTCGGGTCCGGGATGGACCCGGGCAAAATAGAAAGAAAGCCTATACAATCAATGACATGTATCGTTTAGAAAACAGCGTGATTCCGATGGGCTGTTTTTGTGAAGGGGATAAGGGAAAGAATACAAGCCCTATAAATAGGGTATTTGTGAATATCTGCACAGCTTTGGGGCAAGGAAAATGACTTTATAGAATCGAATCAGTAATAAGGGGTTTAATTTAATATTTTCTACCAGGGCCGCATTCCCCTGGCATAGCATTAGGGGATTATCGAGCTTGTTCGCAGGTAGGAGGTGATATGGAAGCATTTATTTTTAATCCATCCGCCGCTGGTGATCCTACTCCGAGCACTTGGTGTCTTCCCGCTATTCAGTAACGTATTCACCATATATTTCACCATATATTTCATCATATATTCAGTACCTGTTTAACAATCATTTAACACCTGTCAAATTCGCGGGCATGACTGATTCTTGTTCAAATCATTGGTGGTAATAAGACGCAGCCAAATAAGCCAGGTTGCCTGGCGTAATACGGAGGAGTATTGAATTCGTTTGCGTCTAAAACGCCGGGATTCCCTGATGAGAGGAACCCGGGCGGAAGATATCCTTAAGTTTAAATGAGTTGATCAACAAAAATTAAATTTGGGGGGAATTAATTTGCCACATAATCAATTTCTTATGAATACCCGCGATATTAAATTCGTAATAAAAGAATGGCTTCCCATGGATAAGCTTTTATCCCTGGATGCTTACAAGGAATATTATGCTATCGATGATATCGATAACTTCCTGGATGTTAACTTCAAGGTCTGCCGCGACGTGATGTGCCCGGCCAACAAGATAGCCGATGAAGTGGGTGCGACCTTCGTGGGCGGCAACGAGCACGCCGTCGTAACCCCTGATGAGTTTAAGACCGTCTACAAAACCGTTCAGGATGCTGAGTTAGGCCAGCAGTTTGGTTTCCGCGGCGATGGCAAGATACCCCTGGTATGGTATTCGCCGATTCTGGAAATGCAGTCCGCTGCCTCCGCGGCTATCGTCATGTTCTGGTGTCTGACCCAGGGCGCCACTACCGTGCTGCAAGACTATGGCACACCCAAACAACAGGAAATTTACCTGGAAAATATGTACGCCGGTAAATGGTGCGGCACCATGGGACTTACCGAACCGGGCGCAGGCTCCGAGGTCGGCGCGGTTCAGAGCAAGGCCTTCCCGACCGAAACTCCCCACATTTATAAAATGAAAGGCCAGAAGTGCTTTATCACCTCCGGCGACCACGATCTGGCGGAAAATATTGTCCACCTGATGCTGGCCAAGACCCCGGGCGCCCTGGACGGCACACCAGGCATTTCGCTGTTCATCGTGCCCAAGTTCTGGGTCGACCCTGAAACTGGCGTCATGGGTGCTTGGAATGACGTGACCTCGGTTGGTATCGAGCACAAGATGGGCATCCACGGTTCGTCCACCCTTACCCTGGCCATGGGCGAAAACGACAATTGCTTAGGCTGGATGGTTGGGGAAGTTGAAGTAAAAGACGGACGCGGCAAAGGTATGTCGCAGATGTTCGCGTACATGAACGAAGAACGTCTGAACACCGGTCTGTTCACCCTGGGCTGCATCACTTCAGCTTATTACGCAGCTCTGGACTACACCAAAATTCGCGTACAGAGCAAGCACTCCACCAATCCCAAGGGCCCCAGCGTACGGATCATTGAGCATGAGGACGTACGCCGCATGCTGATGTACCAGAAGTCCGGCATGGAAGCCATCCGGGCTCTGATTTACACCTCCTATCTCTACCGCGACCTGGAAGTCGATGCTGCCACACCGGAAGAGAGAGAATATTATGGCAACATGTTCGCCATCAACAACCCGCTGTGCAAAGCCTATTCATCCGATATGGCCAGAATTCTCACCGGGGAAGCGATCCAGTGCCACGGCGGCTACGGCTTCATGGAAGAGTATGCCGGAGCCCAGCTGTACAGAGACTGCGTCATCCACGGTATCTGGGAAGGCACCAACTTCATCCAGTCCCAGGATTACACGGGCCGCAAGTTCACTATGAACGGCGGTGAACCCTTCAAGAAGTGGGTTGCTGAGATCGATGACTTCGTCGCCAATCAGAAGACTGACGAATTCGCAACTGAATTCGCCATGCTGGCGGATGCCATGACTTCCTTCAAAAATATTGTCGATTTGAATGCCGCCTGGACGGCCGGCGACAAGCAGATGAAGCAACTCTTCGCCACCCGGACCATGCATTCCGGCGCCAGGGTATACTGCGGCATGCTGCTGCTCTCCCAGGCTGTCCTGGCTGCCAAGAAGCTGGCCGAACTGGGCGAAGATCACTTTGATGCTAATTTCTACAAGGGCAAGATCGCCAGCGCCAAGTTCTATGTCATGAACCATGTAACCGATGTCTTCGGATTCGAGAAGGCCATGAAGGCCGGCGACAGAAGCTCCATCGACATTCCGGAAGCAGCTTTCATGTAAGTTGATTGACAAGTCCGTTTACCGGCGCCCTCTTACGGGCGCCGGTAAATCTCGGACTTTAGGGCAGAAAAGGAGAGCGGAGGCTCTAATTTCTGCAGCCCATCCAGAGTCCGCGATGAGTTGATCGCCGCCGCGGACAAAGAGGATCTGGATAAAGGCAACAAAAAAATAAAGCCTCCTGATTTCATCATAAATTATGAAGGCTTTGTTAATCAATAACATTTTAATTAATTATAACTAAATTAACCCACTCCTGGCGGTTGGCTATCTCCCCTTGCCTGCCGCCTTTTTTTATTGTATTCCCTTGCTAATGCCGTATTTCGCGGCTTTTCTAACTATAGTGGATTGGTTTACGCCCAGGATTCGGGCCACCTGGTAGGTCGATTTACAGGCGGAAAAAGCCTTTTCCAGAAGCTGGCGTTCGGTGTTTTCCAAGGCTTCCCGCAGGGGCAGCAGATCAGGTCCTCCCTCAATAGCCGCCATAGGCGCTTTGGCCTCAAAAGCAGCCGGCAGGTCGCCTATCGAAATCACTTCATGCATACTGGTTACCACCAGGCGTTCCAGGAGGTTTTCCAATTCCCGGACATTGCCCGGCCAGTCGTACTCCAGGAAGCAGTCAATGACGCTGCGATGGATGCGCCGGCTCATCTGGTACTTGTTGTTGAACATATTGAGGAAGTAATTGGTTAAGACCGGTATATCCTCCTTTCTCTCCCGCAGAGGAGGTACTATGATGGGTATCACGTTGAGCCGGTAGTACAGGTCCAGGCGGAAGGTGTTATTGGTCACCATCTCCTGCAGATTGCGGTTGGTTCCGGCCAGAACCCTTATATCCACGGAAATCGGCTTGGTTCCTCCCACCCGGTTTATCTCTTTATCCTGCAGAGCCCGGAGCAGTTTAACCTGCAGGCCGAGTGGCAGTTCGCCAATTTCATCCAGGAACAGGATTCCCCCGTTGGCCAGTTCAAAGAGCCCGGCTTTGCCGTTTTTACTGGCACCGGTAAAGGCCCCCGCCTCGTAGCCAAATAGCTCCGACTCCAGCAGATTTTCCGGGATAGCCCCGCAGTTTACTTTGATGAAAGGACCGTCCTTGCGGCTGCAGTTGGCATGAATGATTTCCGCAATCAGCTCCTTGCCCACACCCGATTCACCCTGGATCAAGACCGTGGAATCAACCGCGGCGATACGCAAGACCATACTGACCAGCTCATTCATTTTGGCCGAACTCAAAACCATCTTGCGGGATTTCAAGAGCTTGACCTGCTGCAGCTCGCTCTCATACATCTGGCGCAGGCTCTCCATGTGCTCCAGTTTATGCTGCAGTTCATTCAATTCGGTGATATCGCGGACATTGGTAACCACCAGAATGATATTGCCGTATTCATCAAATATGGGATTGCTGGTGACTAGAACTTCTTTGCCGGTGTTGCCCACCAGAGTGATGGTGACCCGCTCTCTTTTTTCCAGGGCCAGTAGGGTTCCGGAACGGGAAAAGACTCCTTCTCTGACCAGGTCGGCCATATTGCGCCCTTTACATTGCTCATGGGTGATGCCCATGATGCGTTCAAAACCCTTGTTGATCCTGAGGGTGTTGGCCTTCCCATCCGTGACATAAATACCGTCAAAGGACGATTCGATAATAGCGTCCATTTCCTTATTGAGGTATTTGTAGTATTCGGATTCTCTGACCAGTTCTTCAAACTCGGATATTTCTCTCAAGACCAGCACCGCCCCGATAATGCGGCCGTTCTTCTTAACATCAGTGCGATAAGGCAGGAAACTGCGGTTGCTCAAAATGATTTTGTTGCCGAAAACCGGTCCCTGGCTGGAACGCAGTAAATGGTCCAGGATGCGGCTGCCCCCCAGGACCTCATGGACATTGGCCCCCCGGGCCTTTTGCTGATCAACGCCCAATACTTTGGAGGCGGCCAGGTTAAAGATATTGATCCGTCCCTCGTTGTCCACCTGGATGACCGGGTTATACACCGCATCCAGGGCGGCCTCCAGTTCCTCTTTATCTTCTTTGATCTGGGTGGCCTTGAAACGGTCCAGATCGGACGGGTAGAGCATGCCCACTACTTTATCCTCTTGAATAATAGGACGGTAATGCAGGCTGTCAATAATCATCTCGTTCAATTCGTTGTCATAACCGATGGTCCGGGGTTGGGTCAACATGACCTGGTTGACCGGCGTGTCAAAGCTCATGCCTTTGTCGATCGCTTCCAGAATCAAGTCTTTATTGATAACCCCCATAAGCCTGGCTTTTTCATTGATGACCGGGGCTGCTTCAACCCGGTTGGTGCGTAATAACCTGGATACCTCCCGCAATGAATTAGTAGGATAAACCAGCAGGCAGTCCGGTCGTATAACATCTGCTACCTTCACAGACTCCCCTCCCCCTTATCTTTCTTATCTTCCTCTATCATATATCAATTTGCTTCCAGGTTGAATGGATTTGGGCAACCATTGCCACATATTACTCCCATTAAAGCCATAAGAAAGTTAATTGCAGCAATTCGTTGCATTGCTGCAATTTTGCTGTTTTGCAACATTCATTGCAATATCTCAACGATTTTGCTTGTTTTTGTCAACCCGGGTCTTGGCCACGCTTTTTCTGAATGCGGAAAAATTCACATTTTGCGGTGATCTGTTATTGGCATGCAATTTGCATAAATAATAGTTAAATCAACTTTGTGCCTTGGTTTCTTTATATAAGCTACTGTCCCTCGGTTGTTAACAGGGGCTGTACCATCCCTCCCCCCCCCATCCGAGGTATACTCTTGAATCGATGGACAGTAGCCTTCTCCCCTTTTTTTAAGAAATATTATATATTAAAGAAAGTATCCGGGAGCCTGCAGGCTCCCGGATACTATTTTAATCAATCAATTGGATCGAACATATCCTTGGGCGCTCCGCAAACCGGGCACTCGTCGGGAGGCTCGGGGCCCTCATGCACGTAGCCGCATATCCGGCACTTCCACTTGTTGTGGCGTTTTTTCCCGCTCTGATCCCGCCCCAGCTTGCGCATGGATTCTGAGGCATCGACCCGCGGCGCTATGATGATCTCTCCCACCAGGACGCCATCTTTCAGGAAGCTCCGCTTAAAATAGCCCTGGGCGGGATCATTGATCTCAACTATCCGGCATTCTTCCGGAGAAATATTTACATCTCCCAGGGAGAATATTTCCCGATCAAAGGCGGCCAGCAGGGTAGAAAGCAAAGGTTCGGCATACTGGGCCCAATCACCGGTAGCAGCAGCTCCCGCTACCCGTCCCATTTCCATGGACACCGGCCATAGCCCGATCAGGCGCTCGCCATATTGGGCAACATCCCCGGCGGCATAGATATCGGCAACACTGGTTCGCATACTGGCATCGACGATGATGCCCTGTTTGACATCCAACCCGGCGGCCACCGCTAATTCCACATTGGGCCTGACCCCGGTGGAAAGCAATACCAGGTCGGCTTCCAGAATCTGTCCATCCAGCAGGCGGACTCCGGTGAGCTCAGCTTCACCCTCAATCTTGTCAACATCCCGGCCCAGCAACAGGCTGACCCCATGGCTCTTTATCAAATCCGCCAAACGCGCTGAAGAGCCTTCATCAAGCTGCCGGGGCATTAGCCGGGGAGCGTGCTCTACCACCGTAACCTGCATTCCTGCACCAAGCATTTCCCATACCGCTTCCAGACCGAGAACTCCGCCTCCGATCACCACTGCTTTCTTGCCCTGGCCCATGGCTTCTTTAAGCCGGCGGGCGTCGGCCAGGCTGCGCAGGGCAAATACCCCGGGAAGATTTACCCCCGGGAAGGGCGGCAGGTTGCTGCGGGCGCCGGTGGCCAGGATCAGTTTGCTGTAAGGCAGGACATTTCCATCACTTAATACTACGGTTTTGTCTCTGGTATTCAAGCTTTCTGCCCGGCATCCGCTTTTCACCTGGATGGCCTGCTTTTCATACCAGGAAGCGTCAAAAATAAAGAGGCGCTGGTCGGGGAGTTCTTCTCCCAAAAGGTCTGATAAAGCGGGCCGGTAATAAGGAAGATCGGCTTCTTCGCTCACCATGGTAATGGAACAGGTGGCGTTGCGTTCCCGCACCGCCCGGGCGGCAGATAGGCCCGCCACGCCCCCGCCCACGATAACAAAGCTATCCTGGGTATCATTGCGAAATTCATCCTCAGCCGCCATTTCCACGAAATTCTCCGCTCCCACCCCACAGGCCGGACATATCTCGGGAGGATTGGCTCCCTGGTGAATGTGGCCGCAGACCAGGCATCTCCATCTCTTCTGGCCCGGTTCTTTTCCCTTCTCCGCAACCGCCCGGGCAAAATCCATGCCCAGGGTAAAGGCTTCTTCCAAATTGCGTGGGGATGGTTTAAAATTCACCCGCAGCCCGGGCAGGACCTTCATGCGTAATGAGTTTAGGCGTGCTTCGATATTGGGAACCGCCTCACCGCTCCAGCCGTAGGAGCCAAAGGCGGCGGCCACCATTCCAGCGTTGGTGACCGGCGACAAGTTGACAAGTATTTCCCATATGGGCGGCAGGGCATCGCCGTTAATCGTGCAGGATCCCAGCAGCAGGCCATCAGCATCGGCGATTTCGGCCATCACTTCCGATACCGGGGTTTCCACCAGGTCGTAGCGGCGCAGATCAAAGTCCCCGATGGTCTCTATACCCTCCGCAATGCTTTCGGAAAGCATGCGGGTGTAGCCATAGGCGCTGACATAGGCCATGACAATTTTGGGCTTCTCTTTAAGCGTTTCCGGCCCGGCCCATTCCCGGTAAAGGTCAAAGTAGCGCTGCAGGTCCTTTCTGATTACCGGGCCGTGTCCCGGACAGATGATCTCTATATCCAGGTCTTTGATCTTGTCCAATCCCTCCAGAACATAGGGCCGGAAGGGGCTCAGGATCATATCGTAGTAATAACGGGTAGTATCGGTGTAGTCTTTTTCAATAAGATCGTTAAATACTCTCTCATCCGGATAATGGCTGCCGAAGAAATCGCAGGGGAAGAGGATTTTATCCTCGGCCAGGTAGGTAAACATGGTGTCCGGCCAGTGCAAAAATGGAGCGCTTATGAAATGGAGGGTTTTACCGCCCAGGTCCAAAGAATCTCCATGGGCCAGTTCACGGGAGGGGAAATTTTGATTGCATATCTCTTTTAAAAATTTGAGCGCCGTCTGGCTGCCCATCACTGTCAAGCCCGGGATCTTTTCCAGGAGCTTGTCTACCGTTCCGGCATGATCGGGTTCGGTATGATTCATAATCAAATAATCGATGTCGCTGAGATCGACCAGTTCCTGCAGGCTCTGTAAATAGATATCGAAAAACTTCTCTTTGACGGCTTCGATCAAGACCGTTTTTTGCCGGCCTTTTACCAGATAGGCATTGTAAGTAGTGCCGTATTCAGTTGTCATGATAATGTCAAAGATCCTCAAATCGGGGTCCAAAACGCCCAACCAGTACACGTCATTTTTCACTTCAGTTGCTAACATAGGCTATCCTCCCTTGCTCGTTATTGGGACGCGGTTGACCGGTTGTTCACCAAGTGGAACAAACCTATTTTTTAAATAATAGGAGAATGATAACAAAATCTCAAGCAGGAGTATACGATAATAAATACGTTATTGCCGGTGTATTGCGAGGGATTGCCCATAAAGCGCCCCAGACCATCTTATTTACAAGTTAGCTGAAAAACGGAGTTTTGGAATACCAGCTTGAATATGTCTTCCCGGGAGCTGTATCCAAACTGCAATAAAGCGTTGTGGCGGGCGGCGATGCTGTGGCAGAGTGACAGGCCTTTTCCGGTGGCTCTGCCTGACTCAAATTCCTGAGTGACGGGTTGTATCAGGGTGTCATCATCAGCCCTGCTTTCACCGCTAAGAACGTTCTGACCATTCCGGTTCAAGGTCGAGACTACCAGGGTATATCCCGGGGGTAGAACTTCGAGGCTGTTGCTGACCAGGGTTAGTATCAATTGGGTCATTTCCTGTTCATCCATGGGTAATGAAATGTCATCATGCAAAACTGCTTCAATCTTTTTGTTTTGCCGGGCGGCTCTGCTTTCCAACGAGGGGAGCAGTGCCATTATGAGGCTGTTCAAGCTGCCTGGTTTGAGCTCCAGAGTCTTTTCCCGGGCCAGATACAAGAGCTGACTGATCGCCCGGTTGGCCTGGTCAATTTCGGTCAGCATGAGATCGATATCGGCGTAATCAACTGCGTACTCCTCTTTTTCCCTCATCATCTGAAGGAATCCACGCACAGTGGTCATAGGATTGCGCACTTCATGGGCTAGGCTGACCGCCAACTCAGCCATCTGTTGAAGCTGCAGCCCGCTGCCATCCCTTGCGGATCTTTTATGATCATTGATTTCGATCAGGATTGACAATATAAAGGATTCCTCACGCAATTGGATCAATTCCGAATTTACCAGGCAGTGATGTTCCACATTGCGGCGGTCTGGAAAAGAAAATTCCCGGTTGACAACCCTTCCCTGACTTATGGTTTCCTGAATGATTTGCCGCTGGGCTCTGATAAAAAGGCTGTTTTGTTCAGAACCAGCATCCAGTAGTTGTTCCCTGCTGCAACCGCTCAATTCGCAGAACGGCTTATTGACCTCGATAATGCTTCCATCCTCAGCTCGGGATATCAACATGGCACAGGGGCTGTCATAAAAGATTTCGCTGAAGGTTTCTTGAGAAAAAAGCAGGGCATCCAGCACCCTTATTTGCTCCTGGATGGCTGTCCGCCAGTTTTCCTGCCCTCTCTTTTTACCCAGCATATCCAGTCCCTGGTAAACCCGTAGCATGTCGAACAATTCCGAACTGCACATTATGGATTTGCCCATAATGGCCCCCTCCTTAATTCGAAACCTCAACACTTCTCTATCTGTAATCCTATTATACACAAATATTGTATAAACTTTAATAAATTTGGATTTATTTGCCGATATGGCCAAATGTTAATTCCTGTAAGTTGTATTCAGGTATTATAACCTCAAGAATTGCGAGCGGCCGCTGGAAATTATCTGAAAGAACAGCTCACGGCCGGCTTCATTGGCCACCGCCAAAGATCTTATAGAGAAGGCCCGCAGGGCGTCGCTTATGGAAAGGGTGCCTTCGGCCGAATCCTTGCGCCCGGTAAAAGGCAGTTCATCGGGACTGCGCTGGCACCGGATATTGAGGTTGACCCGTGATACCTGATTTACCAGTATATCTAAAAGGGGCGCCGCTTGAGCCGATGATGTAGCAAAAAGGCTGGCCTGCTGGCCGTAAGAACTCTGCCGAAAGTAGGGATAGAGATCGTCCAGGGAATTAAAGGTGGAAACCGGGATTACCGGCCCAAATTGCTCCTCGCGATAAACCAGCATCCCCTCTACCACCGGATACAGTATAGCGGGATAAAACAACGACCCACTGTACGCTCCCCCCTGGCGGTTTACCACCTGGGCCCCCTTACGGCGGGCATCCTCCACCAGTCCCCCGAGATATTCGGCTTTATGGGCCTCCGCCAGGGGGGTAACCATGATATTATCCTGCCAGGGCATGCCTATGCCGGCCTGCTCAATTTTTTCGGAGAGTCCGCTCAGGAAGCGGTCAGCCAGCTTTTCATGGACCCAGATATGCTTTAAAGAGGTGCAGCGCTGTCCGTTAAACTCCAGGGCGCCTGAAGTGCATTCCGCCAGGGTTGTTTCCAGGTCGGCATCGGGCATGATAAAAGCCGAGTTTTTAGCTTCCAACCCCAAAATCGTCCGCAGCCGGTTGTTGCTGGGATGCTGGTTGATAAGCAGATTGGCTACCCGGGTGGAACCGATAAATCCTAAAACGGCTACTTTGCCGCTCTTCATAATCGGCCCGATTATTTCTTCACCATCTCCGTTGATGATGTTTATGGCGCCGGCTGGAAACAGGGCGGCAAAGTCCTCCAGCAGGGGCAGCGTGCATAAGGAGCCTGGCTCGGGCAGCTTTAAAATTACCGAGTTGCCCATCAGCAGAGCGGGAATCACCAGGGCAAAGGTCTCGTTTAAAGGATAGTTGAAAGGGCCCATGCACAGGACGATTCCCAGCGGGCAGCGCTTTATCTGGGCCAGAACCGGCCCCACCCTCTCTATATAGGAAGAGTCCTTATCCAGCACCCGGTAGGCTTCAATAGTGTTCCTTATATACTGCTCAGTGCGGCGGAACTCAACCAGGCATTCGCTGTATTTCTTGCCCAGCTCCCACATTTCCATCAAGGCAAAGGCTTTTTCATGCCTGCCCATCCGCCCCAAAAACGCCTCCATGCGCTCCAGGCGTTCTTCCACATCCATTTGCGGCCACAAGCCCATTCCACAGTCAAAGGCACGCTCCGCCGCATCAAGCGCCTCCAGGGCGGTAGGCCCGGAGAGAAGTGGCAGAGTGCCGACCGGCGGCGCTTTAAGCTCTTGGGCTTCGCGCATCATGACCGGAGAAAACACCGGCCGGGCCGGGCCCAGGTGGTGGTGGATGGAGCCGTTTAGAAGATAAGAAGCTCCGTCAATTCCGGCCGGAATTCGGAATTGCTCGGGAATCTCCCCCGGCCCCGGGAAAAGGTTTTTAAGCTCTTCTTGCATTTTACCCCTCCTATTTTAGCTTAGTATTGCTGGTAAGGCTTTTTTCATTCCCTTAAATCAAATATAGGATCTTGGCAAATGCACTCATCCGTTCTATAATGGAAAAAAGTTAATTAAATCACAAACACTGCCCTGATAATGAGGTGCCGTAGCTGAGTTTAAGGGGTCGGGATGATTTACACAGATTGTATATGCCTATCCTGAACCTTATAAGCGGCGGGATAGGCTTTTTAAATGGAAATGGAAGGGAGTTAAAGCCTTGTCCGATAAACGACTGGGAGTCATCGGTATCGTAATAGAAGACCGAAATTCCGTGGCCCGGGTGAACCAGATCTTGAGTGAGCACGCTGATATAAACGTAGGCCGGATGGGGCTGCCCTACCGGGAAAAGGACGTAAATGTGATCGCCTTAATTGTCGACGGCAGCACCGATCGCCTGGGTTCCCTGACCGGCAAGCTGGGGAGTATACCCGGAGTAACCGTGAAGAGCGCCCTGACCAAAGGAAAATAGAGGTCTCCACGTCCCTGAACCAGTACAACGTTCGGTATATTGTGTTCATAAGTTGGAGCAGATTTTTTTGAAGTACAAGGCGGGCGGCTCCATGGCATCCTGCCACCGCCGCATTAGCCCGTCCATGGGCGTCAAGGAATGAGTAATACTGGACGTATTGCGATTGACGACAACGCAGTAATCCGGAAAAATCTGCCCAAATTATGGGCGCGAATATACCGGACGTTGTACCAGGCGTCCGGCTGAATTTCAGGGAAAGTAAAATTGCATAAGGGTCGCCCTGACAAGGAGGTTGTCGTACTGGCTTGAAGGGGGGTAAGATACATTTCTGGTTGTATTGAACCGCCTGTTCCACCTCGGGGCTGGCGGTTTTTATTTGGGTATAGCGGAAAAAGGAGGATTTAAAATGGCGGAAGCGGTAAAGGAAAGTTGGATTAAACAGGTAATCAAACCGGAGGAAAACGAAAAATTCAAAAAGAATGGCAGGGATTTCATCGATGAAGCCAGGATTCAGGAAACGCTGCTGGCCAAGCGCAATCCGGACCGGACCCATATCCGGGAGATCATGGCCAAGGCCCTGGAACTAAACCGGCTGGACCCTGAAGAGACCGCCGCCCTGCTCAATTGCCAGGACGAAGAACTGTGGCAGGAGATGTACCAGATCGGTCTGGAGATCAAACACAAGGTCTACGGAAGACGGATAGTCACTTTTGCCCCCCTGTACGTAAGCAACTACTGCGTCAACAACTGCACCTACTGCGGATACCGGGCGGAGAACAAGGACATCCACCGCCAGCAGCTGTCCATGGATGAGCTGGCCCAGGAAATCAAAGCCCTGATAGGGGTGGGACACAAACGCCTGATCATGGTCTACGGCGAACATCCCAAATCAGATGTCAACTATATCGCCGAAACCCTGAAAGTTGCCTACAGCACCAAAGAAGGCAACGGGGAGATCCGCCGGGTAAACGTCAATGCCGCCCCCCTGGCCATCAATGACTACAAAGTGCTGCGCGATGTGGGGATCGGCACCTATCAGGTTTTCCAGGAAACCTATCATCATGGCACCTACCAAAAAGTCCACCGCAGCTTAAAAGCCAACTATGACTGGCGGGTATACTCGCTGCACCGGGCCATGGAAGCCGGGGTGGACGATGTCGGCATCGGGGCTCTCTTCGGTCTTGCTGATTGGAAGTTCGAAGTTATGGGCCTGCTGGCTCATACGATAGACCTGGAAGAGCACTTTGGCGGGGTAGGCCCGCACACCATTTCCTTCCCCCGCCTGCAGCCGGCGGTCAATACGCCTTTTGCCGAGCAGAGCCCTTACCTGGTTGACAACGATACTTTCAAGAAGCTGGTTACGGTTATTCGCTTGTCGGTGCCTTATACCGGGATGATCCTGACCGCCCGGGAGTCGGCCCGGATCAGAGACGACGTGATCAACGTAGGCTGCACCCAAATAGACGCCAGCTCCAACATCGGCATCGGCGCCTACAGCAAAGAACAGACCGATTACAGCAAACAGCAGTTCATCCTGGGGGACACCCGCAGCCTGGATGAAGCCATTCGCGCTCTGGCCGCCATGGGCTGGATTACCTCTTTCTGTACCGCCGACTATCGCTGCGGCCGGACCGGCGAATGCTTCATGGGCATAGCCAAAAAGGGCAAGATCCACAATCTGTGCATGCCCAACGCCATTTTGACCTTTAAGGAATACCTGCTCGACTATGCCAGCCCGGAAACGGTAAAAGTCGGCGAACCCCTGATCGAAAAGGAATTCAACGCCCTGCCCAATCCCCAGGTAAAAAAGATCGTCAGCGAAATGATGGATAGAATCGCGGCCGGGGAAAGGGATTTATTCCTGTAAGATTAGGAGGTGTACTTTATGCCAGGCACAAGCGAGGCCGCCAACCGGCTGGCCCAACAACAAGAACTCATATTACATTTGCACCAGGAATACCGCCATCGCTACCCGGGCCTGATCATGCGCTGGGCCAGGATATACGGCAGCCGCTGGGCCCATTTCCTGGGCGGCTCCGGCACCGTATCGTTTGTCCCCTATAAACTGGCTTTAAACGATAATTTCGGCCTGTGTATCGAAAACCCGGAAATTCTGAACCCGGCCGATCTGGACACTATAATAAGCGAGCTAAAAGAGGAGTTTGCTTAAATGAGTATTTACGATGCCGATAACGAATCCATCCTGGCCAGTTCCGATCCCGGGCTTTTGATGAGCCTGATATTGTCAGCTGAACGGGTTCGCCTGGCTCACCTGGGCGATGAGGTGTACATGCGCGGCCTGATAGAATTTTCCAACCTCTGCCGTTGCGATTGCTATTATTGCGGCCTGCGCATCTCCAACCGGGCGATCAGGCGCTATCATCTGGGCATGGCCCAAATACTTGCTAAATGCCAGGAGGCCGAACGGCGGGGCATCTATTCCATTGCCCTGCAATCCGGAGAAATAAGCACCGAGAAGGAAGTTAATTTTATCGCCGGACTGGTAAGCACCATCCGGGAATTCAGCCTGCGCAACGGGTCGCCGGGCCTGGGAATTACCTTGAGCTGCGGAGAACTCAACTACAGCGGGTATCAGAAACTGTTTGAGGCCGGGGCTCACCGGTACCTGCTGCGCATAGAAACTTCCGACCGGGAGCTGTTTCAAAGCATCCATCCCCCTGAGCAGCTTTTTGAGCGGCGGCTGGAATGCCTGGATATGCTCAAAGACATAGGTTTCCAGGTCGGGACCGGGATCATGATCGGGCTTCCCGGTCAAAGCTATCGCCAGCTGGCTATGGACCTGGAGTTTTTTGCCCGGCGGGATATTGATATGCTGGGGATGGGGCCCTATATTCCCCACCCTCAGACGCCTCTGGCCCGCTCCTCGCAGCCGGGCATAAGCGATAGCTATACAACGACTCTGAAAATGCTGGCCCTGGCCCGGCTGAAAATGCCCGAGATCAATATGGTGGTATCCACCGCTTTGCAGACCATCAATAAAGAAGGGTTGATTATGGGGGTTAGGGCGGGGGGCAATGTAATCATGCCCATACTTACCCCGGAAGAGCACCGCGAAGACTATACCCTGTATACGGATAAACACTATAAATCCCTGGCGCAGCTGGAGCGGGAGATCGGACTGGCCGGCTATCGCCTGGCTTTCAACAAGTGGGGAGACCCCCGCCATTATTATACCCGCCGGGGGCTTCCCTACCCGGAGACCCCGGCCGCTCCGGCTGAAATCAGAACAGCCTCGCAGTTCCATACTTGATTCTCCGGGGGGAGGTAAAATAAAATGCGCATTGAAAAAGACCACCTGGGGCAGGAGGCTCTGCCGGACGACGTCTATTATGGCATCTCCACCGCCCGGGCTTTAAAACTGTTTGACGTTTCGGGCTACCGCTGGCAGCGGGTTTTTATTTACAGCCTGGCCCTGGTAAAGCAGGCCGCCTTGCAGAGCTGCCACGAATTGGGTTATATAGAAGATGGCAAGGCCCAGGCCCTGCTGGCCGCGGTTAAAAAAGTTAAGGAAGGGGAATTTGATCATCAGATACTAGTAGACCCCTTCCAGGGTGGAGCGGGCACCGCCACCAATCTGAATGTAAATGAAGTCATCTGCAATGTAGCCCTGGAGATGCTGGGCTATGCTATCGGCCGTTATGACGTCATCCACCCGATTGACGATGTCAACCGTTTTCAATCCACCAATGACGTTATTCCCACCGCCGCCCGCCTGGCAGTTATGTTGGCCTTAAAGGATCTGGAGAAAGCCATCCAGGAGATGCAGGAAGCCCTGCAAAGCAAGGAGCGCGAGTATGCCCGGCTAGTAAAATCGGGGCGCACCCAATACCAGGCGGCGGTGCCGGTTTCGCTGGGCATGGAATTCGGAGCCTGGGCCGAAGCCATAGCCCGGGATCGCTGGCGGGTTTTCAAGTCCCTGGAGCGGATCAAGGTGGTAAATATTGGGGGTACAGCGGTGGGCACCGGTATCACCGCCCCCCGCCGCTACATCTTCCGGGTCATTGAAAACCTGCGCAAACTGAGCGGTCTGAACATCGCCCGGGCCGAGAACCTGGTGGACGCCACCGCCAACCACGACGCTTTCTCCGAGGTCAGCGGAATACTGCGCGCTCATGCCGGCAATCTGATCAAGATCGGCAATGATCTGCGCTTTCTTTCCTCCGACAGCTGCGGAGAAATCATATTAAAGCCTTTAATCCGGGGGTCTTCCATAATGCCGGGCAAGATAAACCCGGTTATGCCTGAACTGATGGTACAAGGCGGGATCAAGGTATTGGGCAATGACGCCATCATAGCCCAGGCGGTTTCAGCCGGCCACCTGGAGCTGAACGCCTTCATCCCCCTTATCGCTTACACCCTCTTGGAAAGCATCGGGCTGCTGACCAGGGTTACGGAAAAGGCCGCCACCCATTGCATTCCCTGGATAGAGGCTGATGAGCAGCGCATCAGAAGCAATTTTGAACGCAGCAACGCCCTGCTCACCGCTCTGCTGCCGGCCCTGGGCTATTCCCGGGCCGAAGCCCTGGGGGAGCACATGCGGGAAAAGGGTCTTGATATATGGGAAGCGAACCAGAGATTGAAGCTGCTTGATGAAGCAGCCCTGCAGGAACTCATGGTACCGGAAAACCTGTTAAAACTCGGGGAGGTGGAATAATGACAGCCATACATGCCGGTTCGTTAAATGAAACCAGCCGCGGCATGAGAACCGCCATCGCCTTTTTAGGGCGTAGAAATGCGGGCAAATCATCCCTGATCAACGCCCTGGTGGGATTCGATCTGGCCATCGTTTCCGATGTGGCGGGGACCACCACTGATCCGGTCCATAAAGCGGTGGAGATAAATCCTTTGGGCCCCTGCCTGGTTATCGACACCGCCGGAATCGACGACGAGGGCGAACTCGGGCAAAAGCGGATCAAGAAAACCCGGGAAGTGATCAGAGACAGCGACGTAGGGTTGATTATAGTGGGCGACGGGTGTTGGACGGATTTTGAAGAGGATATGCTAAAGGCTCTGGAGGAAAAAAACAAACCCGTTATCATAGTCCTGAATAAGAGCGATCTGTTTGATTACGGCCAGCTTCAGGCCAGCCTGCGGGCCCGGGGGCGCGAAGTGCTCCTTACCACCGCTCCTGCCGGCCTGGGTCTTAATGAATTAAAGGATAAGATACGCCAGTTGAAACAGGTGAGCAAGATCGATGAGCCTTCCATCGTCGGCGATATTATCCATCCGGGCGACCTGGTGGTCCTGGTGGTGCCCATCGACCTGGGCGCGCCTAAAGGGCGGCTTATCCTACCCCAGGTTCAGACCATCCGCGATATACTGGATAATGACGCTGCCGCCCTGGTGGTCAAAGAAAGGGAACTGGCCGATACCCTGAACCGCCTGCGGGAGAAACCGGCCCTGGTAATTACCGATTCCCAGGTGGTTTTAAAGGTATCGGGAGACGTCCCCGATGATGTCCCCTTAACCACCTTTTCTACCGTTTTTACCCGTTTTAAAGGGGATCTCCGGGCCATGGTGGAAGGGGTCAGACAGATTGACAGCTTAAAGCACGGCGACCGGGTCCTGATCGCGGAGGCCTGCACCCATCACGCCCTGGCCGATGATATCGGCCGGGTTAAAATCCCGCGCTGGCTGCGGCAATACACCGGTAAGGATCTGGTGTTTGAAACTGCCGCCGGACCCGGCTTTAACCAGGATATAGGGCGGTATCACATGATCATTCAATGCGGCGGTTGCACCATAACCCGGACCGCCTATCAAAACCGCATCGAAACCGCCCGGCAACAGGGGGTGCCCATAACCAATTACGGCATCGCCATATCCTATGTGCAGGGAGTCCTCAATCGCATCATAAAACCTTTTCCGGAGTTGAGAGACCTGGTACAACATTCCGTATATTCGTGCCCATAATTTGGGCAGATTTTTCCGAATTACTGGGGGTGATTGATGAAACAGGGTTGGACGGCAATATATTATAAGCGAGAGACAGGGAAATCAGCGCGCTTTATCGAAGAAATGACTAACCAGCAAAAAAAAGGAGGGTTTACCTTGAAACGAATGGCTGCGCTTATTCTATGCCTCTCTCTATTAATGGCCGCCCTGCCCCTTACGGTAATGGCCGACGATACGCCCAAAATGGCTTTTACCGATTATTACCTGAACTATTATGACAGTTCGGTCGAAGTGCAAAACTTTTTTATGCAGGCCTTGGCTAAAAACACCATAAAGTTTGAGCTGGACGCCGATCTGCTGTCCAGCAATGTGGTGCTCGACAACGGAGCCAACCTCTCCAATGTACCCGGCCACGCTTCACTGGACCTGGCTTTCAATCTTAAAAGCCACAAGGCCGCACTGGATTTCCAAGCTGCGGTTGCACAGTACGATGTGCAGGGAAAAATATATTTTACCGAGCAGGGCATGATTTTGCCCAAGCAAACCATTAGATCCCTGGCTGCCAGTGGAGCCGACTTTTCCGAGCTGGGTGATCTCAACCAGTTGCCCGATTACCTGGTTTACCCCAGCGGTATGTCATCAGACGATTGGGACACGATCGATCGTCAAATGCAAATCATTCAGGTTAACCAGACCAAGCAGGCCGAAGCAACTCGCGCCCTGCTTCGGGAGATACTTTGGACCATCCCCGACCAGTGCTATTACTATTCGGGCAGTGATCCGGTACTGGATTTGACCCAGATCTCCCTTGATTCTCCAGAGCTTTTAGCCGGCCTGAAGGCGCATAGCGCCACCCTGGCGGAACGGTCGGTGGAAATTGTCAGTAAACCGGACAATGTAAGCGCCCAAGATTGGGAAACCATGAAGAGCGGTATGAAGGCCGAAATAATTGCCGGTATAAACGGCCTTACCAGCGAACAAATGGCCCAAATGGCTAAGGAAATGCCTTTTGACTTAAAAAAATGCAAAATAACGATCAATAATAATCGCTGCCATACCGAACTGGCTGTGCAGATGAATCTGCCCGACAATACCCGTATGGCGCTGGGCATGCAAAGCGTCGCCACCACATCATCAGGGGCTGCCAATTCCCAGATCTACGGCGACTTCTCCCTGAACGCTTCCGCCTTCAGGCTGGATATAAGCGTTAACGGCAACAGTTCGGTCAACAAAACCCAGGGCCAATTCGACCTGAATATATCCGGTTCGGGATCCGACAAGAAAAACACGGTTTCCGGGAAACTGGGTTTGGATGCCAAACTAGATTGGTCCGGTACAGGAGGAGTTACTGTACCCAGCCTGAATTCCATCAACAGCCGAGTCGTGCAAGCGCCCGCCCCGGTCGATCAGTCCATCCGGGTCTATTTGGACGGCCAGGAAATTTATTTCACCGGAAACCCGCCCTGGATTTCCGAAGGCAATACCATGGTCCAGTTGAGCAGTCTAGCCCAGGCCCTGGGCTGCACCGTTGAGTGGCAGCCTCCGGATACCATCATTATCAGCAATGGCGCCAATGATAATCTGACCCTGTACCTGGGTTCCACCAGCTACTTCATCGGCGGGCGGGAGTTCCAGTCCAACGCTGTGCCGGCCGTAGTCGACGGAAGAACCTATATCCCGCTCCGCGTCCTGACCGATTATTATCAGCTCACCGTAGATTGGGATGCGGCAACCAGGACCATCAACCTGCACCATTCATAAGCAGAGCGTCAGCCAAAAAAACCTGGAGGGGATCACAAGTGATCCCCTCTCAGTTTTCCAGCTAACAGTTGCGAATAGCGGAGATAATGATATTAGTATCAATCATTATCCTCATCTACCTTCAATCTCCTGCCGTATTTCTTTAACCAAATCGTTTATATCATCGTCTGAATTGATTCCTACAGCTTCAAATTTCCCTTGCATTTCTTTCTGAAGCGTTTTCATTGCATAAAGAGCGGAGTTCATAACGATAGCATACTCGCCTTGGCAAATGAAAGTCACTCTTTCTCCTTCGGTCAATTTAAGCATGTCGCGTATATCCTTGGGAATCGTTACCTGCCCCTTTGCCATGATTTTTGCATTATCTACAATTGGTCGGTTTATAGCCATTTTCAAAACCTCCTTGCCATGCAGGGAATTCCTACTTTCCCTACTTACTAGTATATCAATTACTTGACATTTAACACTACCTTCAAGCAGTAAATCCATACCTTTGGGTCCATCAGATGCACCTCCTATGGTAAATATTTACTAATAGCTTCTTAACCCTTAAATACGCAGGCTTTAGATTATACACTAAAAAGCAATACCCGCCATGTCCTGGCGGGCTACTGTATTCAAATGGTCGGGGCGACAGGATTTGAACCTGCGACCTTCTGGTCCCGAATTTCACGATGTTTTACTATAATATGCCACGGCATGGCATTGATTATTATTATAATGTACTATACTGCCGATGCTTAACTAATATTGATAATATATTATATGTTATCTGATATTACCTAATGAAATAGGGTGTTTTTAAATCAAATTACTGTCACGACTTCTGTCAACTATCCTTAAGCCATTCATCAATATCTTCCATAGAAATTGGATATTTCCCCTTAGATAGTACTTTTAGTATTTCCTCCTTAGCTTTACCCTCTCTTTTTAATTCTAGCGTTTTTATTTTCTTTTTTGACCTATCGGAATTCCAGTTGTTGCGGCATGATGGACTGCAATACTTCTCATCACTCCTACCCTTTGGCTTAAACCAGTCTTTACACGCAACACATTCAACTAATTCGCCACTCGAAAATCCCGTTATATGTTGATAAAACTGCCACCACATAGCAGATAAAAGACTTGGCATATCGTATTGTGGAAGTAATTTATAAGTACCATCTGGCAGAGGGGTTATATTAACCTGAGGATGTATGTCATTAATATATTTGCCAATGAAATGTTCATTTAATATTGCAACACTTTCTTCAACCAGATTATAAATCTTTACCCTGCTATAGGGATTTTCTTCGATATCTCTTTTAATCTTTTTGTCAATTGTAACCTGTTTGGCATTTTTAAGGAAATCTTTATATAAAATAAAAGCCGTGTTTGCATCGTAATATGCTTTCCAAAACTCATTGATAAACACAAGCCCTGTTTTATCATTTATCCACAATGGGCCATAAGCATTTACCCATTCCAGTGTTCGCTCAATAACATATACTTCTCTATTTTTTTGGGGTCGATCTGGATTGAACCATTGCGCAAACTTAAAAAATAAATCCGGCTCTTCATTAAGAGGGTAGTATTCTTTTTTTACTTGCGTCAAAGTGCAATACTTCTCGATCTCACCTTTTGGTTTGAGATCATTAAGGCGTACTGGTTCGTAAATTATCCATTTAAAAGGATATAACCGCTGCGGTTCTTTAGCAACCCCTCTAATATACGGATCCATGTTAAGGCCCCCTTGGCAAATAAGTAATAGTATAAGCAATATAGCGTAATAGCATATGGCTATTTACATATTACTTCTACTTATTCTAGTATAGTACTAGAGGGTTGGTGTGTCTATATGCCTTTACAATTAAATAAAGCCAGGAACCGAACTATATGGCTCCGGGGAGGCACAACAACCTAAATAGAGTTTATGAAGGGGATAACATATGGCTTTAACCACTCTAGACGATTATGTAATTGCTTTTCAAAACGCAATTGGAGTAGAGAGGAAACGTTATTTAATCCGAGGCGTAGATAAATATTGGGATACTGAGGGATTGAAAGAATTTGGCAAAAGGGTTAATTGGAATGTTGAAGAACTTTCCCGCTATGCTGAACTGGAAGAGTTCAAAATAAATCAGAAACGCAGAAAACATGGCCGAAAGCCGAAACCCCGCATAACCGCAGGTGAACTCCAGGAACGCCAGACATATCGAAAATTACAGACATGGATACCAAATGAATTAATAAATTCCGGCAAGATATTAATCGAGTTTGATAAAAGATTTTATAAGGAAAATCAATACACTATCACGGAATTACAGAAAGGAAGGATAAAAAAATGATTTCAGTCGAGCCAAAATTGCATTCGATTCCTGAATCAGCTAAAGTACTCAACATATGCGATTCATACCTTTGGAGACTGGTAAGGGAAAATCGAATCGAGAGTATAAAAATTGGCAAGAGACGCTTTATTACTCCCGCCACATTGCAAGCACTTCTGAACGGTGAAATTAACCTAGCTCAATAATTATTAATCTCACATACAAAACAAATAAACCGGGCGCTAACCCCGGTTTTTTCATGAAAGAAGGTGATAATGATTCATGTCAACTCTTCCTCTAAATTATACAGCAAATTCAAGCGATATTAAAGAATTCTTGAGATTGGGTTTTGCACTAATACCCGTTAATACCCCGTCTCCACGAGGTTGTACTTGCATAGCAGGGAGAAAATGCGGTGCCCCTGGAAAACATCCTCGAATATCTGACTGGGGCAAAAAGTGGAGTAAGGACACCGATGTTATAAGGCAGTGGCTCACGAAATGGCCCGACACAAACATCGGAATTATCACGGGGGAACCTTCCGGAATTGTAGTCGTCGATGTTGACCCTCGTAATGGTGGTGTTGATGCTCTCGACGATCTACAAAGAAAACTTGGGAAACTCCCCGAGACATGGACGGTTCTTACTGGTGGCGGCGGGTACCATTACTATTTCAAATATCCAGTAGGGGTTAAGCTTCCTAAGGAGTTATGCCCCGGCGTAGATATTAAGGGTGACGGCGGTATGGTATTGGCCCCTGGGAGTCTTCATGTAAGTGGAAAACGGTATGAATGGGAGATATCCTCCAGTCCTGGTGAAGTGGAACTTGCAGACCTCCCTCAATGGGTAATCAGTTATGCTGCAAACACAAGAACTACTGCCACAAAGAGTGCCGTCATTGACCCAGTATATGAAGAAGGTGGGCGTAATGACAAATTAACAAGCCTGGCTGGATCAATGCGAAAACGGGGTATGAGCGAACCCGCAATTTTAGCAGCTTTAAGAGAAGAGAACAAAGAAAAATGTCTTCCTCCACTTCCAGATGATGAAGTCCAAACCATTGCTAAAAGCGCGGGCAGATGGGAACCAGATAGCCCAGCAAATCACAGGGAAGACCCTTGGGAACCTCCGATACCTTTTAATGCATATGATTTACCCCCCTTTCCAGTTGAAGCCCTCCCCGACTGGCTACGAAATTTTATAGCAACTGTAGCCATCGCAACACAAACCCCAGTCGACATGGCCGGATTGCTGGCATTAACAATGGTGGGAGCATGTGTTTCTAGATCGGTTAAGGTAATGGCAAGGCCAGGCTGGATAGAACCGTTAAACCTTTATGTGCTGATAGTATTAGCACCAGGGAACAGAAAGTCTGCTGTAGTAGCAGAAATAGTTGCGCCAATGCAGGAGTATGAGGCAGAACTGGTTCAACGAATGGAACCGGAATACAAATCAGCCAAGGCTAAACGGGAAGCAGTAGAACAGGCATTATCTATTGCCAAATCAGCTTATGCTAAAGCTCGAACCGCTAGTGATAGGAAGGGGAAAACTACTCCTGAACTTGAACAGGCAATAGAGGACTTATCGCAAGAGCTATCAAAAACACCTGAACCAGTGCGAGTAAGGTTAATATGCGACGATATCACGATTGAGCGATTAGCAGGGCTCATGGCAGAACAGGGTGGCGCTATGGCCATGTTCACGGCAGAGGGTGGCTTTGTCGGCATGATGGCCGGTAGATACAGCCAGGGCCAGAGTAATTTTGATATAGTCCTGAAAGCCCACAGCGGAGAAGAGATCCGGGTAGATCGTATCAACCGGGACCCTGAATTCATTAAAAACCCTGCATTAAGTATGGCAATGGCAGTGCAACCGGCGGTATTAACTGACTTAACCAGCAGGCCAGAATTTAGGGGCAAGGGGCTAAATGCCCGTTTCTTATATGCCGTCCCAAATTCAAACATTGGAAATCGAACAATTGACCCTCCAGCAGTACCAGAGCATGTGAGATATACGTACAAAACTAATATTAAGAAACTACTAAAAGCCGTATATCCGGGAGATAGCAACCAAAGTCAAGTTGTCAGCACTCTTGTCCTGGGTGACGATGCTAAGGACATTTTAAGAGAGTTCGAAACATGGTTAGAGCCCCAATTAGCAGGACATGGTGATCTAGGGACTATTCAAGACTGGGCCAGCAAACTGGCAGGCGCAGTGGTTCGGGTATCTGGAATTTTGCACATTGCTCAGAATACGGATAACCCTCTTATAACTTCGACTAAAATAGATGCTGAAACCATGAGCGCGGCCATAACGATTGGTCAATATTTGATATGTCATGCCAAAAAAGCATTTGATCTTATGGGAGCCAATGAAGATCAAGATGCGGCAATAAATGTTTGGGGTTGGATCAAATCTCAATGCAAACAGGAGTTTACTAGGCGTGACATATACCGTTCAATGCATAGTGATTTTAAAAAACCAGGCGACGTAGATCCAGTCTTAGATTTATTGGTTGCTCATGGGTATATTAAAGAGACTGAATCTAAACGAAAAGACCAACGAAAATTTTTAACTAACCCTATAGCAGTCGTGCCAATCGTGACAGTCGAAGCTAATGTTAATAAACTGTCACAACTGTCACCGTTTTTAAGGGATGTTTATGTTGAAAAAGATATCCCTTTAGAAGGTTTATCCTGGAACGATATCGGTCGTGAGATTGATCTGCCCTCCAGGGAAGGGGGTGGTCAATAATGATTACTCTCCGCGAATACCAAGAGGAAGCGATAAATGATTCTATTGCAGAGTATGGAAAAGGTACAACCCGGCAGCTTATAGCCCTGCCAACCGGAACCGGGAAAACAATCCTTTTCGCGGCATTAGCTCACAAGCTCGACCGGCCAACTATCATCATCGCCCACAGGGATGAGCTTATCCAACAGGCCCGGGATAAACTGTTGATGTTCTGGCCCGATGCTGATGTTGGAATTATAAAGGCCGATGTTAACGAACTTGACCATCAGGTTGTAATAGCATCAATCCAGACTGTATCCCGTCCCCGGAGATTAGAGCAGCTTCAGGGGCGGGACTTCCGTCTAATGGTAATTGACGAGAGTCATCACGCCGTAAGTGGGAGCTATACCGATGTCATTAAGGGCCTTGGCTTTATGAATGATGATCCCGATAAACTTTTGGTTGGAGTAACGGCAACGCCATGGAGACTCGATGGACAGGGCCTGGACAACGTATTTCAGAAGATAGTATTCCAGCGGAGTCTGCCGACGATGGTAAAGGCGGGATACTTAACCGACCTTAAGGCTATCAGGGTTAAGACGGAAACAACCCTGGTGGGTGTCCACACCCGCATGGGTGATTTTGCACCCGGCGAACTGGAATCAGTGGTTAACACTGGAGCCCGCAACCGGATTATAGTAGCTTCATTTAAGCAATATGCCAAAGATAGGCGGGCTGCTGCCTTTTGTGCAGGTGTAGCTCATGCTAAGGACCTGGCCAAGGCCTTTGAGGATGCCGGATTTAAAGCGGCAGCGGTATATGGAGATATGAACCCAGATGATCGTCAAGCCGCCCTCCAGGCATATAAAAATGGCAATATTCAGATATTAACCAATTGCGAGATTCTAACCGAGGGCTGGGATGATGAACAAACCGACTGCCTGTTAATGTGCAGACCAACGAAAAGCAAAGGACTGTACACCCAGATGATCGGACGAGGAACCCGTCTTTTCCCCGGCAAGGCTAATTGCCTTGTGCTGGAATTCACCGACAACCGCCACGATATATGTAACCTGGGGACTCTGGTTGGACTGCCTTTAAAAAATAAGCAGAGTTTGAAGCAGGCTATCCAGCAGGAAGAAGACCGGCAAGAACAGGCAGTGCGGCAGGCATCCAGTGTTAAAAAAGTAGTGGCCAAGGAATACGATCTGTTTGATCGCAGCAAATTCAGATGGTTCCCGGTGGGTACCGATTGGAGGCTACCGATAGGCATTAACCAATATATTCACCTGCACCTGGCAGAGCCGAACAGGTACACTGTGACATTGACCGAACCGGATAATGTCACTTCCCTATCCTCCAATGCATTACCATTAGGCTATGCTCAAGGAATAGCTGAAGATTACGCCCGGCAGAACGCTAAAACCTTTGCCAGCAAAGATGCCAAATGGACAAAGGGACCGGCTACGAAAAGACAACTGGCCGCTATGGATAAGCTGCACATTAATTATCACGAAGGCATAAGCACCGGGGAAGCCAGTCAGCTTATAGGGCAAAAACTGGCTGAACGGGAAATGAAGCAGAATGAACCTGCTACCGCAAAACAGATTTACGTGCTCAAGCAAGTTGGTTTTGATGTGGATAGCTCTTTAACCAAGGGCCAGGCGTCCGAATTATTCAAGCAATTGGGTGAGCGGGAAACGGTTTCATAGGTTAAATTATTGCTTGAAATCGGTTATAATAAAGGTATACAGGCATTCCTTAAGGATGCCGCAAGCCTCTAAAGCCAATTCACAAAGGCACATCTGCCACACTTTTTGCCCAACCAATTTTAATGCAATTTTGCATTACTAAGTAACTGACCGTTTTTATAACTGCTTCCCCCAACCCCGTTTTATTAACCATTTTATTATTTCCACTAAGTTTTTCACTAAGTAAATCACCAAGTAAATAAAACCTCAACAAACCCCAATAATAGGGGCTTTTATTTTTCACTAAGTTAAAACTTGAAAGGATGATTGATTATGACTTCTTTTAGTATTGATTTCCCAGATAATTTGATTGAGCCGAAGGGCCTGCATCTACCTAAGCAGGAGGATGTAGAACAGGCGGTAGCCTTGGTTAAGATAGCCTTGGATTATTTCCCCGACCTTTATGTTGTGGGTGAGGAGGAAGACTGGGAGTTTATTGTCAGGGTTAGTGATGAGATTTTGCTTCTTGATAGAAAACTGTGTGACTGCGACGATCTTGGTGAAGGAATACGTTTTTGTCCTTCTATTACCGAATGGACGCTGGCCGGCATTTTCGAAATGATTCTGCATACTCTGATTGGCCCTCCAGATAAAAAGAACAGATTTGAAAGGAGATAAGCAACTATGCAAGAAATAGCGGACATTTCGACGTTGAATAGGTTTATGTGGAAATTCCAAGATCAGCGGGATCGAGTTATGGATTTCATAAAAACCATCAGGGATTTAGTATCCAAAGGTTATAACATAAGCTCAATGCTTGAATCCTTTTATCAGGAAATGGGTGACGAAATACAGGGAACTGATTATTGCTTCCATAACCAATATGACTGGCGAGAAGTAATGGTGGCAGTAGACCCGGATTTATCACTGGTTGACGATGAGGGTAGAGATTTTGAACACAGTGTTCACAGCAGAGATGAATGTGAAAAACTAGATCCAGAATTTTTTAAATAGTCTTTACTTGACGAGGGAGCCGGGGTTAATCCCGGTCCTTTTCTGTGGGCGAATCCCAAAATTGGAGTGGTGAAAAGCCCGGAAAAGTTTATTTGAGAAAGGATGACCTAAAATGAGTAATATAACAGTATTTTATGGCTCGAACTTCGGTTTTTTTGCAGAAGATTCCGCTGGTACGTTTGACATTGAAGGGCAGCGGATACGCTATTCCGATGAGTGTGAAAAGGTTTTTACGGTGGGGGAAATAGCGGTCGGCATGGTAGGCAATAGGAGCTTTTATTCTGAATTAAAAAAAGAATTCTGTGAAAATTCTAATAAAAGCTCGGAAGCACTACAAGAGATAGCGCGGCGGCTTTCATGTAAATATCCTATACCAGAGAGTGGAGCAGGAGCAAATGGAGAAACCATAGGTTTAGCCGATATTTTAATGGGAATGATGGAATACGGGCATTTTGTTTTATACCAGCTTGACAGCCGGGACAATTTCAATATTGTTGAACGACGGGTGAAGCCTCCAGCGTGTGCTTTTGCGACAACTGGTTATAAGACCAAAGAAGCAGGCGAAATACTGACACGGTTATTCTATGGCCGTGATCTAAAGGACGGGAAAAATGTTATTAAGGGACTGAAAGAGCTTTTTGAACAACTGGCCTGTACTGAAATAGGTGGAACTTTAAGAATATCCCTTGTTAATAGCATGGGAGCGCATATCATTCATCAAAGCCCCATTAAAAAGCCGCCTGGAGTTGATTATTTTAACCCTGCCAAACATTCCGATTTGATAGTAAGGAATATTTCAATGATTTATGCTAACCAAATAATCTGCACTGCTCTTTGTGCCCTTGCTTCAGGCGATGGGTTTACTAAGCTTGTGGACAATGGTTTACAGGTTTGGGATAATTCTGATCCACCAGTTAAGCGCGTTCACGTTGGGCAATATGAAACGGGGAAGTTCGCGGCGTTATTGCGTGATGGGGAAATATATGGTTCTTTGTTCAAGACCGGTGACCCTGATGCTACAGCATCTTACGTTGAAATCTCCAACGATGGCGGCAATGGTTATCTAAAAGTAGTCGGAGCCAACGAAACCACAACCGTTCAAATGGACGCAGCGCGAGATACGGGCCGTATTGGGCTATATGATGCTGAAGGGAATGAATGTGGTTATTTGTTTATTAATTCGTCAACAATGAAAGAACTTTTAATCGCTGGGACTTATTCCGGGGGTGTCCAACACGGGGTATACTTAATGTCTGCGGGCGACCATGTTATTGTGGGTAATAATGGGAGTAGCGCAATGTCGGGCGTGCAAATTAGCCAGATCCATGGAGATCTAGTACCCTATGCTGATGGCACTGGAAATCTGGGATATGCTGGCCGCGCATGGAATTACGGCAAAGCTTATACTTTTATACACGGTGATTTAGGCTTTGTTGAAAACACATGCCCAATATGCGGACAGGAGTTTCAACCTGGGGACATGCTAGGTCTTTTCGTGAAGGCAGTTAACGATCCCGTGTTAAATACTAGCACTATCCCCGCGCACATCAAATGTATAGACCGGCCTGCAACTGTAAGCGTAGAACAGGCGCAAATAGCACTGGTGCGTCATAGTTTGAACGAAGACGGCTCGGTAACTCAAGAACATGGTATTGATTTTGATAAAGCAGAAACCGAAGTATTTACCATTGGGCCCGACTATAGATTCGATAAAGAGACAGGCAAATTTTATAGAACACTTACTGAAGATAACTTAAAGTTATACACGGTTGAGGAAATAATGGCCGGCATAGAGGTAAGCCCACGGTATGCTAAATGTACAGACGTAATTAGTAAACCGATCATGAAAACTAAAACCATAACAATTGATATTAACGGCGGCGCTAATGCCGAATAAAATGAGCAACCTTAAAGCATATGAGGCAGAGGGGTGGTAATATCCACTCCTCTTACTTTTTGACCCAACAAGTAAGAATGAAAGGTGGGATTACCACATGAGTTTTGAAAAAGTTATTGATATATCTGAGTTTGCTAATTCCTGTAAAGAAATGGGAGCCGAAATCCTAACACTAATGTTTTTGGGCAGCGCTAGGGCCGTGGCAATGGGATATGAACTAGATCCCCTGGCGTTAATGTCTGATTATGACAGTATTCCAGTTGATGCACGGATTATATTTTGGAACCAGGTTGGCGCGGCCATGGAATCGGTAAAGATCTGTTATTCACTCAGCCAAGATGAATGTAATAAGATTCTTGCCGATACAATTGCTGAATTATTGGGGCTTCCAGAAAGAGAGGTGGATTAATTGCTGGATGATTCAATTGTAAAAATTATCTCAAGTTTGGGTGTCAATATTACCCCTGCTATGACGGCGCTCGAATCTCTTAATAGGTAGCATTATGCTTAAGGGGTATCTGTTAAAATGATACCCCTTCTTATATTCCGAGCCGTCCAGGCAAAGCGGAAACGTTTGTTCTGTGTGTCTAAAGTAAAGTTTAACTAAAATATATAAAAACCTCACCACGGGCACGCTGGGAGCCTATATGCGCCTTAATATTATGTAGGTTTATTTGCTCTTTACAAATGAAGGAATTATATAGCAAACCTTGTTTTTATTAGGACCGTCTTGTATTCGCACTTTGGTTCCGCTACTAAAAGACATATCCAATACTAGTAATTTTGTCCCAGTCGGTATCGAAAACACTTTTCCAGAAAAAGAAAGATTGCTTATTCCTCTTGAATCCTGAGCATTAATAGCTTCATACATTTGTTTATATGATACTTCATCGGTCGCTACTAATATTCCCCCACCATTCATATTAAAGGCTTCAGAAATGCCTCCAATGGTTGGTGTTCCCAGATCAAGCCCAGAGCTAGAGGTTTGATTATTATTATCATAGATAAGAAAAGGAATAAGAGCTACGACTATAATTCCCAAGATGTAAAATTTTGCTTTATTTATACTAATTTTGATTCGCAGACAGATAAGGGCCACTATCATTAATGAGCACGGGACTATAAAAAAGCCAAAAGCAAAAACACCTAATCCTAATTTTATCCCTAACGCACAAAAAAATAACCCGGCAGCAATAATCCATATTATAGGATATTTAGCAATAATGTCCTTCATATCATCAATCCTTTGCGCTAATTACTGGTATCATAGCTATTTCCAGATGAGCAGTTAAAGATATTACTAACCTCCAAAAATATAAACTACACCAATAATTGCTATTACATACTGCGTAAAGATGAAGCCTTGTTTTCTGCTATATTTACCACATTGTACCACAATATGTAAGAGACTTTCGTAAAGAATAGATGTTACCTATATTGTCATATATTGCCTAAAAATATAACATTAATATTAGAGGAAAATAACGGTATGAATGACAAGGTATTGTCTATCTTACTTGTTATGGTATGGCTCAGATGATTTCAAAGGAGATGATCCAGTGAAGTGTCCTAGTTGCAGTGGAGAAATACCCGAACAATCGAGTTTTTGCAACCTTTGCGGCTACAAAATCGAGGAGCCCGGCGCTAATATGACTGAAACTGAAAATAATCCTAATGGTATTGAAGACAATGAACCGTTAGAATCGCATGCTTCTCAGGATGAACCAACACAAACTCCTCCTAAAAACATACTGAATTTTATAAGGAAATATAGAGCCCTTACCATTGTTGCTTGCTTTGTTTTATTCATAGGTATCTATAACATTGTGCATTACAATAATGAGCCAACTACGAAAATCTCCGAGTATTTTATTGCTGGGTCTTATGATCAAGCCCATCAGGTTTTTATGGGAATAGGTAATGCAACTCCTGAACAAAAAGAACTACTCAAAAAATTCTTTACTGGCCAAATTACTGAAAGTGTTTCGAATTATGCCAAGGATAAAATCACATTAGAAAAAGCGTCAGATATTTTGGATAGAATTAATATCTATGATCTAGTTCCAAACGATATTTCGGCAGCAAAAACTAGGTTGGCAGAATTAAAAAAATCAAAGAATGCCTATATATTGGGAAAGCAGAATATCCAAAATCAGAAAACTACCGAAGGATTAGATCAGCTTGTTCTAGTAGACAAGGAAGACAACAATTATCAAGATGCTCAACAAATAATATCGAAATATTTCCCTGACTACAAGAAAGATAAAATTGACAAAGCCGAGGGTTTATTGGCTTCAAACAAATATGATGAAGCCCTGGCCGAAATTATAAAGTTAAATAAATATGCCTCGAGTGACAACGAAATAGTTGAAGAAATGAAAAAAATCAGATTAGCCAAGCTTCGTGCGTTAATAGCGACCTCCACCACCTCCACCTTTGATGATATGAAACAGGAAACCATAATAGTTCCTCCAGGATTTAGTACCAGATATCTTAATGTAAGCAATAACATAAATATCTATCCAGAGATAACCGTAACTAAGGAAAACAAGGCTAGCTTGTATGTTTGGGTGGGATTTCAGCAAAGAGATTGGATATTTTTTCAGAAAGTTATTTTTAATGCGGATGGTGAGATATTCTCATGGACTGTTAATTTTCAAGACCGTCATACCCAGGTATTATGGGGAAGTATTAGCGAATGGGTAGGTCAAGTGCCTGCATCGCCTGAGGAAATAGCTAGCCTCCAAAAATATGGTGTTGATTCAAGTTTATTAAACGCAGACTTGATTAATCAAATGCGTAAACTTGCTAATGCAAAAAGCTCGAAAATTCGGTTCCAAGGGCAAGGATATCGAGATCACGTTGTAACGGACGATGAAAAAGCTAACCTCAATAACTTCCTTGATTTGTACCAGCTCTATTGCGATTTAAACATGGCTTCATGATGTATAAGCACATCCATACTGAATTTAAATTCAACACTTGGAACGACAAATAAGGGGGGCCAAAATATGAGCAAAGACGATAAATTAGATAAACTAATGGCCGAAGCCGCGCAAGGGGCGAAGTCAATGAAAAGCTTTAGTAGTGGGACTGGCGTTACCTACGATGATGCGTACGGTAAATCAGGGGTGGCAAAGAAGCCTACGGGAGATAATTTGATAGGCAATATATCTAAAATAATCGGATTTGCGACTATTTTATTTTCACTTTTTATTTGTTTTTTACCTGACTATGGCCTTTATTCACGCGCTATTACGGATATTGGGAAGATATATGTTGTGTCACTTGTCACTTATGGGATGGTGACAGGTTTTCTGTTCATTGCATTAGGAGAAATATTAAAACTGTTAGGCAGACTGGCGGCGAAATAGATTGTCACAATTAATATGAAGGTTTGCGCAATGGGGGGGCAGGGCAAATGAGTAAATTCGGCGATTATTTGCGAGAACATAAAAACGAACGTATGGCAGTTTGGTTTATAATTGCAATAATAATTATAATTTTATTTTATAAATGTTATCAATGGGCCGAGGTGCAAAATAATGCTAAAATTGCTCAACTCAACGAAGCCAAATATCAAGAAGGCATTGAGCTTATTAATCAAGGAGATTGGGAGAAGGCAACGGTAGCATTCGTGATTTTACAAGACAAGAATTATAGCGAATCTAAAGTGCTTTATAATTATGCTTCTGCCCAAAAGCATGCTAAAGAGGGGAATGATTTTGCCAGTATAAGTATGGCAGAGCATTACATGAAATCCGTTCCCGATACATACGATGGGCCATTTAAAGAGGATATTTTAAAATTTAAAGCAGAATGTGCTGAAAAAGATAAAATAGCTACAGAGGATCATAATCAAAAAATCAAGGAAGCAGAGGAAGCAAACAAAATTAAACCCGGTAGTCGTAAGGTAAGGATGGGCATGTCCACATATGAAGCAGAATTATCAATGGGTAAGCCGTACGATATTAACAGAACAACATCAAAATACGGAACGCACGAGCAATGGTGTTATAAGGGCGGCGTATATCTTTATTTTGATAATGATGTTTTAACTTCTTGGCAGGATTGATGCTTTAAAACAGTTTACCTAAGAGGTAAGCTCGACTGGATTATTAACAACCAATTGGGGCGGCGCAATTTAACTCCGGCGAATCAGAGTTATCTTCGTGGGTTGCAATATCAGAGGGAAAAGAAAAAGATAGGTGCACCCGAGAACAACAAGAATGCCGAAAAACAAATAGGGCAAAATGTCCAGATTGTTTCAACCGCTCAAAAGCTTGCTCAGCAGCATGGGGTTGATGAAAAGACTATCAGGCGGGATGTCGATTTTGCCGAAGCCATAAATATAATCGTAGAGAATACCGCCCCCGAGGTTAAGCAGCAAATTCTTAGCCGGGAGATTCCTGTAACGAAAAAAGAGACTTTGGAAGCGGCTCCGGCCACTATAAAGCACGATTCTCAATTTGCGGAAGCGTAGACACCGATTGTTTCAACGTCTGCAAAAATGAATTGGTTATATGGTAATCATGGATTACGTTCGTCCTGGGGTATGAACGGAGGATGGTCAAAAATGACCGGGGTATAATCATAAAGCAAATATGCAGGCTAATTAGGCTTTCGGACAAAAATGTCCAAAAGTCTACACCTTCGATTGAATCGAACCCACACGCACCGACTATTGGGCATTCTTCCTTCAGGAAGAGTTAAAGGGGTGCATTTAAAATGCATACCTTCAGCTTCAGGGCAAGGCAAACATTTTTATCTGCTTGAAGATGAGGAATTGCGGGAATTTCGGGCAACAAATCAAATTGATTTACCGGTAGTTTTTCTATTTGAAATGGATAAACCTCCAATTGCCCCACACGCGAGGGTAATTTTCTAGGAGGGAGTCTCTCCGGACTGGCGAAACCGATCCCCCCCCTCCCCCGGCGGGAAATATATGCAGGGCAGGTTTACATGGAAGGATTACAGTCCAAGGTTGCCGCTTACATTGTCATTAAACAGATTGCCTTCCCGGATATAACGTCTTACCATTGCCTCTGACCTATGGCCGGTCTGCTTCATGATCTGGCGCTCACTAGCTCCGTTCATGGCAGCTGATGTAGCCATACCAGCACGTAAGCTATGGCCGGAGTACTTACTGCTATCAAGCCCAGCAGATTCGGCACAGCGCTTTACTACGAGCGCTACAGCCTTATCTGATAGCCTGCCATTCTGAACATTGCCATGCCGATTAACTGACCGGAATACCGGGCCTTCTGTAATGGCGCTTTCCTCTAACCATAATTGCAGGGAGCGCACAGGGCAAGTATTGCAATTGGAGCCGTAGGGAATGCCAACCTTGCGGCCATTGCCTTCTTGGTCGGTCTTTGACTTACGGATGGTAACCACCAGGCCTTCACGCTTGAACTCCAGATCCTCAACGTCGAGTGCTACAAGCTCAGACCGCCTGAACCCACCAGCAAAGCCAACAAGCAGCAGAGCCCTGTCCCTGATGCCTAACAGGTTATCAGGGAGACTGGTTACCATTGCCTTTATGTCAGAGGTTACAGCGGGAGCCTTGCCAGTTTGAGCAGCGCCCTTGCTTCTCCTGATGCCCTGCATGAGTACCCGAACCTGCATATCACTGGTAGGAGTAGCGTAACCAGCTGCTTGATGGGCCTGGCTTATACTGGCTATGCGTCTTTCCAGGGTAGAGACTTTATGATCCTCTGCTTGAGCTACCAGGTAGGCCATTACCGTATCAGGGGAAGCAGGAAGGGGCTCCAGATCTGAAAGCGTACAGAACACATAAAAGTCCTGCCAGTCTTTGCGGTAAGCTTCCAGAGTGTTCTTTGCCTTGGCTTGCATCATATATTCAGCAGTTTTATCGTTGATATCTTGTGACACTGGTGACAGTCCGCTCTCAACCTCATTAACTGTCACAACTGTCACGACTGCCATAGGGCTCTCATTTTGATTATCACTTATTTGAATCAAATTCCCCATTGCCGATATTCCCCCTTCTAACTTCCAATAACTATCACTTATCGGAACCTTGTATGTATATTATAAACCATAGATTTCAATATAACAATAAAAATGTATGCATAAATTAAAATTTGTACATACATATAAACTCCTAAATAACTATATAATACCCTTTTGCTTGACTAATTTAGGTACTATATTTTTATTGTTGACGTACATACATTGCGTATGTATAATATCGCTTAAGGAGGTGTATTAATGGCAAGAAAAACCATCTATGTTCGTGATGAGGATGAGGAGGTGTGGAAGAAGGCGGAGCAACTAGCAGAACAATTGGCCGGAAGTAGCTTATCAAGGCTAATTGTTGATGCTTTAAGAAGGGAGGTGGTCAGACTGGAAGCCGTTAAAGAAGTAAAGGATGGATTTGAAAGGATACTCATTGAATATCGAAACGAGCCGCATGGTCCACTAAAGAAGGTGGCTTTCAACGGTAAATGGTTGGCGCGGGAAGAACAATATGATACCGAAGGCATAGCCTTAACTGAAAAAGGCCAATTTTTCCATTACTCTAGGGACTTTCAAACAGAATTAGGGCAATACCGAATATTTCAATCCTTTAATGATTTAGCGGTCTACGCTAATGATGAGGAGAATCAAGTTAATACTGATCTAATTGCAGAAGCAGCAGAGGCTATAGGCGAAGACTATGTTGAATTCCTGGATATCTAATAACGAATAAGCGGTCAGGAGCGCGCTTCCAACACAAACCTGACCGCCTGTCAACAAGTTCAATTAAGGAACCTGCTTGACTTTTATTATATCACAGTCAATAGCAGGCTCCCTCAGTAAGAGAGGAGATTAATAATGGGTCAACATAAAATACAGAAAAAGGCAAAAATAAATCGTGAACCAATGCCTCTTCTTTATGATGAAGTAGCTATGAATCCTAACGAAATTATAGTAGATAACCAAGAAGGGCCGGTTGGCCTAAATGATCGCGAAGGCGTATATGTCCATAGTTTTATTTGTAAGGCATGTTGCCTTCATTTCGCTGTATATTCATGGAAAATGAATCGGCATACTGCAAAAAATATCACATGCCCAGAATGCGGTCAGCATGAAGGCCACTTTACGCATTTCAGAAAAATTATTACCCCTAGAGAACGATTCGAGCCATTCAAACCGAATAACGATGAAATATACTGCTATATTCCGGTTCCTAATAGTGTTTTAATGGACGATTCAGATATTTAACCAAACAAAGCAAGCAGCACCAGGTCCAGCCGGCAAGCAAACACCTGATGCCACTACCACATAACCCCGAAGGGAACTGCACCCTCATTATATCATGCAGTGCCCTTCTTGTAGGAGGATTCATTATGACAGACAAGAGAACGGGCACGAACACCCGCAGATTCCCGCTTACCCTAGATGCACCCACTGCGAGAAGCATTGAACTATCAGCCCAAGCTATGGGTATCACCATACCCGCTTATATTCGTTATTGTGTTCAGCAGCGCGGCCAACTGCTTCAAGAGAATAGCAATCTCCGGGCAAGGCTTAGAGACGCAATGAAAACCGGTATCTAATACAGGGTAGGGTTCCGCATGAGAAATTTACCAGTGGGATGTTATATGAATTCGAGGAGGTGATATCATGCGAGAACCCGATGGTTATAGAGAGCAGTTGGAGCATCTGGTAGAGCGATTCCCGGGAAAAGAAGTTCTCTCCATAAAAGAAGTTTGTGAGATGTTCCATTGCAACCGTCGCAAAACTCCTAACCGATAAAACTTTTCCTATTAAGCAGTTCAATGGCCAAGGCAGATATTACATCCCTATTGTCAAGTTAGCCTGGTGGATGGCAACAACAAATCGGTAACCATGTCAACAGAGGGGCCGAGCATATAGATAAACACGCAGGTCCCTCTTATAAAACACGAGGAGGATAAACTGCATTATGGAAAACATGAAAAAGTTATCAGATCACCCTGCTTATACGTTAACCGATGAAAAGTATTTTCAAGCAGTTGATAAATTATCTAAAGATCTAAGGAAAGCAGGTATTGCCGTTGAATTACTGGACGAAGTTGTAATATCCACTATGAAATTGACCAAGCAGTGGATGGAACGTCGTTTTGGCTACATACCGGTTTATACACCCGAGGAGCTAGCCAAGAGAGTACGGGCAGGGGAGGAATTTTAATGGATAAATGCAAAAGCCTGCTTATAGATTTTATCCTGGAGCGGATTAATGAGGGACGGCGCAAGTTATATGCTGCTGAGGAATACGATGAATTATTCCAAAAAAAGCAGGAGGCGGAGCGCGATCTTGTGGGAGACAGCCAGGAGTTAAGAGCTAAATATCGCACTTTTGACAACCTGGATAGCCAGTTGGAATTATTGCAGGATGTTGATGCTTATGTTCAGGGTGTCAAGGATGCCAAGATAATCAATGAGATGTTAGGGCTATAAGAAAGGAATGACCATATGACTCACAAAGACGAATTTAGCGAGCTCATAAATGATTTAACAACAGAAGCCTTAGATTTGGCAAAAGTAGAAGTTAAAACAGAAGCATTGTTTAAAGAAATAGGCGCTCCTGATCAATACATTGATAAAATCCGTGATTACTCTGCTGAAGTGCAAAGGCAGTCTTATCTGGCCGGTTTCAGGGACGGAATATTACTAATGGCAGGCAATTATTAGTTAAGGGTATTAATTGTTAAGAAGGGGGCTGTAATGGCCCCCTTCCCTTCCCCGGAGCAGTAAACTTCACGACCCCTTATATAAAATTCGTATTAATTCGCATATAATTCGCAAATTATCCCAGGGCTGAAAATGCCAATATACAGGTATTTATACTATGTAATTCGTAAATTTCACTATAACATACTAATTCATATATTTAGGAGGGTTGAATGATGGGAAAGAAAAAGAAAGTTTCAGGACGCAGATTAAATGGAGAGGGTTCTATTTATCAGCGCCAAGATGGCCGGTGGTGCTGTCAGCTTACTATAGAGGGCAGCCCCCGCTACTTTTATGGCAAGTCCTCCGAAGAGGTACAGGAGAAACGAGATCAGGCGCGGGAGCTTATTAGGAAAAATGCTTTACCGGAACCCAATAAAGTCACAGTAACCCAGTGGATGAAAACCTGGTTAGAAAATTACAAAAAGGACAATTTAAAGCAGGCAACTTACCATTCTTACGAGCAGACGATTAATCTTCATATTATACCTGATATAGGTAATCGTAAATTAAAAGATCTACGTCCTTCTCATATTCAGAAGTTGTTGAATGATAAATTCCGTAAAGGCCGCATTAAAGAAGAGGATAAGAAAAAAGCCAAAGCAAAGGCTAAAAACCAAGCTCCGGTTAAGGTTAAATCTGCCAAGAAAAAGGACACTAAAAAAACGGCAAACCCCGGCTTGAGCGCTAAAACCGTCAAATATATACATGGGATTCTGCTTCAAGCGCTGGACCAGGCAATCAAGGAAAGGTTAATAGCATATAATCCTGCAAACACTGGTAGTATTCAGCTGCCACGCCGAGAAAAGCCGGATATACAGCCATTGTACACAGACCAAGCACGGGATTTCCTACTGGCCATAAAAGATGATTGGCTCTATCCCCTATTCCTGACCGACATATCTACCGGGTTAAGACGTGGTGAGTTGTTGGGATTAAAATGGCCGGACATTAATTTCAAGGATAAAACCGCCACCATCAAAAGATCATTGATTCAGGTGGGAGGTAAGCCCATATTACAGGAAAGCGTGAAAACAAAGGGCAGTAAGCGAGTTGTCTCTCTTACTGATGATGTGGTAGCAGAACTGAAAAAACTTCAGGACCAGCAGGAAAAAGACAGATCGGCATTAGATGAGGGCCTTTATCAGGAAAATGATTTTGTATTCTGCTGGCAGGATGGACGTGCCTTAAGGCCTGATTATGTGTACCGTCATTTTCAAAAACTTCTTAAGAAGCATAATTTCCCGATGGCAAGGTTCCATGATCTGCGCCACAGCTTTGCTACGATCATGTTAGAACAGGGCGTAGAAATGGAGGTTGTAAGCACTATGATGGGCCATTATTCTATTTCCATGACAGCGGATATTTATAGCCATGTACGACAGGAACTCCAGGATACAGCGGCCAGCAAGATGAATGCAGCTTTAAATGCCAATGTGGAAATAAGCACCCCGCAAGGGCAAGAGGCTCAACCACCAACAGAATAAATACACTCTAAGATTAAGATTTATTCAACTTCTGTCAGAATCACTGTCAAGTCAATAATACTATCCATTAAATGGATAAAAAAGAAAAATACAGGGTTGTATGATGCCCTGTATTTCTTACTTTTCATAATGGTCGGGGCGACAGGATTTGAACCTGCGGCCTTCTGGTCCCGAACCAGACGCGCTCATCTGTTCTGCTAGGGTTCTTTATCCCTAACTCTCCGCGTTTCCACGGAGTATCGGACTATATCTTCATCCAAATCGCTTTGGATGTCCCGCACTCGTGGGCCTTTACCATCCACTCACCGCTGCCGGCGGTTGGGACTCCATGACCTAGTCTCTGAACCTTCCTGCCATTCCTGACAGGCTTGGCTGCTGATTACCTTGAGGATCACCCTTTTAGGCTCCCAGCAATTCACGGGATTCACCCATTAACATTACTGTTAAGGGGGGCAGATTTACCAAGCTGCGCTACGCCCCGAAATTATTTAATTGTAATAGCTTCCCTTTAAATTTGGGCTATGCTCCGACGCAAAAACTATTTTACCCCATGGAGCCGATTTATTCAAGGCAAAAGCAAAGATACCTGACGAAGTGCGGTTTCTAAGCGAGATCATGGTTTCAACGCCGGGAGTTCAATTTGCTTAAAGCAATATTTTTATGGTTTAAAATAGGTTTTTATGCAATTTGTGAGAACATTTTGTTAAATATATAATATATATGGTAAGATTCTTTAAATAAATATTTGGGGAGTGGAATATGCGCTACCGTTCCAGGCGCGATTTACATAAGAAGTCAGTAGCCTCAAAGCAATATTTATTGGAAAAGATAAGCGCGTTGGAGCATGAAAAACAGGCCTTGCAGCGCCAGTTGGCCGAACTGCAGCAAGCTCGCCCGGACTCGGCCCAGCCGGCCGTTCCCGAGTTGTCCCCCCGCCATATTTTTCACGGAGCCGAAGGCCTAATCATTGATATCTTAAATCTCCTGCCGGATACGATCCTGGTGGTTGATCTGGAAGGAAAGGTCATTGCCTGGAATCAGGCCGCGGAAAAGCTGACCTCCAAAACCGCCCAGGAGATGCTGGGCCAGGGCCAGCAGGAATATGCCATCCCCTTTTACGGCTTCCGCCGCCCCCTTTTGGTTGATCTGATATTGAATCCCCAACACCGGCAGGATCTTGATTATCCCTATTTTAAACAGCTTAATGGTAAAATTGAGGCGGAAAATTTCTGCCCGGCGGCCGGTGCGAATGGTATTTATGTCCGCGCTACGGCCGGCCCGCTATACAATTCGGAAGGGCAAATGGTTGGTGCCATCGAACTGCTGCGCGATATTTCCGAAAGCAGGGAATCCCAGGCCGCCTTGGAGGCCAGTGAAGCTATGTATCGTCGCATCGTTGAAACAGCCGCTGAAGGAATCTGGATGATAGATGAAAATTACCGGACCACCTTTGTCAACAGCCGCATGGCTGAAATGCTGGGCTATGAGCCGAAAGAAATGATCGGGCGAAGTTATTTGGAGTTTCTGGAAGATAAGGAGTGGACGGCAGCCCAAAATCGCATTGAAGGGATTCATTCCCACCGTCTGCAGACTTATGACCTGGCCCTGGTCTGTAAGAATGGCAGTGTTATCTGGACTATTGCCGCGGTCAGCAGCATGTATGACCGGGATGGAACCTTGTTGGGGACCCTGGGCATGTTTACCGATGACACGGAGAGGAAGCGCCTGGGGCAGCAGATGGCCCGCCTGGACCGCCTTAACCTGGTGGGCAAGATAGCCGCTGGCATCGGCCATGAAATAAGAAATCCCATGACTTCGGTCAGGGGTTTTTTGCAAATGCTGTGCATGCAGGAAAAGTACCAGGAAGACTACGAGTATTTTGAAATAATGATAGAAGAACTGGATAGGGCCAATTCCATAATTACCGAATTTCTAAACCTTACCCACAGCAAACCGGTCTCTTTAAAATGCCGGAATTTGAATGCCATCATTGAAGCTGTTTATCCGCTTATTCAAGCTGAAGCCATGGTCAGCGATAAAGTAGCCCTGCTCGATCTGGCTCCGGTTCAGGATTTGAACCTGGATGAGAAAGAGATAAGGCAGCTTATTCTCAATCTATCTCGAAACGCCATGGAGGCTATGGGCCAGGGCGGCATCTTTACTATTCAGACCTATAAAGAAGGCCGGGAAGTGATTCTGGCCATAAAAGATGAAGGAACCGGCATTGAACCGGAAATAATCGACCGCTTGGGAACTCCCTTTTTTACCACCAAGGACCGCGGGACCGGGCTGGGATTGGCCGTATGCTACGGCATAACCAGCCGGCACCAGGCGATCATCGAATTTGCCAGCAACCATAACGGCACCACGGTCTATATAAGGTTTATACCCACTGAAGGTTAAAACAGCCAGACCGTTCCACAAAGTCAGGCAACTGGAACGGTCTTAGGGCGTTTTATATTTTTTATCTGAGGTGCATTTCCGGATCGGTGAAATACATCCTCTGCATTTCCGTGATCCGCGGATACCATTCGCTAACTTTGCTGTGCACCTGGGTATCGCTGGCCTGATCGACAAGCAGGATATTGCCGTCGTCCAGTTCAATCCCGATATTATAAACACGCTTATCTACATCCGCACTGACGATCAAGCCTTCATATTCTTCTTTGGCATAGCCGCTGTTCCTCAGAAAAGCGTCGCGGCTCATCACTGATCCTGTTTCCCGTTTCTTCAAAACATAAACCTCCTTCACAAAATCGCTTGAATTATTTTCCCCCGGAGGTTTAAAAATATGTGTTATCAGATAAGCCTGCTGTTTCACCAACTGCCGGTTTTTAATCTAAAGAAAGCAAAGTATATATTTTAAAGTCAAACGGCTTGATAGTATCCGCAAGCACTCAAAAGTAAACAGGGATGGGCTGTCTGTCAAAAGCCTCATCCCCGTTTTTATCTACGAGATTTGCGCATTTTTATTGTTAAAAGCGGTGGTGGGTTACCCTTAAGGGAAGGTTCATCTTATGTGTAATAGTATTGCCCACCGTTTCTATGTCGTCCAGGGTTACATCAATAACGATACATTTCAAGCGTGAGAAAATACGGTAAGCGTTATCCAACTCCTCGGCCACCATTTCATCCAGGGAATCCATGTCACAGGGAATATCGAAGCTGCGCAGCCTTTCTTTGCGCAATTCCATCAGAGTTTCGATGTCAATGGTGAGCCCCACCATAGGAATCTGCCCCTTCAAATCCTCAATTTCTGAAGGTATTACAGTGTCCATGGTTATCGGATAGTTGGCTACTTTGATGCCCAGATTGGCCAGATGCATGGACAGGGGCGTCTTGGATGTTCTGGGCAGTCCCAGAACAATCAGATCGGCATCCTTGATAGTATCCAGATTCTGCCCGTTGTCATGCTCAATAGTGAATTCAATGGCCTGCATGCGGTTGAAATACTGGTCATCCATCTGGTGGGTAAGCCCGCTGATGTAGGCCGGCTGCAGCCCGGTTTTGGCCTGGATTACCTGAAACAGCGGAGCCATTACGTTAACCGCCATGATATTCTTTTCCATCGCCTTTTGTTGCAAATAGCGACTTAACTCGGGTTTGACAATGGTGTAGATAATGATGGCATCTTCTTCAGCTGCCTGGTTTATAATCTTATCCACCTGTTCAGCTTTGACAACCCTGGAAAATCGTGTTATGCTGCGATCCACTTGAAATTGGAGAACTGACGCCACCGCGATCTTTTCCGCCGTCTCTCCTACTGAATCGGAAACAGCAAAAATATGCAGTTTTTCCGCCATAATATCATCTCCTTTGCTGTGAAGCTTTCTCCAACTTGGGTCCTTTAGTATAAGGTATTCTACAACAACCCGGATATATCCTTTTTTTTTGCATCCTGTTAAATTCATGGATGGCTAAATTAGGCGTGTTTCTCATGCCCAGGAAGCACTGCCAAAAGTCATATCATTCCCAACCAAAAGGGGTTTTATTTTTTAAATAACTTGGGAAATAATACACATATTCACCATCAGATGATATTATAATAGAAGGGGGAGACACTAGGGGGGCGATTAGATGGACAGTACTGCAGCTCTCATAATGCTCCTATGTTTAGGTGTGGGCCTTATAGCAGCAGTAGTAGGATTATTTTTATTCAACGGTTTTGATTGGCGAGATTGGTTTTAAACACGGCTTTGAACGAATACAGGTTTCAGGCATACTTGAAGTATGCTTTTTTTATTGTCCGCCGCCATTCTCCGGTAAGTTCTCAGAGCGTCTACAAAAGCACCATCCAGGCACCACGATTTATGCTGCGCACATTATTAAGGTTGTGAAGAGCAAGGCGCTCACAAAGCCTGCGTGGAAGGCGTACTGAAGTACGTTGACGAGCAGGCTTTGTGAGCAACGCAGACGACGTTCATGGACGAACTAGTGCAGCGGTGGCAGGATGCCAAAGAGCTGCCGATGGCAGGACGCCAAGGAGCCGCGATTCGCAACCTTAATTGCGACCACCGGGAGCATATGTGGTGCCCGTGGTGCAACCTTAATTGCGACCACCGGGAGCATATGTGGTGCCCGTGGTGCAACCTTAATTGCGACCACCGGGAGCATGTGTGGTGCCCGTGGTACTTTTGTAGGCGCTCTGAGGGGTTAAGGCTTAACCTCATTGGTATTGGGCGGCTGCTTAATATTGGGCCAGGGCCTCGGCTCCGGCGATGGCGTAGGATCGTCAGGCAAAACAGGAGTCTTGGGCGGCTGCTCATCGGGCGGCTGCTCAATAGGGGGAATAACCGGATTTTCCGGTTCTACCGGGGGTTCTGGTTCCGCCGGGGTCTCCGGTTCTTCGGGCGTTTCCTTTTTACCGCTGCTGGCCGGCGGCTTTTGCTTGAAGAAGCCATTATAATAGAGGTCCGCCATATAGTCACGCCAAAGTGGAGCCGCCACCTTGCCTCCATAGGTGTCATAGCCTTTGATGGGAGTGTTGTCAGTATTGCCCACCCATACGGCAGTGACCAGCTCATCCGTGTAGCCGACAAACCAGAGGTCTTTGCTTTGGGTGGTGGTTCCGGTTTTTCCTCCGGCCGGCAGGGCGAAAGAAGCGTTTTTCCCGGTTCCGTATTTGACCACATCCTGCAGAATGGCGTCCATAGAGGCTGCTGTGCCGGCGCTGATAACCTGCCGTTTCCAGGGCTGGTTGGCAAAAAGAATCTTTCCATAGTCATCCTCAATGGTATCTATTCCGAAATAGGGATAGTATACTCCGCCATTGGTAAACATGGCAAAGGCGCAGGCCATTTGAACCGGGGAAATTCCATCATGCAAGCCGCCCAGGGCCAGGGCCAGGTTTTGGTCATCCGTTTTCAAGGTGGTTATTCCGTAGTTCTTCAGGTAGGCAAAAGCCTTGTTGAGACCCAGCCGGTCCAAAACCTCCACCGAAGCCACATTGTAAGAATTAAGCAAGGCCAGCCGCACGGTGACCTTATCGGGAGCCGACGACTGGTCGTTTTGCGGGGTGTAGCCGTTAAAACTGCGGGCCTTGTTATTCAGCTCGGTGTCCGGTTTGATGAGCCCCTCTTCCATGGCTGCCGCATAATATAACGGTTTAATGGCTGAACCGGGCTGCCGGGGTAAAAGGGCCATATTGTACTGGTTCTTATCCCATTCGACCCCGCCTACCAGCGCCCTTATGCCCCCGGTTTCCGGATCGATGGACACCAGGGCCATGTCCTTGGCTCCTATCCCTTTGGACGCCAGGGCTTTACCGTGCTGCACTACTTTGCTTTCGGCGTGTTTTTGCATATCGAGATCGATGCTGGTATAGACCTTCAGGCCTCCCTGGTAAAGGCGCTCTTTACCGATCTTGCCGATGATCTGAGCATTCAGATAATTCATCAGATAAGGGTGAGCTATTTTTTGGGCCTCAAAGGACTTAATCTTTAAGGCCTTTTTCTTATTCGCTTCGGCTTGCTGGCTGCTGGTCAAGCCCTGTTCAACCAGGACATTCAGTACTACCTCCTGCCGGTTCTTGAGGGCCTCCATGTTGCTGTCCGGGGAATAGTACTCGGGAGCCTGGATCATCCCTACCAGCATGGCGATTTCAGCCTCATTTAGCTGGTCGACGTCCTTGCCGAAATATATATTGGCAGCACTGGCCATGCCCGAACATCCGCGTCCCATGTAGATTTCGTTGAGATACATGTTCAAAATGGCTTCCTTGCCGTACTTTTCTTCAAGGGCAATGGCTATCATCAGTTCCTTGAACTTCCGGCTTACCGTCTTTTCCTGGGTCAAAAACAGGGTCCGGGCCAGCTGCTGGGTAATGGTGCTGCCCCCTTCAGATTTATTGCCTTCCTTGATGTCGTTGTACAGGGCCCGGGCAATTCCGCGCGGGTCCAAACTGGCATGCTCATAATAGCGGCGGTCTTCAACTGCCACCACCGCCTTTTTTAAGGCGTCCGGAAAGTCCTCGGCATATATTCGTTTATAGCCTATGCGGGTTATTTCCTGGCCGTTGCAGTCATATACGATCGTCTGGTCCTGGGCATGATATTCCCAGGCGTCCAGGCCGGTGGCATACAGCATTATCTCGGGAGTGGCCAGAGTGATCCAGGCCCCGGCAAAAAAGCATACGATGAATATCAAGAAAATGGCCGCTGCTTTTTTAATAGTTGCAAACATACGTTAATGCCTCAAATCTGCTTATATAAACCTATTGTAAGGCTCGCCAGCCCATAATTAAAGTAAACTGCATTTTTTACCAGCCGGACTCCTGCGAGGCGGGCTTTATTTATTTCATAGTACGAAACGGCTCCGGGAATTCTTGCATGACTTATACATAATAACGAAAACTGAGCAGCAATCCCTTACCGGCAGATAAGCAGAGGGACGGCAAATTACCAGCAAATCCTGGAATTCGACATCTGGGTGAGCATCCGCGCCTTTTCTTCCATTATATGGAGTTCTGTCTTAGGACTAATCGACCATATTCTTTACTTTTCCATAATTAGCAGTACAATAGCATCGAATAATGATTTAAAATTAGATAGATATGATATGATATTAGTTGCCCGGAGCAGGAGCTTTAATATATCTGGGGGAGGACCGTATAAATGGTGAGCAAGGCCGTTGAAAACCAGGTTATCGTCGTTACATCAGGAAAAGGCGGGGTCGGAAAGACCACCACGGTTGCCAATGTGGCAACAGCTCTGGCTAGAAACGGATACAAGGTTGTGGTAATGGATCTGGATATTGGACTAAAGAAGCTGGATCTGATTATGGGTCTGGAAAACCGGGTCATTTACGATATAGTCCAGGTTATCGAAGGTGAATGCACCCTCAAACAGGCTTTGGTCAAGGACAAGCGTTTTCCTGATCTCTACATGCTGCCCGCCGCCCAAACCCGCAATAAGGACGACATCAGACCCGATCAGGTAAAATCCCTCTGTGACGAACTGCGGCCTGATTTTGACTATATCATCATCGACTGCCCGGCCGGCATAGAACAGGGTTTTAGGAACGCCATCGCCGCGGCCGACCAGGCTATCGTAGTTACCAATCCGGAAGTATCGGCCGTAAGAGATGCCGACCGGATCATCGGCATGCTGGAGTCAGCTCAATTTAAAGATATACGACTGGTTGTCAACCGCCTCCGTCCGGACATGGTGAAAAGCGGTGACATGCTGAGCATCGAGGATTTGCTGGAACACCTGTGCATAGACCTGTTGGGCGTGGTCCCGGAAGACAAGCTGGTAGTGCCCTCCACCAACAAAGGTGAGCCCATCGTCCTCAACGAAAAATCGGCCGCCGCCATGGCTTTTTCCAATATAGCCCGCCGGTTGACCGGAGAAGAGGTGGATTTTCCCGACTTTACCGAGAATGAGTCAGTCTGGACCAAACTCAAAAGCCTGGGAAGAAACCTGTGGGCTGGGAAGGGGGCGTAGATATGTTGGATTTTTTAAAAAAGGTTTTCTCAAACGAAAAGTCCAGCCGCACCCAGGCCAATGAACGTTTGCGGGTGGTTTTGACCCATGACCGGCTGGGTTCCTCGTCGCAGCTTATGGAAGTATTGAAAGTGGAGATCATGGAGGTAATAGCCCGTCATGTTGAGATAGACGGCACCCCGGAGGTTACCCTGGTCAGCGAAGGACGCCACTCGGCTCTGGATATAAATATTCCTTTAAAAGGCAGGTAGACACTATTGGCAGTTAAGATCAAAGGCCTCAACAGCAGTCTGGTTTTTACGTTTGATCAAGCCGGCTTTGACAAGAACTATGAGTATTTACTGGAACGCATTTCAACCAACCATCAGTTATTTAACGGTTCAAAAATAGTTTTTCAGGGGCCCGGGCTCAGTGAATACAGTCACGAGCAGTTGATATCCCTGCAGAAGATGTGTTTGGAACAGGGCATGGTCCTGCAAAATATTCAGGAAACAACGCCCATCAAGGCAGAAAAGAATGACCGGGATGTCAACATCCGGCGCAATGTGCGCAGCGGACAGAAAATCGGCTCCGAAGGCTCAGTGGTGGTTTGGGGCGATGTTCATGAAAGCGCTGAAATTACGGCAGCCGGGGACATCGTTGTCCTGGGGCGCCTGGAAGGCATAGCCCATGCCGGGTGCACCGGAGACATGAACAGTGTGGTATTCGCCCTGCAGCTATCGCCCAGTCAAATCCGCATAGGCAGCCGGGTGTCACGGGCGGTGGAACGGAATCAAAAAACCGACTATCCGGAAGTGGCTTACTGGGATTCAGAAAACATATGTATCAAGGAATACAACCCCAGAGATAAACGATAGTTCAAGAACGTAGCGAGGATAGGATAAAGACCAGTAGAGCTCCCAGGGCAACGACAAAACCCGCTTCCCCCAGGTAGGCGTATTTGGCGAGGATGGTGGGATGGCTGGCCGATATAATCAGTGATGAACCTATCAGCCCGCCGGCTATGATCAAGCTGGAACTGAGGCGGCTTATCAACTGGCTCATTTTCTTGCTCCCCTTTTCGCTGAATCCCACCGTCATATTGACGTTGAAGCGCCCCCGCCCCATGTCCCGGATAATCTGGTGAAAGTCAGCGGGCAAACCGCCCAGCGGCCTTATATCCCGGTAGTATTTGCGCCGGGCATAGGCGTAGATGTTTTTGGGCTTGAGGCGCTCGCGGAAAACCGTATTGGCCAGCGGTTCGGCCACTTCCATGAAATTAAAGCTCGGGTCGAGCTTTTTACCGACTCCTTCAACGATTATCATGGCCTTCATCAGCGAAGTAAGATAGGGCGGCATCTTGAGGTTGTAGCGATAGGCCAGAGCCATGATTTCCTTTCTCAAGCGATCCATGTTCAAACTGCCCAGATCGCTTGCAGCCACACTCTCCACCAGGTCTTCAAAATCATCCTGAAAGTCCTCGGAGCTTACCAGTTCCCCCACTATGCCCATGTCGTGCAGGACGGCCATCGATTTATCCGTATCCTTCTGCGATATGGCCAGGAGCAGCTCCCCGATGTGGATAAGGCGGTCTCCGCTTAAAACCCCAACCTCGCCAAAATCGATGAAGGCAATGTGGTCCTCGTCGATAGCTAAAATATTCCCCGGGTGGGGGTCGGCCTGGAAGAGGCCGTGCGCCATGACCTGAGTCAGAAAGGCCTCGGTTCCCAGGGCGGAGATCTTTTTCCGGTTCCAGCCGCGCTTTTCCAACTCCTGGAGATTGTTTACCTTTATCCCTACCAGGTATTCTTCGGTAAGAATCCGGTCCGTGCAATATTCCCAGTACACTTTAGGGATTACCACATTTTCATTATCCGCAAAAGCGTTGTAAATGCGCTCGGTATTGCGCGCCTCCCGAGAATAGTCCAGGGAGCGAAGCAGCATCTTGGCATAATCCTCAATCATGGCCACTGCGCCGATGCGCCGGGCGGTTTCGGAACGGTGCTCGGCTATCCTGGCCAGGGCGGCAATGATCTCCAGGTCGTTTTGCACCTGGGAATAGATGTCGGGGCGTTGTATCTTTACAATGACCTGCTCCCCGCTTTTGAGACGGGCCAGGTGCACCTGGCCGATGGAAGCCGCGGCCAGGGGTTTAATGTCAAATTCGGCAAAGACCTGCTCGGGCGGTCCCAGTTCATTGTTCAGCTGCCGTACCAGGTCTTCTTCCGGCATGGGGCGGACCCGGTCCTGCAGACGCTCCAATTGTTCAATATAGGCGGGAGGCAGTAAATCCGGGCGGGTGCTCAAAAGTTGACCCAGTTTTACAAAGGTGGGGCCCAATTCGGTCAAAGCCCGGCGCGCTCTAACCGCCAGGAGCTGGTCGGTTTCCCGCTCGCAGCTTATGATGCTGCGCCGATCGGACAGGGGGGCCAGGTTGTTTAAACCCAGCCGCTGCACCAGGTAGCCCAGCCCGTTTTTGACCAAGACGGCGACGATCTGTCTTCTCCTTCTGATATGTCTTATGCTCTGGCGTAGACTCAAAAACTAAAACCCCCTTATAGAGGATGATTTCATATCTCCTTGTTTAGTATTCTAGCAAGGCGGTCAATCTCCTTTATAAAGTCCCGGGCATCACCCGGAGCAGTGGTAAAAGCGGATTAAGTGCAGACAATAAGAGATGAAAAGTTTTAGCCTTAAAGCCATGGAAAAGTATGCTATTATAATCATTAATAGCCGTCTATATGGGAGAATGGAGGGATTTCAATGAAAAAATGGCTTGCCGTTGGGCTGGTATTGATCGTGGCAGCCGCCGGGATCTGGTATTGGAAAACGGGGCAGTCCCCAACGCCGGGTCCATCAAACGTGAATCGGGAAGTGAGCCTGATCAACCCGTCGGGCCCGGTAGTGATTCCGGTTATCGCCCTGGATAAAGGCCAGGTAAGCGGTGAAGTGACTCCCCGGGTCAGGTACTGGAAAAACAATGACGAGGTGGTGGCCATGCTGGCCAAGGGCGATGTTGACTTCGCGGTGTTGCCGCTCACCCAGGCCGCCAATATCTATGCCAATCAGAAGGATATGGTTTTGCTGGGAGTCCACGAATGGAAGGTATTCTACCTGGTGGGCGCCTCGAACGCCACCTTTGACGGCTGGCAATCGCTGAAGGGAAAAAGCGTGTATACGCCTCCCAGTAGAGGCCAAACCGTCGATGTGCTTATGCGAGCGGCCCTATCCCAAGAAGGGCTTAAGCCGGATGAAGACGTAAAAATCCTTTATGCCGCACCTACCGAAATTGTGGCTCTGTTCCAGTCCGGCAAGATTGAGTATGCGGCCCTGCCGGAGCCCTATGCCACCGCGGCCATAGCTTCGGACAAAGGGAAAATCGTACTGGATTTCCAAAAGTTCTGGTCTCAGCTGGCCGGAGGCGCGGAGCGAATTCCGGTTGCCGGCCTGTTTGTTAAAAAAGCTTACCTGGATGCGCATCCCAATGAAACCAAAGCCATGGAAAAGCTTTTAACCGACTCCACCAATTGGGGCAACCAGAATGTCGACCAGGCTGTAGACCTGTCTAAAGACCTTATCGGCATATCCCCGGACATCATGAAGAGCGCGCTGCAGCGTATCGACTTCCACTACGTCCCCTCCCGGGAAGCCAAACCGGAGGTGGAGGTGTTCTTAAATAAGATGAAAGAACTGTATAGTCCGGGGATTACCACTGTTCCCGATGCCGGATTTTACGCGCCATGAGGCCCTGGGTACGCTCTTTTTTGGGAATAATCCTGTTTATTGGGCTCTGGGAGGCCCTGTCCCGACTGCTTGACAAAAGCTTGATATTGCCCAAACCCGGGATCGTTTTCCGGGTTTTGGGCGGTCTGCTTTTTCAAGTAAATACTTATAATACTGCTCTGCAGACGGCCTGGAAGGTTCTTTTAGCCCTGGGCCTGGTTTTGCTTCTGGGTGTTTTCCTGGGCCTGCTGCTGGGCTTGCTGAAGCCTCTCGACGACATGTCCCGCCCTATTATCATGGTAATACAGGCAGTTCCGGTCATCTCCTGGCTTTCCCTGGTCATATTTACCTGGGGCATTAGCTGGGAGGGCCCGGTCTTTATTGCTTTTTTATCGCTGCTGCCGACCGCCATTTTGACAACCATTGCCGGGGTGCAGAATTTGGACCGCAGATTGCTGGAGATGGCTCGCATTTACCGGGTCCCCTGGCTAAGAGTACTGAAAAATGTCTATCTCGGCTCCCTGCTGCCCTTCTTCATCGCGGTGGTAGATGTCTCCCTGGGGCAGGCCTGGAAGGTCATTCTGGTGGCCGAATTTCTGTGCGGGGATCAGGGGCTGGGAGTGCAGATATCCTGGGCCCGGCAGTTGTTCAACATTCCGGGCGTCTATGCCTATACCCTGCTGGCCGTTATTCTGGGCATGCTTACCGAACGCGTGATCAAATACTATCTGGGAAAGGTGAAAAAAAGATGGGCGCCAGCGTAACTGTAGAGGAAGCCTGCAAAAACTACGGCGCACTCCAGGTCATTGACCACTGGAGCCTGGAAATAGGCGCTGGTGAGCGGCTGGTCATCCTGGGGCCTTCAGGAGCGGGCAAGACCACCTTTCTGCGCCTGATCGCCGGTCTGGAAAGCCTCGCTTCCGGCAGTATCAAGGTCAGCAGCCAACAGCTGGGATTCGTTTTTCAGGAGCCGCGCCTGATTCCCTGGCGGACCGTTAAACAAAACCTGCTGTTCGTAAACCAGGAGGCGGATATTGACGGCATGCTGGCCAAGCTCAAACTGACCGGGTTTGAAAACTATCTGCCCGCCCATCTGAGCGGTGGTATGCAGCAACGGGTCAACCTGGCCCGGGCCTTGATCGTAGATCCCCGCCTGCTGATCCTGGATGAAGCCTTTGGCTCCCTGGATCTCAGGGTTAAACTGAGCATTATACGCGATATCATTGACCAGTGGCAGGAGAAACGGTTTACCATGGTGGCTGTTACTCACGACTTGAAGGAAGCCCTGTGTATTGCGGATTCCATCTTGATAGTATCCAGCCGGCCTTCCCGTATTGTGCATCGCTTTGCGGTAAACCTGGAAAGGGGCCACCGGGCTTTTGCCGATCCCGAGCTGCTGCGCCTGGAATCGGAACTGCTTTCCATCATGTCGGAAATACAATAGCCGTTAGTATACTTACAGTGTACTAAGCGATTAATCCCCGGTAGATAAAGAATACTCCCATTCCCACCAGAAATATTCCACAGGCCAAAAGGATAAAATTATAGACCGGCTGGCTGAAAAAGCGCCGTCCCTGAGCTATCAGAACAGCGATCAACACGTACCAGGCCAGATCGGCCAGAATATGACCGCTGAAAAAGGCCGCCAATCCCAACCAGCCCTGCTGCAGGCCGATAGTAAGATAGCCCAGGCCGATGGTCGCCCACCAGATCGACCAGTAGGGATTGGATATGCTGACCAGTACCCCGGCCAGCACCGGATGGAGTCCGGCCGGCCGGGCCTTTTCCCCGGCATCCAGACGGATCTGCCCGGCAGCCGCCTGGCGGCTCATGCCATAGCCCAGGTAAAGCAGGAATGCCCCTCCCAAAAGGGCGATCACCTGGGTCACCAGAGGTTTTTGTATAAAGGATAAGAGCCCCGCAGCCAGGCCTATTACCAGAACCAATTCCAGGATGGCATGGCCCAGGATCAATAGAGGGCCGGCTGTCCAGCCCCGCCGGGCGCTCTCCGCTATGGTGGTCGACAGAAGCGGCCCGGGCATCATAGCCCCGGATAGGGCAATAATAAAAGCGCTAATGAATAAACCGGCCAAACTCAAGGTAATCATTCCCTTTCTGGATCTTCATGCCATTTATCATTATAGCACCTCCCCGGCCGGGCCGCATGGCTTTAAGCCCTGGCCGGGTTGAAAACTAGAGAAAGGGTATGGGGCCCCACCGCCAGCAGCTATTTGCCGGGGTATTGATAGGCGCTCTGGGGATTAACTTCAGCCACTACCAGTTCATCATCGTCGAAATAGCTTAGCTCCTCGTTAAAATCGGGCCTGAATACCTCGTCAAGCTGGCGATCCTCTTTGACAAAGAAATCTCCCGAATAGGAGCTGCCATCTTCCAGTTCGATGCTGCCGTGAATCCAGGGCATATAATCTCCTCCCTTCATTTTCCCTTAGGCTTTACCGGCAGGCTGCTCATTATTAGTGAAAAATTTGGCCAATGAAATGCCGAACTTGCTCTTTTGGGGAAACAGAAAACGATCGAACATCGAGCCCAAGGATGGGTTATAAGGCAGGAGCAGCTCTCCAAGTCCAACCTCTCTACAGTCTCTTTTGATCGATCCTGCCAGTCGGTAGGAGCTTTAGCTTCATTATTCCGGTCCCTGCTTTTATGCAGCGGCGTCAGGAAAGCGGGGTTGAATGGGGTCTGTTTAAAAGCTGTTTTAAGGCCCGGCTAAAAAGGAAGTCAGAGAGCGTTTTTTTACCGATTCGTAGAGAATGTATTTTACAATTATATCGCGTTCACTGACGGGCAGGTCGACAAACAGGATTCCGTACTGGTAGTCGCTTAATGCGTTAAACTCTCGCACTATCCGGCCTTTAGTTTTCATCTGGTGGGTAATGGTCTTTATTTTAATTGTAAAGCTGAGGTCTAAAAGGGCATCCAACGGCAGCTGGGTGCGGGTGGTCATATTCAGGCCCTTGCCTGAAATGTCTCGTATCTGCCCTTTCAGCCAGTTGTCGGTGTCGGCTTCTTTAAACTGCAAGGCCAGGTGGGCCGGAAAGCGTATGAACTCCCGGCGCTGGACCCGGGAAAAATGATCCGGTTTGCTTAAGATGCAACTGGTATTGCGTGAGCCGGATATGGCCTTTAACACGGTGGCCTGGCACAGGTAAACCGCGTCGCTGCCGGTCGTCTCAATGATGAGTGTCTCGCCGGGGGCGAATATTTCCACGGCGTCATATACGGTGATGGATATATCGTTTAACGATACGGCATCCACGCAGCACATATATTCACCCTGTTCATGTGTTACTTTTAGTTTCTGATTGACGAAAAAATCCATATCCTACCCCTGACACGATAAACTATTGCTATATTCGATATACTTACAATGCATGAAATTCCGATTAAACCATACAGTCCTATTATCGTCATATTATTAGACGAAAATCAGTCCTTTTTCAGGCAATAACAAACGATTAAACTCTATTTTCTCAATTTTATCATTATATTAGGCCCTGCTTCACTTTGTTTTAGCTCAAGCCATGGAAAAGGGTGGAAAGACCCCCGGGCTTGTTATATAATTTGCTGTAAACAATCCCGTAATGGACCAAGCAAATTTCCCCGAAGTAAGGAACGATCGGAAAGGAGGCACTTACATATGGGAGCTCAACTCATTAAAGAAGGGGTCTACTGGGTAGGAGTGCAGGACCCCGGGCTGCGCGTTTTTGACATCATTATGACTACCGAGCACGGCACCAGTTACAATGCCTACCTGATTAAAGGCAACGATAAGACCGCCCTGGTGGAAACCGTAAAAGACGGTTTTTATGATGAATACCGTTCCAATATAGAGAGCATAATCTCCCTGGAGCAAATCGACTACCTGATTGTAAACCACAGTGAACCGGACCATTCCGGATCGCTCGTTCGCCTCCTGGAAAGCTGCCCCGGGTTGACGGTTGTGGCTCACCATACGGCCCTGGCTTTCCTGAAAGAAATCTGCCCCCGCCCTTTTCAGTCCAAGCTGGTAAGCAACCGTGATTCACTGGACCTGGGGGGCAAAACTCTGCACTTTATAAGCGCCATGCTGTTGCACTGGCCGGACACCATATACACCTATCTGGAAGAAGATAAAATTTTATTCAGCTGCGATTCGTTCGGATGCCATTACTCGGATGACCGTCTCTTCAGCGACCTCATTCCGGGCGATTTTTTATATGATTATAAATATTATTTTGATCATATCCTGAGCCCTTTTAAAACTTACGTAAACCAGGCCTTGAACAAACTCCGGCACTACCAGCTCGACCTAATCTGCCCCGGGCACGGGCCGATTCTGCGCGATCGCATCCCTTATTACCTGGATCTATACCGGGAATGGGCCAAGCCGCGTGACGAATTCCTGCCCCAGCGGGTGGTTCTGGCCTATGTGTCGGCCTACGGGTACACCCGCAGCCTGGCCGATAAGATCATGCAGGGCCTGCAGGCAGCCGGAGATTTTGAAATACTGTGCTACGACCTGATCGAATCCACTGTCAATGAGGTGGCCACCGCCGTAGACGATGCCGCCGGATTGCTGCTGGGTTCACCCACCCTGAACAAAGACGCTTTGCCCCCGGTGTGGTTTCTTCTGAGTCGCCTCTCGCCCATCAGCCACTCCGGAAAGCTGGCTGCCGCCTTTGGCTCCTACGGATGGAGCGGTGAAGCGGTGCCCAATATAGAGAAACGCCTGCACATGCTGCGCATGAAGGTTTTACCCGGACTCAGGGTGCGATTTAAGGCGGGTGAAGGAGACTTGCAGGAGGCCTTTGAACTGGGTAAAAAGTTTGGTCAGCTTCTTCTCAACCCGGATCAGGAAGCGGTGGAAGCGCAGTGCCTGCTCCCCCTGCTCCCCACCCACACAGATCTGAAAGTTGAAGATTACAGCAAACGCTATGCCAATCAGGATCTGGCTGTATACTGGAACCCTGACCTATGCCATCACGATACCTATTGTTTCACCAGGCTGGGAAGCGTCTTCAACCCTGAAGCGCGGCCCTGGGTCAAGCTGGACGGCGACCGGCCGGAGAGGATCATCAAGGCCATTAACCGCTGCCCATCCGGAGCCTTGAGATATTCCTTCCCTCCCGGCTCACCCCTGGATAGGGAAGAGAATAAAGGCCCCGGCTACATCAAAGAATAGCGCAGTCCGACCACGGAGCCGAATCTCTGCGTCATTCCCAAAAACCACTCAATCGACGTACTTTTGTACGCCTCAATCGCGGTTTTTGCTCATTCCTTGACCTTCGGCTCCGTGCCTCGGACTGCAGGTTGGAATTGCAGCGAAGGGCTATCCATTTATAGAGGCTGGCAGGCCGACCACGAAAGTACACAACCGGCCCCGCCTGGATAATCATCCCAAAAGAAAAACCCGGGAATCATAGCCCCGGGTTTGTTTTTTACCGGTTTTAATACTGGGAAGGTGGTGTATAACCGCCGCCAATAGGCTGGTTGTTGCGGATTATGAATACAAATATGGCGAACAGCCCCAGTAAACAAGACAGAACCGTGTACAGTACTGCGGAATCGGTATAGATCTTGAAAAAGTTGTAGATGAAGATAATCATGAAAACCATCAAGGCCAGGCTGAATAATATGCCTATTATGGGAATCATGGCTAAAATCCAACCGCCGATCACACCTACCGGAAGCCACATGCCTAAATTCGTCAAACGATACCCGAATAAATCCATCTCTCCTACAATAGAACCCATAATGTACAGATCGGCGACAGGAATCCATGCCAACCAGGCATTTTCAATTCCTTTGTTGGCCGCCAGGGTCATCAAGCCAATCGACTTCAGTACGTAAAACGCGATAAAAATCACGAAAAACACCAGCATAAAGCCAATTGACGCTGCCATGAGGGCGGCTAAACCCGTTTCATCATACATTCACATACCTCCCATTATATTGTTGCCGTATAATATTCTGTCTCTTAGTTAATTATTCCTTCAATAAAATATAAATTCCAGGTCACTTGGCGAGTTTTTAAAACAACAGGTGTTTTTCTGTCAGAATATGGCTGTTTTCCGCGACTTGTTGGGATACTGCGGATAACAATCACCGCTATCAGACAAAAAAGAAAGCGATGGCTATCATGGCATAGGCAGCCAGCAGCAGACCGCCTTCCAGCCAGTTGGATTCTCCATCCAGGCTGGTAAACTGGGCTATAAGAACTGCCAGGGAAAGGGTGACTATTTCATAAAAATTGAAGATCAGGTTCATGGGCCGGGACAGGATTAAACTGATGAAGACCAGAACCGGGGTCACCAGCAAGGCTATTTGGGTGCTGGAGCCGACGGCGATCTCCAGGGCCAGATCCATCCGGTTCTTCCAGGCCATGAGGACGGCGGTGGAATGCTCTGCGGCATTACCGATGATGGGAATAATGATGATGCCGATAAAGAAGGTAGACCAGCCCAGTACGTCAGTCACCGATTCGATGCCCGCAACCAGCAATTCACTCTCCAGAGCGATGAAAACAGTGCTCAGAGCCAAGGCTATCAGGGCTTTTCTTTTATTCATAGCCGGTTCTCCGGCTTCACATACACCGGTCTGGCGCCGCATGCTGAAAAGCAAGCCGGCCAGATAGATGACCAGCAAGATAGCCGACACTACGATACTGTACTCTTCCAGAACATGGCTCTGGCGCTCCGAATTGAAAAACACGGCCGGTATTATGAGAGCTATTATCGCCAGAAACATCAAACTGGTCTGGTTGCTTATATGCACCCGGTCAAACCTCTGCTCACCGTTTTTTATGCCGCCTATAAATATGGCCAGGCCCAAAACCAGCAGGATATTTCCCAAAATGCTGCCGGCGATGGACGCCTTTACCACATCAAACAGACCGGCTTTCAGGGCGAATACGGTAATCAGCAGCTCGGTGGCGTTGCCGAAGGTGGCGTTTAACAGGCCGCCGGCTTTTTCTCCCACGTAGCAGGACAGGCTCTCGGTGGCCTCTCCCATTATACCGGCCAGCGGTACTATGGCCAGGCAGGCGCTGAAAAACATGCCTACCTCGTTATGGGCATATTTAAAGAAGAGGCTTACCGGTATAGCCAGCAGCAGATAGTACATAAACTTTGCCAAAACCGCACCTCCAGCAAGTTTTTCTAGCATATTATACCTTGAAAAGAAAGCTTTGGCAAAACGGTACAGGCCTTCTTAAGATTACATCTTAGAAGCATCTATAGTGTGCCCAAACCTTTCAGACATACGCTGCTGTTGGCCCATATGACCGTGATATCATCCCAGGTCTGCCCGTCAGAGCTGATATAACTGGTCGCGCTTTCGGAGCGGGCTTGGCTGCTGTACCCTTCAATGGCCATTTGGGTGGGAATAGGGTAGCGGTAGTCCGGGGTGTTTAGCAGCAAGACCAGTGAAAAAACATCTCCGGCTTGAAGTTCCAGCGGGGATGACAAAAAACGCGTGAAATAGGAAGGCACTTCGATGCTGCCCTTCAATGTCTGCAGCAGTTTTCCGGAGCGGGGCTGGCCGGGCGATGGATTTTGGTAAATATACAGCTCATAGGTAGTCAGGGGAGAGGCCGCATACCAGCTTACCGCTTGGATGCGGTTTTTTTGGCTGCTCTTGAAAAGGTTAGCCAGCCAGCCGCTGGTCTGGCCGTAGCCGACCGATGTTACCCAACCCCAGGGATCGTTCTGATAAATCAGGCTGTAGGCCGACGGGTTTTCACTCCGGTTAAAGACGGCGTTGTTGCTGCCGGTTACCGCGTCATAATAAGATACATAGAAATAGCCCTGCTCCCCCCAGTCCGTCCCCCAGCTGTTTTTAGCGATAAAAGCCCCGTCTTGGGGCGGGCGATCGCGAAACAGGTTGCGGTCAAAGCGGTCGTCCCAACCCACCAGGCATATAGCGTGGTTGGCCGCTTGCTTGCCCTGGTAATAATAGGTGTAGTTTTGGTCTTGATAGGACTCATCTTCAAAATAGATGCTGGTAAAAACCGCTCCATAGCTCATAATCGCCGTTTTCAAGCTGTCGTTGTCAGTGGCGTTTTGACGATCGGGAAGGAAAAGGATCCGGAGCACCTGTTTCTGAATGGGAAAAACACTGCAATCAGCCGGCGCCAGAGGTTCAAACGGGTCGTCGCTTTCATTGACCGGACCGCCCCAGCGGGTCAGATAGGCGGTCGACATGTACTGGTTGCCTCCGCCGTCAGGCTCCCGGTCATAGCCCTGAGGACAGTCCCGGCTCAGCAGGTTCTTCATGTTGTTCTCGGAAAAATCCCATTTTTCCTCGGGCAAAAGGCAGGATTCCAGGGAGCCGTAGGTAGCGAAGGCCCAGCAGGTACCTGAGCCGTCTTGATCCTTGACCGGACTAACCCGTTCCTTTTTACGCAGATCATAGGTGCCGGGCAAGTCTCCGGAGGCAAAAGCAAAGGATGTCCTGGTTCGTTTTAGATATTTCAGTTTTAAAGGGGGATGAATAAAACCGGGAAGCCGGGCGCCTGCTTGGGCAGCCCTGGGCGGGCTTTGCCCCGCCGGCTTGAAGTGGGGATTTAAAGGGGCTCTTCCCACCCCTTTAGGTTTGGAGCCTTTCACGCTATCACCTTTCTATCGCAGATTCCGCTTAAGCACCGGGGTATATTATTAATACTGTATTCATGATTGGCCTGAATAGTTAAACCATAGTAAAAGGGCGGCCCCCTCAAAGGAACCGCCCCAGGCCGAACGACAAAAGTACCACGGGCACTCCACATGTTCGCTCTGCTCACTAATAAGGTTGCGCGCCTTGCTCTTCACAACTTTAATACTATGCGAAGCGGCGCGGAGCGTAAATCGTAGTGCCTGGATGGTGCTTCTGTCGCTCGGTCTTGCAGTTTACCGTCCGTGTTTAGTATATATTTACATGAGTATAACTTCACCGCTGTCCAGCATGTATTTGGCGGCTACAATCTTCAGCCCGTGCTCCATCAGATGATGCACAATAGGACTGGCCTTGATTTCCCGGATGGTTGTGAAGACGTTCTCCTCTTCGACTCTGCTGCAGAGCTCCGCTCCGCTTAGCCCATTGGCCGCCATTTTGGCCACCGAAGGCTGAATCTTTTTAACAATGGCGGCGATGCTTCCGGGGGCTTCGCCACCATCTACCGTAGCCTTTACCGCTCCGCAATTGCTGTGCCCCAGAACCATAAGCAGGTTCGCCCCAAGATGCTCAAGACCGTATTCAATACTGCCCAGAGCCACCGGGTCAACTACATTGCCGGCCACCCGGACCACAAAAATATCTCCCATACCCTGATCAAACAACAATTCGACCGGAACCCGGGAATCGGAACAGGCCAGAACCACGGCGAAAGGCTTCTGACCATTCTCGACCAAATCGATGCGCCTGGCCGATCCTAAATCCCTCTCCTTAAACTTTCCGTTCCGAAAACGTTGATTTCCCTCCATGAGAGCCTGAAGGGCTTCCTCTGCTGAACGACCTGCTGCATGACTGTGCGACAAAATAAACACCTCCTGATAAATATCCCTTCTTACAAGTTCCAGACGAGCTTTTCTAATTCCTTCACGCAAATGGGCAAGTGTTCGATATTGCTCCCTATCACCTTGCGGATAGCCCCGCAGAGCCTTTCGAGAAGGATAATTTACTCTCCAAGGAGTATTAAGAAAATTTAAAAGAGGATGATGGCCGGGGAGATAGCACTTTGCAGAATTCATGGGGGAATCTAGTAATATATGGCAGTCTGAGCGTTTTCATAGTCAGCGCCCTGCTGCTCGCTTTAATAAGGGCAAGGAAGATTTGGGAGCGCCGCTGTGAACAGCAGCGGGTCCAGTACACGACTCTATACCGCCCGCTGATCGAAAGGATCATGGAAAAGGTGGCTAAGGGCGAACCCCCTGCTTATCACAGCTATCATCCCTCGCATCGCCCTCTCATATACCGTTTAATGCTGGACTACGCCCGGACCCACAAAGGCGACTATTATGCCGCCTTTGATTATATGGGCTTTACCGACGATCTGCTGTCCGGATCGGTAAGCCGGGATCTAAGAGAGGCCCTGGAGCACATGGCCGTCATCCGCAGCCCCATGTTCCAGGACTACCTTTATATCATGCTCCTGGAAGACAATCCATCCGTCGCCGGCCAGGCCGCCCATGCCATAACCCGCCTGCCCCTCACCAGCCGGGACCAGGAAATAATTCTTCCCTCGCTGCTCAATATCGCAGCTCTGGCCGACCATCTACCTGATTATTTGGCCTCTATGAAGCCCTCACCCGACTTGTGTCAAGCACTTCTGAGTGAAGAATTATCCCTTCCCTCGCGCCAGGTCCTGCTTGACTACCTGGCCGGTATATCGCTCGAAAAGCTTCCTACGGCATAATAAAAGGGCAGACCCGCCTGCCCCTTTAAGGATTTTCTGGTGTTTAAAATCAACGGCTTTTGATAAATTCCTGTTTATACAAGTCATTGCCGTATTTTTTGTACAATTCATAGAATCTCTGGTGAAACTCTTCCCTATTCCAGGGCTTCTCTATATACATCTGGTAGTCGGCCTCCTGGTAGGTCTTGCTCAGATCAACACTGACGTCGTTCCTGACCGCCCATCCCTGTGATATACTCATAGGCACCAACGGATGCAGGCGGTTGTGTTCTTCTACCGCATCCCGCATACGCTGGGCAGCCCTTTCCACAACATCCGGAGGGCTGCTGGGCAAAAGTACGGCAAATTCATCTCCGCCGATGCGAGCCACTACATCGTTTTCCCGGAAACAGTTGCGTATTACCCGGGCGGTGGTTATAAGGAGGCAGTCCCCGGCTCCATGGCCCAGAGCATCATTGACCAGTTTCAAACCATCCACGTCAAAGCTTATTACCCCGATCGGTTCGTAGCGGCCGCTGCCCAGGCGGATCATTTCCTGTTCAAAATAGGCCCGGTTGAAAAGGCCGGTCAAACTGTCGTGGAAACTCATGAAACGCAGGTTCTCCTCGGCCTTTTTGTGTTCAGTGATGTCGCTTATTACCACCATGGTGCCCAAATGGCTGAAAATATCACTGAGCCGGTAAAACTTGATAATCAATTCTCTTTCGCCGCGCTCGTCGATAATGAATTGTTTCTGGGCAGTTACGGACGGCTCATATCCACTGTAAAAATGAAAATAGTCATTGGCAAGCCAGGGCAGCACCCTTTCTACGCTTTCCTGGAGGGGGTTATCCGAGTGGTAAAGGAACTCCCTTTCGCCACCGGCAATCAGGTCATGAGCGGCTTGATTCATATTTTCGATGCAGTGCTGTTGATTGACGATTACAACCGGGTTGGGAATACTCTCAAAGACAGCCCTATACTTATTTTTATCATTGGCCAGCGAACGGTTGGCCTCCTGCATCTGAACCAGCAAGGCATCCCGGCCTTCCCCGGACCATTCACGGCAAAAGCCGATTTCCACCCGGTCAAAGAACCGATCGATTATTTCCCGGGAAGATGCTTTGCAATCATCGGGCAGCCCGCTGTCTCCAACCACTTCTAAAAAGCTGCGCCGGTAGTATTTTATAAAGCCCAAAAACATTTCCAGGGTAATGCCTCGATAGCGGTGTTTTCTGGCTTCCTCGATCCCAAAGGCGAGCAGCGGCTCACTGTCATAGTCGTCAAAAAAGTCAAGCTCGGGTATTCCCCGGGGGCTGGCCAGAGCTGCGCTCAGGGCCTCGGCCAGACCGTTGACTGACGCCAGCCAGACCTCATCAAGAACTGCGGCATAGGATGTATAGTTATGAAGCCGACCGGAGGTGCAGACTTTGGAGGCAATAATATCGCATTTGCTTTCGATTAGTTTTATGAGCCTTTGCACGGGTCAGTGTTTCCTCTCTCTTATCCGTTCCAACCATTTTACATTAAGGAGTTAAAGAGGTTTTTGTATCGATAGGGTTGAGAGCAATCGACTTCCAGAGGAGCAGATTCAATAGCTATATGTTAAATATAGTAATTAATGTAATTTTATGGAATCTAAGGCTGCTCTACTGATGTTCTTTGAATCCTATAGCTTAATATACCTTCTGGACTCCGCTTTTGTCTACTGCCTGCTAATCATTACTTTTGTGGCGGTGGCTGGCAATCACCCTTTTGAGATAATAAATGACCAGGAGCAGCACCAGGAGCAAAGCCAGCCACTGCCCGGCGGCCGACAGCAGGGGACCTATATCTTCCCAGGAATCCCCGAACCAGTATCCCACGCCCAAATTGAAAGCAACCCAAAGCAGTTCCCCTAAGGCCGCCGCAAGCATGAAGCGGGCCATTCTAAAATTGGTGGTGCCGCTTATTATATTGATGGCCAGTGATAAAGCGGAGACCGGAAAGCGGGTAAAGGTTACGGTTAAAGCCCCGTATTTGTCGAAGATGCGGCCCGCTTTGAGCAGGCGGGGTTGAATGGAATGGCGGAAGCTGGGAAAGCGCTCGTTCATCCTATCTCCCAAAAAGCGCCATAATAAATAGCTGGTAATGTCGCCGGTTATTAAGAAAGCCCATACCATCAAAGCCAGCCATCCCAGGCTGTACTCTCCGGCATAGGCAAAAGCCCCGGCCGCCATTACCATGAAGTTGGCGCCGATAGGAATGCCATTGGTCTGCAGGATGATGGCCAGACCCAGGAGGCCAATTCCATATTGGCGCAGCCATTCGATTAATATTGGTAAATAGGCGCTCATGGCCCCGGCCCCGCCTGTTCATCCTGAGAATGCAACTCCATCAAGCCGCGTCTCATGTCCTCTCTTGATTTATGGTATTTTTCCTTAAGCTGCTGCAAGGGGAGTTTTTCATCACCGGGTTGGGGTTCAATATTTAGAGCCTTAAAAACCTGGCTAACTGGAACGCCATATTTTTGGGCGACTTCCTCCGGGGTCATCCAATTATGGATATGAAGATCACCCCGTTCACGGTTCTCTAAAGTGGGTTTTCCCACGCCTTTATAGAGGTGGCGGATTTGGATGGACTGCCAGAGCAAGGCCCCGGCCAATAGTATCGCTATAAGCACCAGCAGGGTGATTTTTACGGTTCTTTTCATCTCCATATGATTTCCTTTGTTTCATTGCCGGGCATATGTTTAATTTAACACCTCATCCATTTATACGAGCAAACCCCTTATAAACATGTCATCTTTCCTGCAAGAGACCTTCCAGCACCGCACAGTGCACTTTACAGGCTTCCCGGTCAAACAAGACCGCTCTTATTAATTGCAGGCTTTTTAAATCGGGCAGGCATGCCAAGATAGTGGACAGCATCACCCGGGCGGCGTCTTTTAGAGGGTATCCGTAAATACCGGTTGAGATGGCCGGAAAGCCGATAGAACGGATCTGTTTTTCTTCGGCCAGAGCCAGCGCATGGCGATAGCAGTCCGAAAGCAGCCGGTCTTCCGGCTTATCCCTTCCATAGATGGGACCCACGCAGTGAATGATAAAACGCTGGGGCAGCTGATAGGCTCCGGTTGCCACCGCTCCGCCGGTTCTGAGCGGAGCCAGAGCAGCGCTCTCTTTTTTTAACTCCGGGCCGGCAGCGCGGTGAATCGCTCCATCGACTCCCCCGCCGCCTCGCAAACTGGAATTGGCTGCATTCACGATAGCCTCCAGATCATCCTGGCGGGTAATATCGCCTTGCATAATCTGCAGAAGCACCCCGTTAACCTTCCATTCCATTTTCACCCTCCATGTAGTCTTTACCAGCCTCAAACGCCCTTCAATAGTCGGGTCCAATCAACCAGGGCCTGGAGCAGTTTTTTTATAGCCCCCCGGGTGTAGTCATCAGTCAGCTTGAGATCAGCGTCGAATTTGTTCTGGGCCTGCATGATAAATACCTCGGGCTTGTTTAAGGGGAGCAGGTTGACCACTACGCAGGTCTGGCGCAGGTGGTACTGAGCCCGGGCGCCCCCGAACATGCCGATAGAAGCGCTCATCAAAGCCACTGGTTTGCCGCTGATGGGCTCTCCGGTACTGGCCCGGGACAGCCAGTCAATGGCATTTTTCATGACCGGCGCTACAGAGTAATTGTACTCCGGGGTACAAAGGAGCAAGGCGTCGGCCTTTTTAGCCCTATCGGCCAGATCCAGCACCGGTTCGGGCAGGCTCTGGCTCTCCAGGTCTTCATTAAAAAAGGGGATCGGAGCCAGATCGACAATATCAAGGTTCGCTTCGGCCGGCAGCAGTTCCATAGCGGCTCGCAAAGCGGCCCGGTTGTATGAGGCTTGGCGAAGGCTGCCCGCCATTCCCATAATGTTTATGCGCGCTAACTGTTCACTCATTGCTTACACCTCCATATTAAGTAATAGGGCATGGCATAGTAAAATTTTCATCCAAACTCGGGCGAAAATCAATATGCGCCTGGTAATTATGTTGCTATACTCAGCTTTCACCGGGTGGATAACGCTGCGCCCCGCTAAAGACATCAGCATCTGCTTATAATGTATATAGCCGGTCTGCAGGTAAAGGGTTATAATGGCAAGAAAGGCACATCTTAACCATTCAATGAGGAGGCCCTAGCAATGGCAAAAATACTTGCCTATGTGTCAACCCTGGCTTACATCCTTATGGTCGTAATAGACGCCATCGCCAATATTCTGCCTTTAAACAACCTGACAACCGGCCAGGTAAGCAGCAATCTGCACATGCTTTTTGTTCCGGCCAGCTGGGTCTTTTCTATTTGGGGTTTGATCTACCTGCTTCTAGCCGGCTTCGTATTTTATCTTTTTAGCACGCCGGAGGATTCTGAAACTACCCAGCTGGTATCCATCCTTTTTATTATCAGCTGCTTTTTAAACGCCGCCTGGACAGTCGCCTGGCACTACCTCCGGTTTGGCTGGAGCCTGATAATTCTTTTGGCCCTGCTGTTTACCCTGCTTACCATCTATATTCGATTGGACCACCGGGATTTTATAATGCCTACTTTCAAAGAGAAATACCTGTTGATTTTTCCCTTTGTCATTTATTCAGCCTGGGTGGCGGTGGCCTCCCTGGCTCACCTCAATATAAATTTCAGACTCCTGGCCGGCTCCGGATTTGAGATGGTGGCTGCCATGATTTCCCTGGGAATAGCGGTAACCGTTGCTTCCTTTGTGGTTGCCGTCCGGCGCGATCATGTCTGGGGGCTGGTCTTTATGTGGGCCCTGGCGGGAATCGCCTGGCAGCAAAGGGCCGATTTTCTATTAAGCATAGCAGCCGGGGTTGGGGTTCTGGTAATCGCAGCGGTAATGTTCCAAGTCTATTTAAACAGCCGCCGGTCATTTTTTTAAAAACTACATCCCTATCCGGTTGCGCCCCAGCCGTTTGGCCGAATACAGACAGCGATCCGCCTTTTCCACCAGCTGCTGTATGTTTTCCTCATGCAGCTCGGCCACCCCTCCGCTGATGGTTACCTGAACCTGCCGCTTGAACTGGTTCCGCTCGATCTCAGCCCGCAGACGGTTGGCCAGCATATATGATTCAGCCAGCCCGGTCTCGGAGCAGACGATAATGAATTCCTCACCTCCATACCTGCCTATGGTGTCGGTATTGCGGACATTTTGCTGAAGTATCTCGGCGATTCGTTTTAGCACATAATCACCGTACTGGTGTCCCTGGGTGTCATTCAGCTTTTTAAAATGATCGATATCCAGCATAATAACTGACAGCTTGCGCTTGTAGCGTCGGGCTTTGGATATCTCTTCTTCCAGGCGTTGACGGACAAAACGGTGATTGTACAGGCCGGTCAAGCCATCGGTAATAGCTATCTCTTCCATATTTTGAGCATATTGTTTGACCCGCTGCTGTTCCAGTCGATATCCATCGGCAAACACAGTAAAAAGCAGCACAATAGTCAAGGCGGCCAAATTGAATCCCAACAAAACACTGACATAGCGCTGGCCCGGAGAAGTGAAATAGGTGATCGCCTCGGGATACAGGTATTCCAAGCTGATCAAACCGGAGAGGATCAGTATAAAAGCAAGCAGCAGATAATACCTCAACCGGCCCGTGTTGACAATAGCAGCCAGAATACCGATAAATATCAAAAAATACTGACCGCCGCCGGTGCTGCCCCCGTTGTATATCCAGAGCACCGGAGCCATAAACAACATGGCTGTCGCGCAGACCAGAACGGCCGGCTGAAACGCTTTCTTTTTGCGCGATATATAAAAACAGAAAGCCATCAAAAATCCGAAAAACAGCGGGGCAAGAACTAAAATGAGAGGAAGCTTGATAATAAGGTGAACCATACTGAGCAAGATAGAGGAAAAAAAGGCAATAAGAGAGAAGATATTGAACAGCCGGTGTTCAAGGGAAAAGGACTCCGAGTAACCGACCAGCAGACGCAGAAAATCTCTCCGCTTTTCCAAATTACCCCAGCCTTTCTAATCAGCCGAATCATGCGTGACAGCTCTTGTGCCAATTATATATCCGCAAGGCCCCGGCCAACAAGCGTCTACGAACAATTAAGGACCTCCGACCTATACAGAAGGGGCGGATCATGCCTCTTTTCGGCCGCTATGGTTTATTATCGTAATATTCAAGAAAAATCTAGCCTGGGGCGGCTTATTCTCCCAGGGCCGGCGGTATTCCAGTTCCAAAGCCGTATACCCGCTCTCCAGGGCCTTAAAAGTCCAGACATCCCTGCCTCCCCCACCGATTAAAAACCTATGGCCGGACCGGGGACGATGGAATTCCTCCTCCAACTTTATAAGAGCCGGATCGGGCTTAAGCTTCCAATTCCACTTATACCCGGTACCCGGATTGCTGTCCAATTCTATATTAAAGCGCTGGCCAGACTCAACCATAACCGCTTTTCCGCTTTCTTCCCGGCCCCAAACCTGCATCGGCTTCCTCCTTTTGCCAGAGTCCCTCTGAATAAATGAAAAATTTGCGATTTTAGGTCGATCATTCTTCCTTATTTCTACCAGTTTAATGCTACAATTATAAGTACCAAAATGAATTTTTATTCATGCAAGGAGTAAATTTGAGCATGGATGCCAAATCACAGCTGGACAACCACGCAGTCAAACCGAGCATAGTTGCCTTTTGCCGTGAGCAGGGAGCGGACCTGGTGGGTTTCGCTCCGGTTAAACGCTGGGAAGAAGCGGGCGAAGTTCCCAGGGAGTTTTGGCCCCAAAGCCTGTGGGCTCCAGCCCAGACGGTAATAGTAATCGGCATGCAGATGCCTTTACCCATCGTAGAGACGACCCCCTCCATTCTGCACGAAGAACTCTATAACACCTGCAACCGGGAACTTGACAGCCTGGCCTTTAATCTGGTGCGTTTCTTAAACCGCCAGGGCTATGCATCATACTATTTTACCCGCGATGGATACGGAAGCTTAAAGATCTTGAAAAAGCGAATGTACGCCGCCTTCGGCCATGTAGCCGCCGCACGCTATGCGGGACTGGGCAATATAGGCCTGAGCCACAACCTTCTTACACCGGAATTCGGCCCCCGGGTTCGCCTGATCTCGGTCTTTACCAGCTTGATTCTGGAGCCTGATCCCATGATAGCCAAGGCCCTCTGCATACAATGCGGGGCATGTGCCAAGTGCTGCCCCAAGAATGCCTTGATACCCAGGGAGGATCAACTGCTGGCTGACTATGACAAGTTGGCCTGCGCTGATATGGCTGCAGAATTGACCCGGAGGCGCTGCTATCCGTGCGGTATCTGCACCAAAGTATGCCCGATCGGCAAAGATCGCTCGCTCTACCGGCAAAAGGGTTATGCCCAAAAGTATCTTCAGGAGGAACAAGCCCTGGCTGCCAACCCTGACGATCCCGATTACCAGTCCTGGACCCATGTCCGAAAATACGGCAGCTGGCAAAAAGACGAAAAAGAAGGTGAAAAGAGATGACTATCAGCAGCATCGAACAATTCGGCCTTACTTTCCAGAGTCTCCTCGACCGGCAACTTGCTTTTCCGGAATTCCTGGCTGAAGGTCGGGAACTGGTGGCCTCCCTGGTAGCCAGCCGGGGGTGGTTGAACAACACCCTGGCCCGTCTGGTCCTTGATGAAGCTTTCCTCCAATCTCAATATCAATCAGGGGATCCCAATGACATTATTCTATTTCGCAGCCCGGCGCGCTCTTTTTCCGTTCGGGCCTTTATCTGGGAGCCCGGAGTGCTGTATCCCGTCCATGACCACGGTTCCTGGGGCATCGTCGGTTCCTATTGCAACCCGGTTCGGGAGAAGAAATTCAAACGCCTGGATGACGGCAGCATTGAAGACACGGCCCAGTTGGAGTTAATCAGCGAAGCTGTACTGAAGCCCGGACAAACTACCTATGTTCTGCCTCTGAATGAGGGGATCCACCAGATGGCGACCGCCGAAAACCTGGTAGCCATAACTATTCATATTTACGGGAGTCCGGTACGCAAAGGGTATTTTCAAACCTATGACATGCACAATCAATCAGTCCACAAGGTATATCCTCCCACCCTGCAAAAGAAAATCCTTATAATGAGAGCCCTGGGCTCCATGCCGGAGGCCTGGGCCCAGGAAGTCCTGCAGGAAACCATCAAGCGCGCGGGGCCGGATTATGTAGCAGCCGAGGGCTACCGGGCCCTTGAGCATCTGGCCCGCCTGAAATAAAAAGGCCATCCGCACAAGAATAGGCGGAAGATATCAATGAAAATGAGAACCGGGGAGAAATTTCTGGCGCTTTTGCTTGCGACGGTGATGGTGTTTATGCTGTTGCCCGTGACGGCGAAGGCCGCCGGAGAAACTGCGGCCCCAACGGATAAGCCGGTTTTTGGCGATCTGCCCGAGACAGACGAGCTTTACCCGTATGTCCGTTATCTGGCGTGCCAGGGGATTATGAACGGCTTGCCCGACGGGACGTTTCGCTCAGCGCAAGTATTGACCAGGGCGGAAGCGGCAACGGTGGCCGTCCTGGCCAAAAAGCTTCCGCTGGTTTCGGGCGGCAATCCGACGTTTAGCGACGTACCGGCTGAACATTGGGCCTATTCTTACATAGAAACAGCATCCCAAGCGGGACTTCTCAAAGGGTATCCCGACGGCGCATTCAGACCGGAGGGAACCATTACCAGAGCCGAGGCGGCCGCCTTGCTGCTCCGGTTCTCCGGCGGTGCGCTTTCCGGCGGGACCATCACCATCGCCGATATGGAAGGCGGCCATTGGGCATACAGGCAGGCGGTCACAGCAGTGGAAGCGGATCTGGTGGCCTTGTCCCCCGATCAGCGTTTCAACCCCGATGCGGCTTTCAACCGCGGTGAATTCGCGCGATGCCTGGCCGTTTTTTCACCTTGGGCCCGGATCTGCGCGAAGCCGAGCTTACCGGCAAGCTGACCGTTACAAAGGGACAGGTGGCCATTGCCGGAAAGAACGGAGGCTCCCGTTCGGTAAATACCGAAACAACCGTCGGCGCCGGCATGATTATCACGACCGACGGTCAGAGCCGGGCCGGAATCTCCTTTGACGACGGCAGCGGCATCCTCATGGAGCCCGGCACGGAAATCAGCATCGTCAGGGCGGACGGTTTCCGCTATATGCGTAAAGACGGGACTCCGGCGGTAGCGATCGAAAAGCTGGCAATCAAGCTGAACCAGGGCCAAATCTTCGGCGCCCTGGCCAACCGCAACGAGGGCTCCAAAGCGTCCGGGCGCTAGCCTGTTTTGACGGAAGAAACCCCGGCCTGGTGGCTGTATCCGTTTTCCGAACGTGAACGGGTGACCATAGAAATGCCGGCAGGCGTCGTGGGGATCTGGGGAACCTTTTGGTCCAATCTCGTATCGGGCTCCGCTTCAGGAAGCAGCACTGCCGTATTGAGCGGCCATGCTGAGGTCACTTCCGGCGGGCAGACCGTATCGCTTGGCGTAGGCCAGACCAGCACGGTTCCGCCATCGGTACAGCCTCCTTCTCCTCCCGCGCCTTTGTCGCCGAGCCAGCAGCAGGGATTCGGCTCGCAGGCAGACTGGATACAAGGGCGCGCGCAGGAGATCCAGAATAACGCGCCGGTGCCTCCTCCGCCCGTGTCGCCTCAGGGTCCCGCCACACCCGGGCAGCAGCCGCCCGGCGTCTTGGGCACCATTCAAGGGGCGCTGGAGCAGTTAAGCGGGGGAAGCCCCGGTTCCGGGGGAGGCCCCGCTTCGGACGGGGATTCCCCGCCCGATACCCTGAATAGTGCGCCGGCCATTACCGGACCGGATACCATAAATCTGGAGTCGATTGCCAGTACTGTCTATCAGGTCTATACCATCGGCGGCTACCCGGCTCCGACCTGCGTCATCAGTTTTTCCCATGCCAACACGGCCAATGCCACCTTTTCAGGCACGACCCTGTCCATCCCGGCAGGCCTCGGCGCCGGCACCTATTACGTCACGCTCGAAGCAACCAATAGGCTTGGCACAGCGACCAAAACCATCACCGTCGTCGTGAGTCCGGCGGAGAGCGCGCCGGCCATTACCGGACCGGATACCATACTTAGCAGCAGCAGCGGCACCACCAGGGAATATACCATCGGCGGCTACCCGGCTCCGACCTGCGTCATCAGTTCTTCGGATATAAGCATCGCCACCTTCTCCGGCACGACCCTGTCCATCCCGGCAAACTTCGCCACCGGCACCTATTCCGTCACGCTCGAAGCGACCAATACGGCCGGCACAACGACCAAAACCGTAACGGTATACGTGATTGGGATGGAGCCGGCATCGTGCGCCATCGATGACGGAGATACGAATACTGTACCGCTTGCCATATATGGCGATGGCCCGGGGCCATATACCTTTTTCCTTCAGAGCTCTCCGAGCTGGGTCACCCTTTCGGGCGATTCGGGCGACACGCTTACCGTTGCACCGCCAGCGGGGACTGTCCAACCCGGTGATATCCAGTATTTCCAAGTGGATGTCCTGGTGACGGACGGAGATGGCAATTCGGTGGCAATACCGTTTTCAATCACGGTAAACGGCCCGCACTAAGGATAAAACGCACCGCCCGGCACGGCTACCAGAGCGGGAAAATCCAGGTGCTGTATAATTTGCCCGGGAAGTAAGAGACTTCTTTACTGTAAAACAGGCTGTGAGGTTGGACTCGCAGCCTCAGACCGTCGACAAAAGCGAATAGCTGCGTTGCTCAATAGGCCCGCTCAATCAACGTACTCAGGTACGCCTCAATCGCGGGCCTATTTCGCGCCTTGCTCTTCGCTTCCGTCGCTCGCTCTGGCAGCTTGTCGACTTTGTCAACAAGCTGAGGCTGCGAGGTTGGACTCGCAGCCTGTTTCGCTCCGCATAGCGAAGAAGAGAAGCCACAGAGCCATTGACTTCTCTCTTTGCCGTACCGGTTCAGGGTATGGTTCATGCTTTTTTAGATGCTCTTCCCGGATTAAAGCCTCTGATCTAAAAATCCGATACATTAATTAACAATCATGGAAGCTGGTGTATATTATGCAAATCGCCGCTATCGGATCAACTCTGCCCTACAACGGTTTAAAATCCAGCGAAGACAGTGAAATTAACGCTCTTGAGAAAAATAAAGGCAGGCTGCAGGAGCAGATCGAAAAAGTCAAGGAAAGCAATTTGGACGCCAAAAGCAAACAAGACCGGATCAAAGTTCTCCAGGACCAGATACAACAGATTGATGCAACGATTCAACAGAAAAAACTTGATAAAATGCGGCCCAAGGAAGTCACGGCTCCGGTTTCTTCTGAAGACCCGTCCCCAACCGCTAACGGGCAGTTCACTGCTGACCGTACTCTCCTCCAGCTCAGCAGCTCTTACGATCAAATGAGAACCATGCACAGTATAAAAAATACTCTCAAGGGAGAGGCCCGGGTATTGGCTAGCGAAATAGCTTTAGATCAGTCCCGAGGGGGTTCAGCCGCCGCCGTTGACAAAAAACGTGAAAAACTGGAAGACCTTAAAGAAAAGCAATCGGACTTGAACCGAAAAATCGCTGAAAAGAACTCTGAAATGAATGAGCGAATTAATGATTGGGCTTCCGAACAGAACCAGTCAGAGAAGGCTGACAACGAAGAAGCGGCATTCGAAGCAGATAAAAATAATACCGACAACCAGAACCAAACGCCAGTTAAGCATCCACAAAATAAAACGGTATCTAAAAATATAGACCTGTATTTATAAGATTGGGGCTTCCAAGTCAGGTACTCAACCGAGTAATCCAAGCTCGCCAAGATGACGGAAGCGAGGTCAAGAAATTGGGAAAGCCTGCGACCGAGGCGTACCGGAGTACGTTGACGGAGCGGGCTTTGGCAATGACGCAGAGATCGCTTTCGTCGGTGGCCCGGCCTACATGTCGGCCTCTACTTGGCCCTCTTTTCTTCTGCCAAACTTATTTCTCAGATCATCCAGCAGGCTGTAGATCACCGGTACTACCACCAGGGTCAATATGGTTGAAGTGATCAGCCCGCCCACGGCCGCGTCGGCCATCGGTGCCCTCTGTTCCGAGCCCAGCCCCAGCGCTAAGACCAAGGGTATCATACCGCAGATCATGGCCGTGGAAGTCATCAGTATGGGCCGCAAACGAATACTGGCCGCCTGGCGCAGGGCTTCTTCCCGGCTCAGACCTGAAGCCCGGGCCTTTTTGGTAAAATCGATTAATAGAATGGCGTTCTTGGTTACCAGGCCCATGAGCATTATAATGCCGATCATGGATACCAGGTTCAGGTTCTGCCCGGCGATCAGCAGCCCCAGAATAGCTCCAATAGCCGCCATGGGCAGGGCCAGCATTATCGCCAGCGGTTCCAGGTAGCTCTCAAACTGGGCGGCCAGGATCAAAAAGATAAACAGTATGCCCATGATCAGGGCCAGGCTCATTGAATCAAAGGTGTCCGCCATGCGCTCGGAATCGCCTCCGGCATAAATTCGATAACCCTGGGGCAGCTCTATCTCTTTATCAACCCGGTCGAAAAACCGCTCGTTTAACTCACCCAGGGAAATGCCGTTTACGTTGCCGGACAGAACGATTTCCCGGGACCGGTCCGAACGGGTGATAACTCCCGGGGTGGTGGAAAAGACCGGTTCAGTCACCTGGCTCAAGGCTATTTGAGGCTGATACCCGGTAGAGCCCACTTCATAGGCACTGGTCAGGAATAGGTTATTCAAGTCCTTGAGATCATGGCGCTGCTCCTCAGGCAAGCGCACCCGGACGTCAAAGCTGTCCTCTCCCTCATTGAAACGACCCACCACGCTGCCGGTAAACAAAATATTCATGGTCTGGGCAATCTGGGCGGTGCTTATCCCGAGGTCGGCCGCTTCCTGATGCTTGATGGCCAGGCTTAATTCCGGCTTGCCCGGTTTGCTGCTGGAGGCCAGATCCACCGTCCCCGGAATGCTTTCCAAAATCCGCTCCGCCTGTTCCGAATAGGTCCGTATAAGGTCCAGGTCATCGCCCTGCACGCGGTATTCCCATTCTTTCTCTTCGATAATGCCATTGTTATACAGCATTGAAATTCTTATGCCCGGCACCGTCTGGAGCCGCTGCCTTATATCGGCCATCAGTTCTTTGATAGTTTGGCTGCGGTCGCTCTTGTCCACGGTTTTTACAAAGAATTCAATCTGCTCTTCATTGATAGTCGAATATACTTTTACGACTTCCGGGTATTCGGCCAGCACCTTTTCCACCTGCTGGGACACCCCGGTTGCGCCTTCCAGGGTAAGACCGGAATCCAGCTCCCCGATCATGCTCACTTCGCCCAGATCACCGGTCGGCACAAAGCTCGTGCCCATGAAAGGCACTACCGCCATACTGGCCGCAAAAAGCCCCAGCGCTATGCCCAGGGTTTTGCCCCGGTGGGCCAGAGCCCGGTCCAGCACGCTTAAGTACAGGCCGGTAAATCGGTCAAAGCCCCGGTTGAACCAGTTCAGGAATCTCCCCACCGGTCCGCTCTGCAACTCACTGCCGGTCAAATATTTAGAAGCCAAAACCGGGGTAAGGGTGAAGGAAACCAGGAGGGACACCACCACACTAAAGGCAACCGTGATGCCGAATTGCTTAAAGAACTGCCCGACTTCCCCGGTCATCATTCCCACCGGGATGAAAACCGCCACTACCGTAAAGGTGGTGGCCATTACCGCCAGGCCTATTTCGCCGGTGGCTTCCCGGGCTGCCTGCATAGGGGTTTTACCCATGTGCAAATGGCGGATGATATTTTCGATTACTACTATGGCATCGTCAATGAGCAGTCCGACGGACAGAGAAAGGGCGATAAGGGACATGTTATTCAGGGTAAAGCCCATTATTTTCATGGCGGAAAAGGTGACTATGATCGAAGTGGGAATGGCCAGACCGCTGATGAGGGTGCTTCTGGTGTTGCGCAGGAACAGGAATACGGTCAAAACCGCCAGCAGGCTGCCCTCTATCAGGGTACGCAGTACATCATTGACTGAACTGCGAATATTGGCGGAATTGTCACGCACCACTTCAACGCTTACCCCCGCCGGCATTTCACCTTTGAGCTCTTCCAGGGCGGCCTTTATTTGTTCGGCCACCTCAACCGTATTGCTTCCCGACTGTTTTATGATCTCTACGCCGATGGCCGGCTTCCCCTGGTAGCGGGCCATGCTGTCCCGGTCTTTTATCCCGTCAACTACCGTGGCCACGTCCTTTACATACAGCTGCACCCCGTTCCTCCGGGCCACCGGCAGCTGCAGGTACTCATCAATCCGGCTCAGCTTTCCGGCCGTGCGCAGAGATATCTTGTTTTCAGCGGTTTGCAGACTTCCCGCCGGTATTTCCAGGTTTTCGCCCTTCAGGCTGGCCACCACTTCATAGGGGCTTAATGACAGCGCGCTCAAACGCTGTTTATCGAGAAGAATTTGCACCTCCCGCTCTTCGCTGCCGATTATGTTTACGGCGCCTACCCCGGGTACCGCTTCCAGCCTCTTTTTCAGCAGGTCGTCAACCGGAATGCTCATTTCTCGAACCGAACGGTCCCCGGTAACGGCCAGGGTCATGATCGGCCGGGCGGAAGGTTCAAAGCGGGCGATGATCGGTTCCTCAATGCCTTCCGGCAATTCACCTCTGATGCGGCCCAATTTGTCACGAACATCCTGGGTGGCTACCTGGGGATTGGTCTCCAGAGTAAACTCCGCCCATACCGTAGCCACCCCTTCACTGGCCCGGGCGTAAACGTGCTTGACCCCTGACACCTGTCCCATAGCCTCTTCCAGTTTTACCGCCACATCGCTTTCCATCTGCTCGGGGGAGGCTCCGGCATGGATTATAGTGACCGATACGTAGGGAAATTCAATATCCGGCCAGTCGTTGATGTTGAGATTGAGGAAACTTACCACCCCGGCCGCCACCAGGGCCAGAATGGTAACCACCGCCAATACCGGGCGCTTCAGGCTCAAGTCGCTTAAAAACATAGGTTCAATCCCCCTGCCCGCTGGAGATCTGGATATGGTCCCCGTCCTTGAGTTTATTGACGTTGCTGATTACGATAGTCTGCCCGTCGCTCAGGCCCGATTTAATCTCCACCATGGTCCCCATCAAAGCGCCTATTTCAACCTTTTTCTCTTTAACCACATCCCCTTCCGGGACCAAAACGTAGTACAGACCCTGTTTGCTGCTCAAGGCCTCCAGGGGAACCGCTAAAACCGGTTGGTCTTCGCCAATCTTGATCGACACCCGGGCAAACATGCCCGGTTTCAGCAATTCGTCGGGATTTTTAACTTTAATTTTGCACTCGAACACCCGGGATCCCGCTTCGGCGGCTGGATTTATGACCATTACCCGGCCGGTGAACTTCTGGTCCGGGTAGGTGTCAACCCCTACCGAGCAATCGAGTCCAATCTTGATATAGTCGAGATCCTTCTGCCCCACCTTGACCAGCACAAACACCTCGGTCAGATCCTCCACCAGCAATACCGGCGTCCCGGCGGCCAGCATCTGGCCCAGTTTAACGTTTCGATTGGCTACCAAACCCGAGATGGGCGCTCTTATCGATGCTCCGGCCAGGGCCTCCCGGGCGTTGGCCACGGAGGCCTCGGCCGCCGCCACATCCGCCCGGGCCGCTTTCAGCCCGTTTTCCAGATCATCCATGGCTTTTTGGGAAATGGCCCCGGCTTGGAACAGGGTTTTTCCCCGGCTGTAGTCCTGAGTCAGACTGGCCAGATTGGTCAGGGCCTTGTCCAGCACCGCCTGGCTGGCCGCCAGCTGGTTGATATAATCGGTGTCTTCAACTTTTACCAGGATGTCTCCGGCCGCCACCCGGGTCCCGTTTTCCACGCTTATTTCACTTACCCGCCCGGCGCTTTTGGCGCTTACCACAGCGTTTTGCACCGCTTCGACGCTTCCGGTGAGCTCCAGGGCGTTTTCTTTTTGAACCTGCCCCACGGCCTGCACTTTGATGCTCTGGACCCGGCTCTGGGTTGGAACCGGCGCCCGCAGCCTCATAACCCCCAGGGCCGCTGCGGCGACAAAAGCCGCTGCCAGAAGCAAAATGGCCAGAGTTTTTTTATCGGGCTTCATAAATCTCTCCCCCTTAACGCCGTTCCGGGTTCAAAACTCCGTAAAGCAAAACGTTGCGCAGGATCTGCAGGCCCTGCTGCACGGTTATATCGTAATCAGTCAGGAATTTATTATCATCCAGGGCCTCCAGGCTCTTGTCCAGAATTAATTCCAGGATGGCCGGGTGAATATCAGTGCGAATGTAGCCTTCTCTTATACCCTGATCGATCAGCTCTCGATAAATGGCCCTGGGCAATTCCGAATTTAAATGCCGGGCAATTTCAGGATAATACCGGTTGAGTTCAGCCAGGAAGCTGAGGGGCATTTGCCGGTGGTAATGGGCGTTAATCAACAGGTCCAATTTTTCCAAAAATCCCGCCTGGGACTCCAGGGCCTCCATATGGACGACCCGATCAGCCGCAGCCAGTTTTTCACACAGGGCTTCAACAATCGCTTCTTTACTTTCAAAATGCGCATAAATAGTCTTTTTACTGATCCCCAGATCAGTGGCGATATCCTGAACGGTAAAGCGCTTGATTCCGTATTTCAAGATCTGACGCCAGGTGGCATCAATGATTCGTTCCCGCATTCCAATCTCCCACTTAGGAAACCAATATAGTTTCTCCGGTTTCTTGATTCAATGTTATCATACCCTTTTATTCCGCGCAGCCCCTTTTAAAAGAAATAGTTCCAGTCCCGCCGCGAACCGCTGGTAATGCGATTGGGGCATACTAATCAAGAATATACAGTGAAAGGGGTCATTATGAATGCTGTTTCGCCGCCAGGCCGAACAATTGATGGAGCACCGTCAGCAGAAGAAATCGCACAAGGGCAAGGAGATGCGCTGGTGGGATCTGGCTTTTATCGGGACCGGCGCCGTGATCGGAGCAGGCTTCTTTTTGGGCACTGCCTTATCCATTCACCTGGCGGGTCCTTCCCTGCTCCTGCTTTACTTATTGGGCGGATTGACGGCTTTCCTGGTTTTTAATTCCCTGGCGGACATGTCTTTGCATGATCCCCAGCCCGGTTCGTTCCGGGTCTACGCCCGTAAAGCCTTCGGCCCCTCCATGGGCTTCATAAGCGGCTGGATGTACTGGCTGGCCGGGATTCTGATCATGTCCAGCGAAGTCGCCGCTCTGTCCATTTTCACCCGCTACTGGTTTCCCGGCATTCCTCTCTTTGTTTTTGCAGCGTTCTACTCGCTTCTGGCCCTGGCTATAAACCTCCTGGGAGTCCACGATTTTGGCCGCATAGAATCTCTATTCGGACTTTTGAAGACCTCTTCACTGCTCATATTTATTGTTTTTGGCCTGTTTTATGTCATAGGTCTTATTAACCCGCTTCCTTATACTGCGCCCCAAACCCTGCCGATAACTGCGGCGCGGTGGCTGCCCAACGGTTTGCTGGGAGCCTGGCCGGCTATGATATTCGTCCTCTTTTCCTATGGCGGAATAGAGGTCATGGGGATCATGTCCACCGAACTTAAAAATCCGAAAGAGGTCGGCCGGTCCGGCCGGGTCATGCTGGTGGCCCTGACCCTCATTTACTCGGCGGCCTTGCTGTTCGCGCTGCTCATGGTCCCCTTGTACCGCGTAAGCGCTGTGGAAAGTCCCTTTGTCAGCGCTCTCTCCATATTTCACTTCGGGTTTATCGATTCACTGCTCAACCTGCTTATCATCAGCGCGGCGTTTTCCACTATGGTGGGAGCCCTGTTTGCAGTTACCAATGTCATGGTATCACTGGCTGACGACGGGGACGCCCCCCTGCTCCTAAACGGCCGCAACCGGCGGGGAGTGGCCCTGCCCGCTTTAAGCCTGAGCGGCCTGGGCCTGGCCGGGGCAGTCTTGCTTTCCTTTCTGCTCCCCAACACCTTCTACGAATACCTGACCACGGCGGCTGGAGTAATGCTGATTATGAACTGGCTGATCATTCTGTCCGCGCAGATGAAAAACAACCCCCTCTATATCAAACAACACTTAAAGGAACGATACCAGGTTCCCGGTTATCCTTATTCTTCCTACGGAGCTATGGCGGTAATTCTTCTCACCATTGTGGGAGCGATTTTAATGCCCCTTCAGCGAACCGGGGTTATCGTCAGCCTGGCGCTCGTTTTACTTATTGCTCTCGCCAGCCGGCTGCGCTCTCTGGAACTAAAGCCGGGATGGGGCAGGCTGGCTCCAGCACGTAAGAGACTGCCTGAAAATAAAGACCCGGAAAGAGGCCGCGAAGAATGATACCCATGAGGTGCATCCCGGCCGTAAAATTGGGAAGCAGTTGTATCCGGGACGTATTTGACGCGAGGGGAGGCAGAGGGCGTTCGTATGACAAAAAATAAATATTTAAGGCATCCCGTTCGGGATGCCCCTCTATGTTTATTTTACCGGTTTTCCGTCTTTCCACTGGCCTTCGAAGGATAACTTGCCGTCTTCGAAATAGGATTTGCCGAATCCTTCCCGCTTACCGTTGTTGTACTCCCCTTCATACCAGAGTTGGAGGTTGGGATAGTACTGGCACCCTTGCCCGTGATACTGACCGTCTTTCCAATTGCCTTCGTATATTCTTCCGTCTCTATAATAGGCTCTGCCAAAACCTTCCGGTTTGCCTTCCTTCATTTCCCCGTCATAAGCGACGCTAAAACCTGCCTGCTGGAGAAGCTCGTGATAAACCTTTCCGCGATACTGTTTCATACCTTCCGACATAACGATCCCTCCCTTATTTAGTTGTACTAAATTGATGAGTTCTCTTTCATAAATTATACCATAGCCAAAGCCGACCATAAACGCTCTTCGCCTGTCAAACATTTCGACAAAACGCTTCGAAACGAGCCGTCGGCTTGCAGCTTCATAAGCCAGTTCCCAGAGCTGGCTATTAAGCAGAAGGTCAAGGGATATGGCAGGATAGCGACGGAGGCGTACTATTTGTACGTTGACGAGCTATCCTGCCATATGACGCAGGACGACGCCCATGGACGGGCTAGTGCGGCGGTGGCAGGATGCCATGGAGCCGCGATTCGGTTCAAGAGCCTGCTCCGGGGCGCTTAGAAGCCGGCCAGGTAGCAGGCATAGTCCATCGGCCTCGACACCACTACCTTTCTGGTCTCCTTGCTGATATAGCTGAATGACCGGCGGCCTGGTTTGGGGTTTACTTCCAGAAACCAGACCTTGCCCTTCTCGTCGATCATGAAATCAAGACCCAGATCTCCCAGGGATGAAGACCTTTTTTCCAAGGTCTGCCCTATGCGCAGGCCCAGGCGAACGATCTCACCAACTATACCTTCAATTTGATCATTGCCCATATTCCTGGCCTGCAGTACTTTATCCAAAGAGGCGGCCTTGCCTCCGGTATGCAGGTTAGTGGTTACGTGTCCGTAAACACCTTCCCGGGCAGCGATGCCGGTTACCGCCCAGCGATTGTGGCGGTCTTTTTGCAGCATCACTCGAACATCGAAATGGTTTTTCCCGCTGGGTGCTTTTATAGCCTGCTGGGCCAGCAGTATTTCATTGGGGTTGGCCGAACGCAGCCGGTTGTAAACCTCCTGGACCGAATTGAGGATTTTGCCGAGCCTATCCTGGTTGTTTTTAACCAGGTAGCGCCCCTGCTTTCTGGTCACTCTGCTTATGGCGCGCCCTTTACAGCCGTTTACCGGCTTCACATAAACCCCTGAATATTTATTAAGCAGGGAGGCCAGGGAAGCCGGGGAAACCAGCAGGCGGGTTTCCGGCAGGTGTCCGGCAATATCCTTTTCCTTATTGAGCTGCCGAAATACAACCCACTTATTTCCCACCGGGCTGTTGAAGCTTTTGACTCCATAACGGGAGAGCATGATAGCCAGGTCCCGGGAGCGCAAGACATTGGTTCCTGGAAAATAGCGGTTGTAATACACATCCGGGAGGGGAAACCAGTGACGGATCCAGGCGCTTTCCGCATCCCGGCTCAAGTAATAACCGTGGATGCGTTTGCGCTCCAGATCAATATTTTGCTGGGAGAAAACAAAAGCCAGCCCGTCAAGCTCTTTCATTCTCATCAACAAACTGCGCAGGAACCGGTCCTGGGATCCAAAACTACGCCGCTGCTTGTTGAACGGCCTGGACAGAATACCCACTACCGGCCCCAGTCGAATGGTCTTGCCGGAGGTCCGGACATTGAAGCGCATGCTGCCGGGCAGCCCAAGGTAGCGGGCCAGTTCCGGGCTTATCAGCACCGTATTTTCATCCTTTTTGGAATTCTTTTCCGTTACCTCGACGGTAAGCGGTATTTTCATCTTTCCCAGGCAAACCGAACATACATCCCCCGATTCAATGCCCGGAGCCAGGGGGGCTGGTATATATAGACGCGCAGATCTGGTTTTCATATGTGTATCCTTGTATTGAACATTATGGTCTATTATATGTATGTTTGTGCTTTATGGTCAGATTTGGCCAGAAAGAAAAAGAAAACCCGCTTTAAGCCGTCCAAATTCAGTAGAAAGGCATAAGCATGCCTGCGGGCTAGGCATCCCAGTTGTTTATTGATACAATAAAGGCACATCCTATCAAAAACAACTCGTTTGCCGCTGCAGCCGTATGGCTGGATGATCAGGCGGCGGTTCTACGTTCTAATGATCTTTTCTACCAAGCTCGCAGCATAAAAGCCGTTGTATTTCAAAAGTATTTCTGTTTAGACCCGCTAACCGCCTTTCAAAGGAAAAGGAGGTGTTGCCGGCGCTCCGAATACGGAACGTTGTACTGATGTTATTGTTTTGGGCAAGAGAGAGAAGAAAGAAGGAGGAGGTACAATGGCGCTTAAGACCAGAGACGATTATTTGAATTCCCTGAAGTCCATGCGTCCCAATATCTATAAATTTGGGGAATTGATCTGCAATGTCACCACCCATCCCGCTACCCGGCGAACGGTGGAAAGCCACGCCCGGGCTTTTGACGCGGCTTTTAATCCCGAGACCAGTGAGATATTTACCGCCCAATCACCCTTCATTAAGGAGCCTATCCACCGCTTCAATTCCATGATGCAAAGCCTCGATGAAATGATGTATAACTCCAAGTTTAAGAGAATGATGTTCCGCCTTACCGGCTCCTGCACCGGCGGCCTCTGTGTGGGTTGGAACGCCCAGAACGTCATGTGGAACGTCTGTAAAGACATGGACGATGAATTGGGAACCAGTTATCAGAAGCGGCTCAAGAAATGGATCGTCAGAGCCCAGCAAAACGGGCTGGTGGTAGCGGGCGCCTTGACCGACGCCAAGGGGGATCGCAGCCTGAAGACCTCCCAGCAGCCCGACCCGGACAGCAATGTCCGCATCAGTGAGATCCGCCCGGACGGCATCGTCATTCGCGGGGCCAAACTCATGATCTGCGGGGTGGCGGCGTCCAATGAAATATTTTTGCTTCCCGGCGGCGCCTACCGGGAGGAGGATAAGGACTACGCCCTGGCCTGCGTAGTTCCCCGGGATATAGAGGGCCTTACCATCGTCGAAACCCGCCATCCCAGTGATGAGAGAGAATTGCACGATGAAGGCTTCGATACGCTGAACACCGGCATAACCCAGGCTTATCTAATGTTTGAAGATGTTTTCGTCCCCCATGAAAGGGTGTTCATGTGCGGTGAGTATAAGTACACCGGCCGGGTGATAGAATATTTCACCGCCAATTACCGGGCCTGCATTGGGGCCTGTGTTTCCGGTCAAGGTGATGTAATGGTGGGAGCGGCCGCCCTTATTGCACGCGCCAACGGGCTTTCGTCCAAAACCTTTATGGATAAATTAGTACAAATGGCCATAAACAACGAAACCACCTTCGGTCTGGGGATCGGGGCTATGGCCATGGGAAGAAAGGGCGCAGCCGGCAGCTGGATAGCCGACTCCCTCCTGGCCCACACCAACAAAGTGCACGTGGCCACTTTGCCTTATGAAACCAAACGCCTGTGCCAGGATATCGGCGGGGGGATCGTTGAGACCGGGTGCTTCCCGTCATATGTTGATTTTACCCACCCGCTTTACGGACCCCTGGTTCAAAAATATGTCAAAGCCGGCCGGGAGGTCTCGGCTGAGACCAGGGCGCGCGCGGCCCGTTTGGTGGAATGGTTGACGGTGGGAGCCGGAATACCCGGATGTATGCACGGCGGCGGTTCGCCGGACGGCGCCCGCCTGGTGGTCAGGGCCAATACCCCCTTTGAGAAGTACGCTGATTATGCCCGCAACCTGGCCGGTATCGACGAGCCCCTGCTTGACCCTAAAAAATAGAACCTGCGGGGGGTGAGGCGGATTTATGCTTCACCCCCGCAGTTGCAGGATAATGTCGGCTCAGTATGGAACAATATGGAACAATAAGGTAGCTTGAACTAAGGGGTGGAATCATGCGAGTCGGGGTTTTTTATCACGATGAATTTGCCCGCAACGGGTACTATATCCTCCGGGAACGGGTTCGCCCGGGTTTTGAAGCCCTTAAGGACCTGGTGGCATCAGGCCAGGTCAGGGTCTACACGCCGGAGATCAATAAAACCGTACAGCGCCTCCTTCAGGCCACCCATACCGTCTCTCTGATCGCCGAGGTTAAATATGAAGGTGAATATGAGATTTCACTGCTTTCGGCGGCCGGGGTGGTTGAAGCGGCCGAGCGCCTCCAGCAGGATGAACTGGATATGGCTTTTTGTTTTGTCGGGGCCGCCGGGCACCACGCCAGCCGGAATAAATTCTGGGGTTTTTGCTTTTTCAACGATGTAGCCATGGCCGTGCTTCGCCTTCAGGAAATGGGTGTAAAGAAGATTTTGATCGTAGATGTCGATCCCCATTTCGGGGATGGAACCAGAGACCTGCTGGGGGGCGATCCCGATGTAACCCACGTCAACTTTCACTCCGGAATGACGGACAACGAAAACCGCGAGTGGAACAACTATGACTACGGCATCGGCGGTGCTACTGACGAGGTGTTTATGAACAAACTCGAAGCGGTGCTGAACCGGCCCTTCGATTTTGAGTTTCTGATCCTGATCTTTGGGCACGATTCCCACAACGATGATTATGGACCTTTCCGGCTCAGCCAGGCCGCCTACCCCTTCCTGGGCAGCTTGATGCACCGCATCGCCGGGGGAAAACCGACCTTGATGGTCCTGTCCGGGGGCTCCCAGCCGGAAGTGGCCCGCGAGGCTATCCCCGGTTTGATAAAGGGCTTTATTAATTCTCCGGGTTGATAAAATTCCCGACCCAAAATAAGCCATCGCTTGAGAGGCCGGCTGTTTGATCCCTTCGTTTGGCAGCCGGCTTTATCCATCCTGCCATAATAGCTTAATCGTTACATGGTAAAAATAATTTTATAAAGCAGGCTGATCCTTGAAACTTTTCTATCTTCACCCCGGTATAGATAATTGATAGTGAGAGGAGGCTCCCCGGTGGCCAGGGATGATTATGAAATAATTGCCGCCTGTAAAGATAAACAGGAAGACGCCTGCCAGGAGTTGATGCGCCGCTATGAAGGCTATGTTTTCAAGCTGTGCTTGAACTTTACCGGCCAACGGGAAGACGCCCTGGATCTGACCCAGGAAGTATTCTTCAAGGTGTTTAACAACCTGTCTTCCTATCAACTGGGCCGCCCCTTCAAGCCCTGGCTGCGCCAGGTAACTGTAAATATGGCCATTGATAATATGCAGAAGCATTCCTCTCCCCTGTCCCTGGAGCAGCCGATCGCCGACGGAAACGCCACTCTGGCCGACACCCTGGCGTCCCGGGACGACCCGGCCCGGGCCATCGAATGGCAGGAAACCGGTCAAATACTCAAGGAAGCCATTAAACGCCTTCCCCAGGTCTATCGACTGGTAGTGGTTTTGCGCCATCAAGAGGGAATGACCTATCAGGAAATAGCCGACGCCTCAGGCATTCCCCTGGGAACGGTGAAAACCCATCTTTTTAGAGCGCGCGGCCTGCTTCGCAAGGATCTCGCGTCATACTATGCTTGGGAGGTTTAATCATGAACTGCGCTACAGATAAGCTGCAGATGTACCTTGATGGCGAATTAAACCAGGCTGAGAAAGCTGATCTGGAGAGGCACCTGGGCTCCTGCCCCCATTGCCGGCGGGAAATCGGCCAGCTGAAACTGCTCTGGTTGGAGCTGGGCGAAGAGACAGAAATTTCTCTGCCGCCCGAACTGCCCTTTTTAAGGCAGCAGCTTATTTACCGCGTATTGCACCGGAGTCCCGGCAGCGATGATTCGGGGATTTCCTACTGGGAAAGCCAAAAGCGGGTCTGGCAGCCGTTTCTATGGGGGGCCAGGCAGATCCCCGGTCTGTCGCTCATCCCGGCGGCCGGCCGGCAACTCCCGAAATTGCTGCGGGGGACCGCCAGCCTGGCCCGGGATATGGGATTGATTCCCGGGCTTAAGAAAGGGGGGAGCCGTTGATAATTATTTTATATATTCTTGGAGTGCTGTTGTTCATACTGGCCGCCCTACTCTTATTACCGTGGCGCTTTGGGCTGCAGGCCGCCAATCAACCCGCCCTTGACATTAAGGCGGAACTGAAGTGGGCGTTCGGTCTGCTGGGATTCCGGGCGTCCTATGATAGTGAGGGCTTCAACACCCGGATAATTCTCTTCGGTTTTAGCAAGGCTTTGAGTTCAGACAACCAGAAAACCGGAACTGATTCCGCACCGGAAAAGCGGAAGCGCAAAGGGCGGCGGGGCTCTCTATCGGATTACTTGAATCGCTCCCTGATAGCCTCTTTCACCCGCCTGCTGCGCAGCTTGGTAAGGGCTTTACATCTGGATGTCAATTTGAGCGGCCGCTACGGATTTGAAGAGCCTGATATAACCGCTATGGCTGCGCTCCTCATCAGGTTCCTGGCCGGCGGCGGCAGCGCCATAAACCTCACACCCGATTATTCCCAGAGCGTTGTGGACGTCAGCGGATACCTTCGGGGACGGGTAATAATAGCCCAGATCCTTGGCATAGGGATACGGTTCCTGTTCAGCAAGCCGGTCAGAGCCATTTGGTGGCCGAAGATAAAGATAAGAAGAAAGCGAAAGGAGATCATACAATATGCTTAAAGAAAGCCTGGAAGCCATAATGACTAAAATGGGGGAATTGGCCAATTCCAAAACCGTGGTCGGAGAGCCCATCATCAGCAATAACAAGACCATTATACCCCTTCTGGCAGTGCGCATGGGCTTCGGAAGCGGCGGCGGGGAGGGCAACGCTCCTCAGCAGGGCGTAGGCCATGGCGAAGGCGGAGGAGGGGGCTTGAGCGTATCGCCCACCGCCCTGATCATCATCGATGAGGCCGGCGTGCAGGTCTATTCTCTGGCCCAAAAGGGCTCCATCGCCAAGCTGGTAGAAATGATTCCCGAAGTGATGGCCAAAATGCCCAAAAACGACGGCGGCGGCAGCTGCTGCTGCTAAACGGCCGTAAAACGGCTTCATTTATCAGGGCCACCCCCTGGGGGTAGGTCCTGATTCGTTTTTAACGGAAAACTTATAAAAATTATTCCATTAGAACTATACTATTAGTATATACAGTTGGAAAAAGGAGGCGATCATCCATGGATAAGGACCTGTTGGAAAAGGCCCGCGAGCTTTTAAATCGCAACCTGCCCAGCACCACCCTGAGCACGGTTGACAAGGATTACAACGTCAATGTGGCGGTTATTTCAGTTTTGGAAATGATCGACGACGAAACCATACTCTGCGCTCGTTTTGGAGCCGACCGGACTTATGCCAATCTCCTCTCTACCCGCAAAGGGGTGTTCATGGTGCTCACCTTTGACGAGTTTCAGACCAAAGAAGGCATCCGGGTGGCAGTTGAAATGATCGGAGACGAAACCGGCGGCCCCCATTACCAGCGGATGAGAGACCGGTTGGACCAGACCCGGTACAAACGCTTTCCTTTAAAGAACTGCCTCATCTTCAAGATCACCGGCATCCTGCCCATCTCAACCCTGAAATAGCAATGAGTACGGTTCTTCAACTCATTTTCGCAAGACCGATGCCATATGTATTCGGTAGTTGAAGAACCGTCTCCTAACTCATTAACGAAGCAGGGCTACGATGATTACCAGGGCCCCGAGGGCGAAACGGTACCAGGCAAAGGGCAGGAAAGTACGGGTCTGCAAGAAGCGCAGCAAAAAGCCTATACTCAGCAGGCCGACCAGGCAGGACACTATAATCCCGACGAAAAAATGCAAATTCATCATAGCCGGGTTGGCAATCAGTTCGGGAACTTTAACCAGCGCGGCTCCGAAAATGATGGGAGTGGAGAGCAGAAATGAAAAGCGCGCTGAACTCTCCCGGGTCAGACCGGTCAACATACCGGCGCTCATGGTTATGCCGGAGCGGGACACACCGGGAATTATGGCCAGGGCCTGGGATAAACCGATGATAAAGGCAGTGCGAAACCGCATATTATCCAGTTCCAGCACCTTGCTGCCCTGCCGGTCAGCCCAATATAAAATAGCACCCATTATTATCAAGGCAATGCCGATCAGCAAAGGCTGGCGAAACAGGGTCTCCGCCAAGTTTTCCAGCAAAAATCCCGCCAGCGCACCGGGAATGGTAGCTGCCACCAGATACCAGAAGAGCTTGCCCTCCTGGCTGTGAACATCCCTCACCCCGCTGATGACCAGCACCCACCAGTCTCTCCAAAAGTAAACCACCACTGCTATCAAGGTGCCCACATGCAAAGCAATATCAAAGGTGAGGCCTGCATACGGCCATTGGAACAACCAGGGTAAAATCCAGAGGTGAGCCGAACTGGATATGGGCAGAAATTCACCCAGCCCCTGCACAATGCCCAGAATGATAGCGTGCCATAACAACATTTATAAATCCTCCTCGCAGTTCGTGAGTTATCTTAACTAGCGGCTTAGAAACAGCAGGCCCTATTGCGAAGCGGCATACGGTTTCACCGAATCTAAAAAGGTGTCAACGATTTCCAGGTACAGCACCGGATTGGTTTGGTAGTTCTTAACATGGGTTCCTCCCGGAAACCGGATGAGTTTGGCCTCGGGGTAAGCCCGAAGCAGGCTTTCACTGTTGGCAATCGGTATATCCACATCCTGATCCCCGTGTATAAGGAGCAGAGGGCGTCCGTTCATAAGCGGGATCTCCCCCTGGGGGCTGACCGAACCGGGCTTCAATCCGGTTATTAAAGGGGTGACAATAAAGAAAGCCCGGCTAAAAGGAAAGGCAGGCAGTCCCGACCATACACTGAGATTTTCACCCAGATAGGCCTTAAGATCCGCAAAGGGTGAGTCAGCGATGACCGCGGCGACCGCCGGTTCGCGCGAAGCGGCCATTATAGCCGTTGATGCCCCCATGGAAAATCCGAACAGTATTATCTGCTCATTCAATCCGGGTTGGGCGGCCACATAGTCAATGGCGCCGAGCAAGTCCCTTACTTCATACTGCCCGACCGAAGTGAGGTTTCCTTCGGATTCTCCATGGCCTCTAAAATCAAACATCAATACATTGTAACCGGTGTCGGCCAGATGTTTGGCTATGGGCAGTATCGGCACGCCATTATTCAGGCGGTTTTCTCCGTAACCGTGGGCAAATATCACCGTTTTGCGGCTTCCTACGGCCGGTATCAACCAGCCTTGCAGAGTCAAACCGTCCACCCGGCTTTTAAAGACTATATCCTGGTATTTCAAGCCCAGAGTACCGGGATTGGCGTCAAGGGCCTGACGCGCCGGGTGGGTAAGATTCCACCCCACATAAGCAGATATGCCGAAAACTGCTGTTAAGGCCAGGATAATGACCAGTAATCCGGCGATGATAATTCTGCCCCGGCTTACTGCCCGGCGGGCCAGGGCCGGTTTGCTACTACCCATAATCAATTCCTCCCGAACTCAGTGCTCAGTGCTGTATATTGGCAGCCCCTCTAATCCTTTCATAATTCTATTCTACCCGGGACCGGGTTACAAGCGGGCTTTGAAAATACCCCCTTGTTGGGTTCGGCATGCCCGGACGGCTAATCTGAGCAGTACCGGCTCCCCCTGGCAAGCCAAAGGGACGCCTGATTGCCAAGCCGGCGTCCCTATTTATATCGTCATCAATTAAGCCGTCCCGGCTTACCGTCTATACGCCTCAACCACCGCCATTAAAGCCTACGGTAACCTTATCGCCGTCAACGATAACCGGAACTCTCCTGCCTCCCGACACCTCGATAAGCTCCTCCTTTTTATCGGGCTGCCGGGATACGTTGATCTCCTCAAAAGGGGTCCCCTGCCCCTCTAAATACTGGCAGGCCGCCGCACAATAGGGGCACCCGGTTTTAGTATAAATAGTCACTCCCATGATCCGGTTCCTCCTTTTATTCGCTCCAGTACTCTGTTAACTCTAATTCTTTTATAAATCGTCGAGGGAAATTTTTGCAGGACAAGGCGGGCAGCTCTTTGCCGTCCTGGCACCGCTGCATTAGCCCGTCCATGGGCGTCAAGGAATGAGTAATACTGGACGTATTGCGATTGACGACAACGCAGTTATGCGAAAATTTAACCGACGAGTAATACAAGAATTAGAGTTAACAGAGTACTAGTACTGCTCAATCTCAATAATATAAAACGAATATTACGACAGCTATCACTACAGCTAATGTCACAAGTAATCCAGTTAATTTCAAGAGTGCTTTCCTGGGATCCATTGATAAATTCTCCCCCCTGTAGATATAATGCTAAACCGCTTTGGTAACGGGCGCCTTTAAGCCCTAAAACTCAAATACTTTTCCATCCTCGGCATACTCGCAGTGAAGGGCGTGCAGGTACTCGAGCATTTCCTGCCCCATATGGGTTATTATTACTTTTTTAGCGCCCAAACGGCTGTAATTGGCCATCAAGGTCCGGTAGTCAAGGTGATGCTTCACTTTTTTAGCGTAGAAATACGATTCGGCTACCAATAAATCCGCCCCCTGAGCTGCGGTCACCAGTTTATCCGTCCAGTCGGTATCACCGGAATAGGCGAATATTTTGCCCTGGGATTCAATCCGGTAGATCAAGTGGATATCGCTTTCCCCGGATACGGCCTCAAAGGTGGAGATCGACATTCCCGAGACGACGAATTGGTCAGCCGGGTTTAGTTCAACTTTTATCAGTTCAAAGCTCAGTTTGCTTTTAAGAAAGCCTGGAAAGGCGGCCTCCATGACCTGATCAAAGCGTTTTTTAAGCCCGGTAGGCCCTATCAGAGTGATATTCTGTTTCCTTTTCTGGTTTAGCTGGGCATCAATAATAAAGTAGGGTATGCCCCCAAAGTGATCCCCATGCAGATTGCTGACCATAATCAGGCTTATCTTATTCGGATCAATGCCATATTTATTCAGGGAAATCATTGCCGAGGCTCCGCAATCAACCAGGAATTGCCGTTCTCCGTTTTCCACCAGGATGCAGCTCTGCAGCCTCCCCCCGCTGCCAAAGGCATCACCACTGCCCAAAAACTGAACTTTCACCCTGATCTCCACCTCCGTTCTTTGCTCCGATGGCCCATGGCCATTTTCTCCCTAACCGGTCAGATTTGATTCATTTATCCCTATTTTCAACTATAATTCCGTTTTTTCGTTCGTTTTATTTGACGATCAGAACATGACAGGTGGCCAGTGAAACCACCCGGCTACTCACACTGCCCAGCAGCAGTTTTTGCAGCTGGTTTAAACCCCGGTTGCCGATAATGATCAAATCGACATGGTGTTTTTCAGCTTCTTGAAGGATCATTTCCGGGGCCGGACCTGAATCAATAATGACCTTGGCATTTACGCCCGGTCCCAATTGCTCCCTGGCTTTCTCGGTTATTACTTCCGCCGCTTGAATGAGCTCATTGTGATACTGGGCAGGAGTGAAATCAAGACTCATACCTTCCGGCATTACCCGGGGAGTGGGAAAATTCATGACGTATATCAATATTACCTCTTTTATGGCGCCCTGCCGGGCCAGGTCCCCGGCTGTGGCAACCGCTTTAAAAGAATGCTGCGAGCCGTCAACCGCCACCATAGCCTTTTCATACATACTTATCCCTCCCACTAAGCGTTTGGAATCTAAAACCAGCTTATTATCAACTGATCATAACTCTTTTTTCGCTATTTGTGCACATGTTCCTGGTAAAAACGGAAGATTCTTTTGCTATCTTTCGAACATGGCCCATTCCGATGAATCATGGCTAAAAACGTTTGGCGTCCGCTTGCCCTTTGGACCTGCACCTTAGACGCTTGGCTCGGCATCGCCCTTAAGCTTGTCCCATAAATGGGCAAAATGAGATCAGGCTGATGTAATTAATCAGACCTGACCTTTTACTACTAGTTGGGTTTAATCAACACCAGTTTTTTGCCATACCATCTAACCTGGTAGCCCATGGCAGAAGCCAGTGAGCGAACCGGAGCTATCAAAAGACGTTTTTCATTTTCAAAAGCGGGGTGTTCCAGGAACTCCTCCACGCCGTCTACCAGCATAGAGGCGGCTCCAGCGGAAATTTCAATGCGCGAGGCCGGCCGGGCCACAGCCATATCCACAGCGGTCCAGGCTTCAAACACCTGCCACCCCCCTGCGTTTTTGGCTTCCAACCACCCGTAAGGGAGGTAGGCATAACCGTCCTGTCCCCAGGCGGCGCCCCACGAATTACGCAGGATCAGGGCTTCTTGCTCCGGCAGATCGCCGACTATTCCCACCGCGTGTCCTCCCTGGGGAAGACCCTGGGGCAGGGGCAACATCCCCTGCTCATCGGGGATAAAATTGGCACTCACCATCAAGGCCAAGAGCAGGGGGCCCTGCTGCTTAAGGGCCTGGCGGATTGCCGGAAGGGCCTGGCTCCTATCCCGATCGGCATAGCCGCATACACTGGCATAAGACTGGATCTTAAAGTCCTGGGCCGCCGACAAGGCGGGCTCTGGAATTTCAGGTGTACGGGGGGCTGGAAGATCGGTTAAGAGGTGATAGGGCATCATCTCTTCGCTGCAAACGCCATGGCTTTTCAAAACCTTTAGGGCAGCCCTCGGTGTAGTCCCTTCTTCGGCGGGCATTCCGTCAACTTGCTTGCACATGCTGTACAAGAAGGCAGTGGATAGCCCGGCGGGCGGATAGTTTCCCTGGACGATCTCTTGATAGGCCTTCAGGGTCCAGGTAGACGCGCAGGCTACGCAGGACCCGCGCTCACCCTGGTCAAAAACCGGTGGAAGCCCGGAGCGATAGTCAATGGTAGTCGGCTCTCCCGCTGCCGCCCCCATTAAACGCAGGTACTGGTAATCCCGGGGATCCTCGGGAGAGGGTAAACAGAGCAGCGGATAACCTTCATGATAATTCCCCAGGGTCTCCATGAAACGGCGCAGTTGATAGTATTCACCGGGCATAAAATCGCCTCCCGCTATTTTGTTCCTGATTGACAGGCCCAGGCGGGCTCTGGTCAACCGGTACAATTCAGGTATATTCCCATGAGGCCGTGTAAATGCCTGAAGTTGACATCAAGCGGGCCGGTGTTATTACTTTCCAAGCAACCGAAGAAAAATAGGTTTGCAGGTAAGAAGGCCTTTATTCCAGGAAGGTAAGCGATCAGCTTTGGGGCGCAGCCAGGGTCTTTTTCACCCGCTGCCCGTTTTGGTCGACTTCCGAATAACCGATCGTGCCGTTGTGATCCCAGTATTCAACGAAATACAAGCCGTAAGCGAACGGCGACTTCAGTAAGACTCGGGAATCTTTGGCACCCACCGTATACATCCGGATGGTGATAAGGTTGTTGCTTTTATCTTTCTCCAGATTGGCTGCCGCCAGCCGGTTGCCGTCCGGGCTCCATACCGGCAGCAAAGTGCTGCTGATGGCCGGCGTCTGAACGGCCAGTGAATCGGCCCGGATTATTTTACTGGTCGTTACCTCCCCGGCCTTTTCACTTAAAAGCACATATTGGCTGTTGGGAGACCAGAACATCCCCTGGGTATTGGAACGGTAATTTCCCAGAACTCGTTCCTTGCTTTCTCCCGCTTCCTTAATACATATTTTGCTGCCCGCCCCGGTTTTGCGTATATAAACGGCGCTTATCCCGTTGGGAGCCCATGTTATCTGGGATACGGACTTATCCTCATACAATTCCTTTTCCAGAGCCTGCTTGGCCGGACTCCACTGCATGGGAAGCAGCTCCCGGTGGAGCTCAGCAGCCAGGGCCGCCTGATTTTTTCTCATTATATTTTCGCTTTGGATTTTAAAGTAATAGCGAAGGCTCCCTCCCATAAGGGCAACTGGCAGAATGGCTACCAGCAGCCAGATCAGGAAAGTTCGCCGGTAAATACAGATCATAGGGGTTCTCCTTGCCATGGATGGTAAGATAATATATTTATTATAGCCCGCTTAAAAATGAAAAAAGTAGTTTTTTATGTGTAGTCATAGAGTAGAATAATGATTTATTCTTGATTAAATTATATAATTCTAGATGATTGGGAGAGAAGCCCTGGTGAATTCATCGCATAGCCAATCCCGGCCGGTTCTCAAGCTTCCCCGCACCACCCTGGACAACTACCTGGAAGCGGTAAGTATTCTGGGTCTTTTAGCCATGGTATACCTGCTGGCCAGGTACTGGCCCGGACTCCCCTCCATAGTGCCCACCCATTTTGGAGTGGCCGGCCTGCCCGACGCCTGGGGGAGTAAAACCAGCCTCTTTGCCAACCTGGGCATAGGACTGTTTATTTACCTGGGATTGACCATTCTATATGGATTTCCTCACATCTACAACTATTTATATACCATAAACGAGTCCAATGCTGAAGCCCAGTACCGGTTGGCGCGCAGCCTGGTAAGCGGGCTCAAAGCCAGTGTTATCCTTATATTCACCTATGCCGAATGGGCTACTATTCAGACCGCTTTAGGACAGAGCGCGGGGCTGGGGGCCTGGTTTATCTTTATCGCGATGTTTTTTTCCCTGGGCCCCCTTTTGCTGTATCTCTATAAATCGTATCAAGCCGAACACCCGGCTTGATTATTTAAGAGCAATAAAGAGGAGGATGACCGATGCCAAGCTTCCATTTCAACTCGAGCGTGAAAGTAGACCGCATCTCCGGGCAAGAACTCAAAGCCGAATGCGTAGTACTCAGCACTCACCGGGAATCCCGGGGATGGCTGATCACCGATGTAGAGGGCTTGAAGATTTGCCAGGCGGGATGGGCCGATTACCGCAAAACCGGAGGCGGCGCCCTATCCGGAGAAATCCCGGAACTGGTCGGGGTGGAGGCTTTTCTGGAGGCCGGCCCCCATTTAAAAAGGGCTCTGCCTTCCAAGGAACAAGAGCCCATCCGCGATCTCATTTCGGAATGCATCCGCGGCCTGGTTCAGGCTGAAACCTTTTTCTTTAAAGAACGCGGTTATGCCAGCGCCGCCCAGTACGACAGCTACTGGGATAAAATGTACCTCAATGGCTGTTATTACTACAGCCACCTGGACAGGGTGGAAAAGCCCTGGTTGGACTATGTCGGCTACACACAGCGTTCCGGGAATTTGTTCAACCGGGTTCATTCAGTGGTAATCTACCGGGAGGAAGACGGCTGCTACAGTCTGAACGCCTCCTTTATCGATTCTTTCCATGAACTGGGCGTCCGCCTGGGGATGGATGCCGACGGAATCGTACTCCTTTCCGAAGCCTCCTACAACCGGGCGCCTGATAAAATATGCTGGGACAACACCCGTCACCTTGGAAACCTGCTCGGGCTTCGCCTATCCGATTTGAGTAAAAAAGAGCTGGCTGCCCGGGCCGGGGGGGCTGAAGGATGCAATCACCTGGTGGACATCCTGTGCGACGCCAGCCAGGCCATGGCAGAATTTTGGACGCCATAAAGCCACTAAAACCGCATTTCCGTCAAGCCCTGGTGCAGCGCGTTTCAACATCTTCCCGGTTGGGATTTTTCGTAAATTTATGTTCCGTCCACGAAATAATATCGTTATAATTATTATAACTTTAATAATCGACCAAAGACATGGTTGAACCGCGCTATGACAGCATTGATCAGTTCGGGGTCAAATTGGAAGATTTCCCCAAGTATTTACGGAGCGGGAAGGATTAACGGCTCCTTTACGACTCCGGTTCATTAAAGGAGGAGATTATTTATGGATTTTTCATTAAGCCAGGAAGAACTTTTGATCCAGAAGATGGCCAGGGACTATGCCACCAGGTATATTGAACCCGTCGCCGAAAGGATTGAGCAGGAAAACAAGGTGCCGGACGAAATCTTAAAAGGCCTGGCCGAGTTGGACCTGTTCGGGCTCCCTTTTAAAGAAGCCTATGGTGGAGCCGGGGCCGGCTACGTAAGCTATGTGCTGGCCATGGAGCAGCTGGGCCGGATCTCTTCCGGGCCGGGGATGATCATCTCGGTAAACTGCCTGGGCCTGGGGGCCATCGATAAATTCGGCAGTGAAGAGCAAAAGAAACGCTTCATGCCCAAGTGCTGCAAGGGTATTGAATGCGCCTCCTTCGCTTTTACCGAACCGGGAACCGGCTCCGATCCCAAACAGCTCACCACCACCGCGGTAAAAGACGGGGACCATTTCATTCTCAATGGCACTAAACGCTTTATATCCAATGCCGGGCATTTCGGTCCGATCGTGGTCTTTGCGATTGACGACCAGAGCAGCAAGCCCACTGCCTTCATCGTCGACAAGCTCTGCGAAGGCTATTCCGTGTCCGAGCCCTGGAAAAAAATCGGCCTGCATGGAGGCCCTTTACTGGATGTCTACTTCAAAGACGTGGTAGTACCGGCGGAAAACATTCTCAACGGTCTGGGAGGCGGCTTCCCGGTACTCACCTTTGGCATTGCCTTTGGCAAAGTAGGCGTCAGTTCGCTAAATCTGGGTTTAATCCAGGCGGCTTATGAAGAATCGGTCAAGTATGTCAAAGAAAAGACCCACCGGGGACAGCCGATCGCCAAGTTCCAGGCCATACAACTGCGCATAGCCGACCTGGCCATTAAATACGAAACCGCCCGCTGGCTTACCTACCGGCTGGGCTACCTGGCCAATGATCCGAAAAACCCGGCTCTCTTTGCCAAGGAAGCAGCCCTGGCCAAGACCTATGTCTGTGAAACCGCGGTCGAAGCGGCCAAAATAGCCATGGATATTCACGGCTCCTATGGTTTAATGGAAGACTACAAGGTCTCCCGCCTGTACCGGGACGCTATTATGGGCCCGCAGGTAGAGGGTGTGGCCGACATGCAAAAAATGATAGTGGCCGGAGTGGTCCTGCAATAAACATAACCGGTTTGATTGAAGCTGAGACACGGGGCTTTTCATGGAGAGCGCCGTGTCTTATTTTGCTTCTGATTAAAATTTTAAAAGCCTGCCTTATACTTCCCAAACCGCTCAACTCAGCCGGCCGGGTAAAAATCATATGTATTGTAATTTCCCGGTAAACAGCCACATATCCATGTACAAACCTTCAGGCCCGGTGGGCTAAATAAAAAGGGGGTTTGAGTTAAATGGAAGATTTGACCTGGCAGTGGCGCAATCCCCTGCCCCAGGGAAATACGCTGCGGGCCGCAGCTTACGGGAACAGCCTTTTCGTGGCGGTCGGGCAATATGGAACCATACTGAGCTCCGGCAACGCCAGTGAATGGACAGACCATTCGGGATTATATGAAGATTACCTGCTCGGCATAATTTTTGCCGCCGGTCAATTTGTGGCGGTGGGTTCCAACGGCCGCATTATCAGCTCCCGTGACGGGATGGAGTGGATCGCCCGTGAATCCGGCACCGGAAACTGGATCAATTCGGTTGCCTACGGGAATAACCGTTTGGTTGCGCTTGGACAGGGCGGTGTAATTCTCAGCTCAGAGGACGGAATGGAATGGAATAGCGGCTGTCTGGGTCCCTACTGGTTGAACGGTCTGGCCTTTGGGGATGGCGTTTTTGTAGCCATCGGCGACAACAATATCATATTCACGTCCAGCGACGGTGGGGAGTGGGTGAATCGAGGCCGCCCGACCTCCGCCCGGCTCAATTCTCTGGCCTATGGGAACGGCCTTTTCGTGGCGGTGGGAGCCAACGGCACCATCATCACTTCCGGGGATGGGGAGAACTGGACCAACCGGGAATCTCCCACTGGAGCCGATCTGCAGGCGGTGGCCTATGGCAACGGCAGCTTTGTGGCGGTGGGCCGCGGTGCACCCAAACCCGGAGTCTCTATCCGATCAGATGACGGGATAAGCTGGGCGGGAGGCCCCTGGTCGGATCTGCAGTATGCCCAAGGCCTGACCTGGGGAGGCGGCCTGTTTCTGGCTGTAGGTCAGGGAGGCATCCTATTAAGTTCACCCGAGGGGGATTCCTGGGCCAGGCAGACCCGGGGCGTTTATGAAAACCTGAAAGGCATGGCGTTTGGCAATAGCAGTTTCATTGCCGTCGGCGATACCGGCACTATCTTGAAGTCCAGGGAAGGCCGGCATTGGAAACAGGTACCTTCAGGCAACGCCGAGAATCTACGGGGGGTTTTGTACACCGTAGGCCTATACCTGGCTATAGGTGAAAACGGAACCGTATTAACTTCGCGCGATGGAGCCAGGTGGGTAGAGCGTAAAGTTTCGGTAAGCAACGATCTAAACGCAGCCGCTTATGGCAGCGGGGTCTTTGTGGCGGTGGGGCAGAAGGGTTTGATTATAAGCTCCTCTGACAGCGTCAAATGGGAGGCGCAGGATTCCGGAACCACCAACGCCCTGCTGGATGTAGCCTACGGGGCCGGGCGCTTTGTAGCCGTAGGCGATTTTGCTACGGTGCTCATATCCAATGACGGTATCAACTGGGAAAAGCAGAAAATTCCGGCTCTGGTCAATCTGATCGAAGGGGTTACATATGCCAGTGGGCTATTTATTGCCGTAGGTAATTTTGGCCTGGTATTGACCTCACGGGACGGCAGAAGTTGGGAGGAGCATTCCCTGTCCGATGATGTGGAATTAAAGGCCCTGGCCGCCAGTCACCTGGAAACCGTCGCCGTAGGAGCCGATGGCGCAATCTACAGTTCCCCGGACGGAGCCCAATGGACCCGAGAGCCATCCTCTACTCAGAATACTTTTTATGGTGCAGCCTTCGGACGCGGGGGATTCGTAGCCGGTGGCGATTTTGGCAGCATAATGCAGTCGACCCCGAGGCCCAAGAACTCCTAAACCTTGTGCAGGATCTAAGCAAGCTTGAAACCGGCTAAGTAACAGGCATATTCCATAGGACGCCGGACCGCCCTTCGGCGGGTGTTCAGGCTCATATGGGCAAAGGAACGGCGTCCGGCCCGGGGATTGGCTTCTAAAAACCAGGGCCGCCCTTCGGCATCGAGAACAAAATCCAGCCCCAGCTCACCGAGATTATCCGTGGTGGGTTCCAGGGCTTTCGCTATCTGGAGGGCGGTATTCTCCAGCGCCTGCTTAACTTTGAATGTCCGGGCGGCGTTATAGCCCTTTAAACGAAGGGCTTTCTCCAGGCTTTCCGCCCGCCCGCCGGTATGCAAATTGGTGGTTATTTGGCCAATCCGTCCCATTCTCACCGCCATACCAGTCAGCCGCCAGCAGCCCTGCCCGTCCTTTTGAACCAGGACCCGAATGTCAAAATGGTTTCCACTGCGGCCTGGTTTGATACTCTTTTGTACAATCAGCTTGCCATACCTTTTGTCCAGTCCATACATCTGAACGATCCTTTTCACGCTGCCCACCTGCCTTCCGCGGACTTCACCGGTTCTCTGCACCCGGTATCCGGCCTGGGCCCTGCTGATCCGGTAAATTCCTCTTCCCAGATGCCCATCCAGGCTTTTTACATAGACATCATGGTGGTTTTTTAACATCTGCTCCAGGGTTTCAGGAGAATCCCAAAGAAGGGTTTCAGGCAGGCAGGTAAGCGCCGGGCGGCTGTTTTTCAATAACTGGTAAACATGCCATTTCGAGCCCAGGCGGGTGTTAAAAGACTTAACCCCCAGGGCCGACAGGCGGCTCAAAGCGGCAGTTGACTTGCCCGACCCGGTCAGGCAGCGGTTGTATATTGCATCGGGCAAGGGGAAGCGGGCCTTTTGCCAGCCGCCGCTTCGCCCGGTATAGTATCCGGTAATGCTCGGTCCTTCCCACTCAATACCGGAAGGCATAAAAATGTAGCCAAATCCGTTTAAACCCGCCAGGCTCTTCAGAAGCTGCCGGAAATAGCCCTCCTGTTCGCCGAAAAGAGAAGCGGACTTGGAGGAAGCCGTCATGATTCCCACCAGGGGGCCCAGGCGGATCATCCCCTCCTGCTGCTTAACATTCAATGTGGCCCCCCGCGGTAAACCCAGACGACTGGCCAGGGAGCCGCTGATGGGCACTCGGCCGGCTCCTTTATTGATCAGGGTTTCCATCTGCTCTGCGGGCATCTTTATAGTTCTGCCGCCCAGGGCAACCTTGCCGCAGGGTTCCTCTTCCCCTGGGCTCGCTTTAGTTTCGGGTAAATGGTTCCTGGAACCGTCTTTGCTATCCATTCCAAGCCGCCTTTTTCCTTTATGAATATGCGGGGCAAAGGCTTAAGGTTAACCTGCAGCGTGTCGGTGGTGCTTTTACCGGCGCTCTGAATCCGGTTTGAGGGACAGGGCGGCCTTTCCCCTGGCTTTATCCACTGATAAAACCCGGACCGACACAACGTCTCCCACCGCTACGACTTCGCTGGGATGCCGTATAAAACGGTCGGCCATTTCCGATATATGAACCAGTCCGTCGTTTTTAACCCCTATGTCCACGAAGGCTCCGAAATCCACGACATTGCGCACCGTTCCCTGCAACACCATTCCCGGAAGGAGATCGTCTATGCTTAAAACATCGGTCCGGAATATAGGTGCGGGCAGATCATCGCGGGGATCCCGGTGCGGCTTTTGCAAACAGTCCAGCACATCCTTCAGGGTGGGCTCACCGGCCCCCAGCTCCTGGCTCAGCTTTTTAATGCTCAAATCTTTTAATTTGGCAGCCAGACCCGGCTGGCCAATGTCTCCGGGATCAGTTCCCACGCTTTTTAAAAGCTGTTCGGCCAAACCGTAGGATTCAGGATGAATCGCGGTGGAATCCAGGGGGTTTTCTCCTCCATATACCCGCAAAAACCCGGCCGCCTGTTCAAAGGCTTTGGGCCCCAGTTTGGCTACTTTCAGTAGTTGTTTGCGGTTTTTAAAGCGCCCGTTTTCGTCGCGGTATTTTACAATGTTGCCAGCCACCGCAGCACTTAATCCGGACACATAGGAAAGCAGCGACGGCGAGGCGGTGTTCAGCTCGACCCCCACCCGGTTGACGGCCGACTCCACCACGGCGTTCAGGCTGCTGTCCAGTTCCTTGCGCGGCAGATCATGCTGGTACTGCCCCACCCCGATGGCCTTGGGTTCTATCTTGACCAGCTCGGCCAGCGGATCCTGCAGGCGGCGGGCTATGGAAACCGCGCTGCGCTCCGATACGTCCAGTTGGGGAAACTCCTGGGCGGCCAGTTTGGAAGCCGAGTAGACACTGGCTCCCGCTTCACTGACAATGGTATACGGTACGGTTAAAGCCGTTTCCCTGATCAGGTCGGCAATAAATTGCTCCGTTTCCCGGGAAGCGGTCCCGTTGCCGATGGCTATGGCAGTCACTCCGTACTTGCGGATCTTTTCAGTAAGGGTTCTTTGGGCTTCGGCCGTTTTTTTGTGCGGGGGCGTGGGGTACACCACCCCCACCTCCAGCATTTTACCGGTATCATCCACCACCGTCCACTTGCAGCCGGTACGGTAGGCGGGATCGATCCCCATGACAATCTGCCCTTTTACCGGCGGCTGGAGCAACAGCCCGCCCAAATTTTGGGCAAAAACCTTTATCGCCTGCTCCTCGGCCCGCTGGCTGAGCTCCGCTCTCAGGTCCCGCTCCACCGCCGGTTTAATCAATCGCAGGTAGCCGTCTTTAACCGCCTCCAGCACATAGCCGGCCGTAATTCCCGATTTTACCCAGCGCCCCTCCAGGTATTCAATAATACGGTCCGGTTCAATGGTCAGGGCGACTTTTAAAATGTCTTCCCGTTCCCCACGGTTAATGGCTAAAATTCGGTGGGGAGGGATCTTGGCCACCGCCTCCCGGTATTCATAGTACATGCGATAGGGCGATTCCAGTTCCGGGTCTCGGGCTGCCACCTGTAAAATACCGGTTCGGCGAGTATAATCCCTTATCCAGCCCCGGGCCACGGCGTCTTCCGCGGCCATCTCGGCCACAATATCCATGGCGCCCTGCAGCGCTTCCCGGCTGGATATCTCCTCCGATGTATAGCGCAGGGCTTCCTCTTCTACATTTCCCGCCCGGGGGAAGGACAGAAGGTAGTCAGCCAAGCCCTGCAGGCCTTTTTCCCGGGCCTGGGAGGCCCGGGTTTTGCGTTTCGGTCTATAGGGCAGGTAGAGGTCCTCCACCTGCACCAGTTTTTCCGCCGAGCGGATCTTAAACGCCAGTTCTTCAGTGAGTTTACCCTGTTCATCTATAAGCCTCAAAACCTCTTCTTTACGCTGTTCCAGGTTGCGGTGAAACTGCAGCCGTTCTTCAATCAGGCGAATTTGATTTTCATCCAGCCCCCCGGTGGCCTCTTTGCGGTAGCGGGCCACAAAAGGCACCGTGTTGCCGCCGTCCAGCAGCTGGCTGCAGGCTTCGACCTGCTGCAAAGATATCCCGGTTTCCTGGACTATGCGGGGATAAATGTGCTCCACTCAATCGCTCCTCCATTTTAGAAAGTGTTCGTCTGCCCCGGAGTGCATCACTGCTATTGTAACACAAGCACAGGGACAGTTTTTTCACTTGTCACCCAATTCGCAGTTCGGCAAAACCGAAAAAACCGTCCCTGTGCTTGCCCGTGGTGGCGCGCTTGTCAATCAAAATGAGTTGAAGAACCGTCCCCGGACTCATTGCGGTTTATAAACTTTTAAGCATGTCGTAGTAGATTTGAGATTTGTAACGGCTCATCAGGGCTTTGGCACTGTAATTGAGGAATTCGATTTCGTAGGACCGGTCGTACATATATCTGACCTGGCTTATTTCGTTGACGTTAACGATAAATGAGCGGTGCACCCTGAGGAAGCCCTCGCCCAGCTGGCGCTCCATACTGTCCAGGGTGCTGCGCACTGAAAAAGTCCCCCGCCTGGTATGAATCAGGCATTTGCCGCTGTCGGCTTCCATAAACAGGATCTCATCCTTAACTACGTTTACCAGGTTTCTTTTGGTTTTAAAGCTCAACATTCTTGCTTTTGATCCGGTAGAGATTCTCTGCATAGCCGCCGTTATCAATTGTTCCAGCACTTCTTTGGTGGGGGGTTCATGATAAATATGGCGGATCTCCAGAAAAGAACAGACTGCGAACTGGCAGAAGTTATAGAACAAAATCATCTCGGGAACGTACCGGTAACTGCGCTCATAGAACTCGTGGCGCTTGTCGTCAATCAAGCGGGCATCGACTATAGCCATCTGGGGTCCATGATTACGGGCCAGAGCATAAAACTCGTCCAGCGATCCTGCACCGAAAACCGGGGTAATTCCCGGCATATATTCTAAAATGCCGCGAATCAGACTGCGTTGATATTCTTCTGATACAAATACGATCATTTTTGCAACGCCTTACATATAAATTCTTTTCTGAAAAATATATCACAAGCTGCCAACTAATTTCGTCTATTCATCTAAAAAAAGCGGGGATTCGCTGCAAAAATACGTAGTTTTGAAAGCCCCATCCGATAGTTATTCTGGGAGTTGTCAATATCTTTCCAAATTCCTATCCCTTATGATGTTGTGTCACCCTGGACGGGGGTTGAGCTATTTAAAAACGCGGCAGAAGGGAGGTTGCAACGAGATCTATTCAAATCGCCTATCTGAAGGAAAACCGGAATTCATCGCACTTATCCTTTAAGAAAACTTCATAGGAGGAATACTTGTGGCCAAGAAATTATTGCAACCATCAACCTTCTCGGAAAGAACCAAGCTCGTCAGCAAGGATGAAGACGAATTGCTAGCCCTTAAGAGAGAACAGGCGCGGAAAATGGCCTTGGAAAAGTCTAAAGCCCGAACCCTGGCCAAACAGCAGGCGATGGCGGAGAGAATAGCCTCGGCTGCTGAACAACTGGTCAACGGGGTCAGCGAAGCCAATGCCGCCGCCCAGGAGTTTACCACCCTGGCTGATGAAGTGGCTCAGGCTTCGGCCCATGCCGGTCATAATGCGGAAAAAGTACGGGAAGCCAGCATTCAGTTAAATGATTCGGCCCGCAATCAAGCCAGGGTTCTGGATCAATTAATGACCGAGAGTAATCTAGTCATTGATGCCGCCCGCGGGTCTATTCAAACCATGCAGGATATGACTGGACTGACCAAAGTAGCTGCCAGCAAAAATACCCTTTCATCCAAACGAGTGGAAGAGCTGGAAGTACAATCGCAGCGCATCGGGGACATCGTTCAGGCAGTGGTAATGATCGCCGATCAGACCAATCTTCTGGCCTTGAACGCCGCCATCGAAGCCGCCCGGGCCGGGGAACACGGACGCGGATTTGCGGTGGTGGCTGATGAAGTCCGCAACCTGGCCGAAATATCGGAACGATCCGCTCGTGATATTGGCGGAGTCGTGGAAGAAATCCGCGGTCTGGTGACCGAAGTGGTTAAAGACATCAATCAGGCCGTAGGCAATTTCAACAACATGGTGGCCACCCTGGAAGGATCAGTCCAGGAGTTCACCCGGGTGGGGGAACTGGTCACCAGCTACGGGGAAAAATTTATGGGAATCAAGGTTTTGTCTGTTGAAATGGGAGAAATGGCTGACCAATTACTTTCTTTCAGCAACAAAAGCGCCTCGGCTACCGATGAAGCCGCCGGGGGAACACGGGAGATTTCCAAATCGGTTGCCGAGCAGAGCAAAGCCCTGGCTGAAGTAAATGCCGCCTGCCAGGAACTGAGTGAAATGGCCGAGGAACTGAAGACTTCCACCAACACCAATAAATCAGCCGAAGAAGTGGCCGCTAGCGCCGAACAGCTATCAGCCAACATAGAAGAGATGAGCAGTACCGCGGTCCAGATAGCCAGCGTAGTGCTCAGCATGAATGAGGGGATCCGCTCCATCAGTCAGGAATCTAAAAAGGCATTGGACCTGATGCAGTCAGCTCAAAGCACTTACGAAGGCATGTCTAAGATCGGAGCTGAATCAGGCGATATTAGAGAAGCAGCAATGGAAACCCTGGATACATCCCGTTCTAATGCCAGAAGCATTATTTCGCTCCTCACCGAAAGCACTCATTCCTATGAATCAACCAATGCTTCCATTAACAATCTGCAAGATAAGATCCGCCGCATCGAAAAAATCGTGGATACCATCCAGAATGTGTCCATCCAGACCAATATGCTGGCCGTCAACGGGTTTGTGGAAGCGGCTACAGCCGGTGAACACGGCCGTGGATTTTCGGTGGTGGCCAGCGACATTCGCAATTTGGCCACCGAGTCAGCCGAAAACGCCGATAAGATCAAAGACTTGGTTCGAGAAATTCAAAACCTGATGAGCAAGGTAATGACCGACATCAGCCAATCGGAAACCGCCGCCCGGGAAGCTGAAGCCTTTGTCCCAGTAGCTGTAAAAAAGAACGGGGCGGTTACCGATGCTATGGCGGAAATTGACCGGGTGCGGGCCGGATATTGGGAAACCGTCCAGGGTATAAAGAGCGGAATTGAGACTAACATAGAACAAATCAGCGAAATGACCAGCACAACTGAAAATGTCGAGGACATGATCCGAGAAGCCTCCCAGGTGGCACAAGAACAGGCCCGGAGCATCGAAGAACTGGCCGGATTTATTGAGGATATAGCCTCGGTTGCCGATGAGATGCAAATGGGTTGATTCACATGGGAGAAAACTCTTTGATGAGGAGGAACTTTAATGCATGCGGATAGCGTTTTTTCCAGGGCTGAAATGCAGCTGGTCACCTTTGCTCTGGGAGAGGAAAGCTTTGGGATTGACATCATGGCTGTACAGGAAATTATCAGGATTCCTGAACTGGTCAGGGTTCCTCAGTCCCCGCCCTATGTTCGCGGGATCAGCAACCTGCGCGGATCAATCCTTCCGGTTATTGACACCCGGGCCAAATTCGGCCTGGCCAGCCAGGACATAAACAGCTCCAGCCGGGTTATCGTCGTAAATGTAAACGGGAAATCAGCCGGTTTAAACGTGGACTCGGTATCAGAAATCATGCGGGTGGACGGGCGCAGTATTGAAGCAGCCCCATCCAGCTTGGGCAACGGTCTGGACAGCGCCTCCATTACCGGGGTGGTTAAGTGCGAAGGCACCCGTAAATTGGTCATGATCCTGGATGCCGCATTACTGTGCAACGGGCCGGGGGAAGCGCTCGATCCGGAACAGCCGGCGGGCCGGCCGGATGCTTTCCAAAACCGATCGGTTCAGGACGAAATACAGATCGTATCTTTTTTGGTAGGCGAAGAAGAATACGGCCTGGACCTGGGCGCCGTCCGAGAAATTATCCGCTTTCCCGCTATTGCCAAGCTACCCAATGCCCCTGACTATATCAAGGGGATCATTTCGCTGCGCAACTCCCTGATGCCCATCATCGACCTGCGAACCAAGCTCAAAGCGGGCAGCGACCAGGTCGACACCGGCACCAGAGTGATAGTCGTGGACCTTAACGGGATAAATGTGGGGGTTACGGTGGACCGGGTCTTTGAAGTTATGCGGCTGCCGCGCGAAACCCTATTCCCTCCGCCGCAGGTATTTGACCATCAAGCCGGCGAAAAGATTACCGGTATCGCCCGTCTGGACAATGGCCAGAGGATTATCATGCTGCTTGACTTACAGGACATCATCCACCCATCACTGATTGAAAACCTGAAAAACGACGCCTCATATCTTAGCCCGGAAAATGTAGCGGCAGAACCGGAGCAAAATGCCGGTTCAGATGAACAGATGGTGGTGTTTCGCCTGGCCAGCGAGCAATACGGGGTGCGCATCAGCCAGATACAGGAAATAACCAAACTGATCAAAATCACCCGTGTGCCCCGGGCGCCCGGGTATGTCGAGGGGGTTTTCAACCTGCGCGGCGATCTGATTCCGGTCATCGACCTGCGGAGGCGTTTTGCCATGCCTTCCGGTGATCCCACCGACCGCACCCGCATCATGGTTGCCGAGTTAAAACAGAACAAAGCCGGAATAATAGTCGACGAAGTGCTGGAGGTGCTGCAAATACCGTCCGGCTGCCTGGAAGAAATGCCCGGCATTGTCAATGAGAGCCAGGAGACGGCTTATATCAACGGAATTGTCAAAACGGGCGAACGCCTCATTATGGGCCTCGATTTGAACAGTATCCTGGCCGAAGAGCAATGGCAGCAGTTGAAAAAAATGGCCCGGCCGCCGGCCGCGGCCAGGACACCGGCTAAAACGAAAAAGAAATAGTACAACCTTCCGTATATTGTATATGAATGTTGTACTAACCTTCCCAATAGCTTATACTGCCCCAGAGGGAGCAGCAGAAACAGGGGGATGTACGAGAAGCATCCTCCTGTTTCATTTTATTTACTAATATATCAAGCAGGAATATTCCCGTATTTGATGGAATACCTTGCACAAGCAGACCTGTATCCTTTATTTAACTCAACCGGCAAGAAATTATGATTATTGGGGGGAAATACATAAATGACACGAAAAGTCACCGGATTTCTATTAGCCCTGGCTATGCTGGCAGCCTTTCCCGGGCCGGCATTCGCCGCGCCCAAAGTCCTCGTCAATGGTTATTCCCTGAATTTAGATGTGCATCCGGAGATTCAAAATAACCGGGTTATGGTGCCCATGAGTCCTATATTCAAGGCCCTGGGGGCCGAGGTCACCTGGGTCGGTGAAACCCAGACCATCCTGGGCAAAAAAAACCTGACCAGCATTCGCCTGCAAGTCGGCCAAGCCAACGCCACCCTCAACGGAGTCGATCTTACCCTGGACAGTCCTCCGGTGATCATTGACGGGAGGACTCTAGTCCCCTTAAGCTTTATCGCCCGGGCTCTGGGAGCCGAGGTTGTGTGGGATGCCCCGTCGGAAACCGTATCCGTGGTCCTGCCCGATACGGAAGCACTCCCCACCAATACGCAAATAATGGAGAAGTTGGGCCCTACCATCGTAGAGGTGACCGCCATGGACCAAAACGGTTCGGCTTACGCCTACGGCAGCGGGGTCATTGTATCATCTGACGGTAAAATTGTAACCAACTACCATGTGGTAGAGGGAGCCACCCAGGTGGAGATCAAGCTGGAAAACGACAAAACTTACCCCTGTAAAGGGATGTTAAGCTATGATGAAGACCGTGATATAGCCGTGTTGAAAATCGAAGCCAGCGGGCTTCCCCAGGCCGAGCTGGGCGACTCCGACAAGGTAATAACCGGTGACCGGATTTTAACCATCGGCTGCCCCCAGGGCCTGGAACGCACCATGTCCGACGGCCTGGTCAGCTCCATACGGACCTTTGACGAACAGAAGTATATTCAGATTTCAGCGCCCATTGACCACGGCAGCAGCGGCGGGGCACTGATTGACAAAACCGGCAAAGTAATTGGCATAACCTGCGCTACCATTGCATTTGCGCAAAACCTCAACTTTGCGGTTCCTATCAATGATGTTAAAAATATAATGAAAACCGAGAGTTTCAGCCCTTTCACATCGGTCTTTACCGATAGGTACTAACACCGGCCAAACATTCTGTGGGCACGAGGGAGGCGGACATGATCAAAGCGATTCGGATACTGGGCTTAGCTATGTTGTTGCTTATGGGCGCCCCGGCAGCAGTCTGGGCAGCACCTGTTGTGCTTGTTAACGGCCATTCTCTGGAGATGGAGGTCGCCCCGCAAATAACCCAGGGTCGGGTTATGGTGCCTATGAGTTCTATTTTTCAGGAATTGGGGGCCGAAGTCACCTGGATGGGTGAAACGCAAACCATCCTGGGCAAAAAGGATAAGACCCTCCTGGTATTGCAGATCGGAAAAACCGATGCGGTCGTAAACGGCCAAACTCAAACCCTGGACAGCCCGCCGGTAATTGTGGACGGACGCACCCTGGTTCCCCTGTCTTTTGTCGCCACCGCTTTAGGCGCCAGGGTTGCCTGGGATGGGCCCACCGAAACGGTGTCTATAATATTGGAAAAAGCCCCGGTAAAAGAGCCCTCGCTGGCTCCTTCAGAGATTTTTAAACAGATCCAGCCTTCGGTATTCACAATTGTCACCTTTGACAGCAATCTGAACTTTTGGGGTTACGGTGACGGACTGGTAGTCAGTTCGGACGGCAAAATAATGACCAATTTTGCCTTGATCGACGGGGCGGCCTGGGCCTGTATAGAACTGCCCGATAAATCCATTCTGCTTACCGGAGGCGTCGGCGGGTACAATAAAGAGCAGGATGTCGCCATCCTCAAATTTCCTAAAAATGATGTTCTTAAACCAGCCCTTCTCGGCGATTCGGATTCATTGACTACCGGCGACAGAATATTTTTTGTAGGCTGTCCGTTTGGACTGGAACAGACCATGGCCGACGGGCTGGTCAGCAATGCCCAACGGAAGGTTGACGGGATGGATCTGATTCAGGTATCGGCTCCTATGGATTTCTCGACTATGGGAGGCTTTCTATTCAATGACCGGGGAGAACTGATCGGGCTGAATTACGCCCACCATGAATATATGTATACCCAGGAACTTAACTTTGCAACTCCTATAAATGATATCAAGAGCCTGATCGACATTGACGATTTCGTGGCGATGACTTCGATAATAGGTTATACCGATCTATACGAAGCATATTTATAGCCTGTTGCTAATACCCCGATCCTTCGCCCCCGTTTCACTTACGGGGGCTTTCTCATTAATCCTCGGGCTTCTCCAAAGCGTTCAAAATATCGCTCAAAACCTGGTAGCTCCAATCGTACTGTTTTTCCAACTTAACCAGGTTATTATAGTGCTTTGATGCTCTTTCCCGCTCCCCGGCCTCGGGTGAATCGGCCAGCTTGCTCAAAATCTCCTTGCTGCGGGTGATCGCCCCAGCGCTGATATCCATTTCTCTCTGCATATTGGCCCGCAGTGATTCAAGCATCAGCTTGGAAACGTTTCGTTCCGCCTCGTAGTAATCGCGGCGGCTTCCTTTTACCCACACCTTGTGCACGCTATTGACCGATTCCAAGATCCGTACGTTGACACTCACCGTAGCCTTGCTGACCTGCAGCTCCCGGGCGATATCCTCCAGCCCCAGGGGTTCGTCAGCAAAAAACAACACCCCGTAGATCCTGCCCAGCACATCCGGTAAACCGTAAAGGGCATAAGATTTGCCGAAGGCTTCAATGACAATATCACATGCTTCCTGCACTTTGTCCTGATCCAAGATCCGGTCACTCCTTTAAAGGTTGTTATAACGCACTGTAAAATCCTGTTATATTTTCTCAAATTGATAAATAATTAAGCGACTTCAGTATAAGTTTATCATGACCATACACTCAAGGCCATCAAGCCAACAATTGTCCCAAACGCCGCTGGTATAAGAGATCTTGCAGATAAACGGCCAGCAGGATGAAGGCCAAAATCAAACCGTCAAAAGCCCAGATATGGCTCCAGGGCGCCGCCCCCGGCTTTAAAGCCGGCCACCCCAGCAGGACTCCGGTAAAAAGGCCCGGCAAAACCAGGGTGGCCATATACCACGACAGCAGGCCGGGATTGATCCCGGCGAAAACATATTCATAGAGCATTCCGGCAAAAAGCCCGCCTTCCCGGTGCTCCAGGTTGGTATAGAGGGCGGCCAGAAGCATGACCAGGGCCAGGTGGCTGGTTAAAAGCAGACCCAGGGAAAACGCTAAACAAAGCGCTTCGTCCACGGCCGGCGACCACCGCCAGCAGATCACGGCTAAGGCCACTATTACAAAAGGCGTTTCTTCAACAGCGGCGGCCAACAGTTTGGCGGCTCCCACCCAGTTTGATCGGGACCAGGGCAGCAGATAAGTGATCATGCTGCCTTCCTTAATATAAGTGCTGGCAAAAGTCTCGTGAAAATTGCCCAGGATTACCCAGAGACAATATATCAAAGCCCCGGCCAAACCGGCCCCTTCCAAAATCCGCCAATGGGACAGCGGGATGTAGGCCAAGAGCAAAGCCAAAACCAGGGCATAGCGGGCATAAAAGAATACGTTGCGCCAGTCGGTGACCAGCTCTTTGTACAGATAAGCTCTGAGAATCCTGGGCAAAGCGCCCTTGTCCAAAATCCACCGGGAAGCCCGGGGGCTTTTAAAGTCGAAGTCAAAGGATATCTCGGCATTATCCATGCATTTTCGAAAGACCCGGTTTCCATAAATGAAGCTTCCCCCGCCAGCCAGCAATCCGGCAACCGCCATGGAGAGGATAAACAGGCTGAAGCTTTTCATGCTCAGAGCGTAGAAAGCCCCCGCTGCAACGGCTCCTGAGATGGCCGCCGCCGCCCACCCTATCGGGCGGATTTTACGCCCCAGCATGACGAACATGAGCAGGAATCCGTAATTGACTGCTGAAAAGACTGCCACCCCCAGGCCGAGCAGAGCCAGGAGTAGGCCAGGCCCGCCCATCGTCGCCAGGCCCAGGGCGGCCAGGGTAGGCAGCATTAAATGGCCCGCCAGGCGTTTGATACTTATATAGGCCGTAGCCAGCAAGTTGTATAAGTACATCGCATTAAACGGCAGCGGTGCGGTGGTAAAGTAAAAGGCGTCGGCATTGGCAAACCAGGTCTTGGAAGCGCTGGCCAGAGTAAAGAGATAATATATCAAAAACAATCCGCATATCGTCCCGGAAAACCATACCGCCAGCGCCCGGGGAGCCAGACCCGCCAGCCAGTGTTGCATTCCGATAAACATGGCGATGCCCAGAACCAGATCGAAGCCCAGGGCCAGGCTGTCTTTAAAGGACCAGTGGGCGGCGGCGAATTTGATGTTCAAGCGATGCAGCTGCAGGGCCCTTTTCAAACCGCCCACTCCCTTTCTTCCTGAACCAGGCGCAGGAAAATTGACTCCAGGGAAGCCTCATCCATGCGGGTCAGGTTCCGCAATTGGTCAAGCGTACCGACAAACAACAGCCGCCCCCCGGCCAGAATGCCCACCCGGTCGCAGAGCCGTTCGGCCATATCCAGGATATGGGTAGAGATGAGCACGGTGCGGCCCTGGTCAGCCAGTTCCCGCATCAGATCTTTCACCTGAATGATCCCGGCCGGATCCAGTCCATTGGTGGGCTCATCCAGGAGCACGATGGGACTGTTTTTAAGCAGGGTGCCGATAAGCGATATTTTGCGTTTCATGCCCTGAGAATAGGAGCCGGTAGGGCGATCGGCGGCAGCGTGCAGATCGAAACGAGCTAGATAAGATTCGATGTCCCTGGCCAGCGCTTCCGGGGAAAGCCCGTACAGGGTGCCCAAAAAATGCAGGAACTCCCTGCCGCTCAGGCGCTCGTAAAGCATAAGATACTCGGGCATATAAGCCACCTGTTCCTGGCGGACGGTGACTACCCCCGAACTGGGTTGCAGCAGGCCGGTAACCGTTTTTAAAAGGGTGGTCTTGCCCGCCCCGTTGGGCCCCAGCAAGCCGAATATTTCACCGGGATATATCTCCAGATTGATGTTCTGCAGTGCGGCCAGAGGGCCAAACCGTTTGCTCAGATTCTGCAGGCAGAGCGAGGGTGCACTGCCGTTAAGCAGGGAGCCTTTGGCGCCGTCCGCTTCAATGGTATGGGCCGGGGCGTGCAGAATGGGAGGTGCAGGAACCGGCTGCGCTTGATCATGATCTGCATTGTCGGCTGCGCCGCTTCCCGCCAGGCGTTCTTTTAAAAGGTCCGGCTGGTCGAGGTTAAATACAAATTGGCTGGCATATTGATAGGTTTTGATTCCCCTGGCTTTAACCGGCTGCTCCAACTGCAGCAAATATTTGTTGCAGTTGCCGGTCGTCATAAACATAGCCCCGGTTTTTTTATCGTTGCCAAAGGCGCTGGCGCCGAAGCGCTCGCTGCTCATCATTTCAGTCGCTTCCATGGAGACAATATTGCTTAAAGGAATAACCGCGCTGGCAATAGTGCCATAACGCAGGATCAACTCATTCCCGGTTATAATATGGGGCCGGCGGGCGGGTTGAACAAAAAGCCAGTAAAGCAGCGCTATACCCAGCAGGAAATGTACTACCGCCACTATCAAGCTGGTCCGGGGGCTCAACCAGACCCTGGCCAGGTAGTGCACGGCAAGGCTTTCCAACATAATCGCCACTGCAAACCCGTAGAATAAACCCATCATTTCACTGGTTTTCCACTTCGCTAACTCCAATCGCTTGCTCTCCGGCATCGAGCGGCCCCTCCCAGTATATTAGTTTATTTTGTTTAGTATATTCTAAACGTATTATACTATTATGGCATACAAATAGGAAGGGGCTTAATAAATTTTACAATTTGCCGCCGGAAAACAACGGGCTGCTTTTTCCACAGCTCATTCTGGATCAGGGTGAGTTACAGGGGACAGTTACAGGGGACGGTTCTTCAACTCATTCCCTGAACTCATTCAAAAGCCGCACCATTCAACCCGCCTTACATATAATGGAAGGAGCCATTATCGAGGAAGGGATTTGGTCAATGAACTACCGCCTTTGCTTCGAGGTCTATCTCCGTCGCCGCCATAAGAGCCCGGCAACCATCAAAAGATATTCCCGGGCTTTAACCGAGTATCTCTCCCGCCATCCTTCCCGGAAAAAGCGGGCTGGCATAGTAGAACGCCTGCAAATTGAATATATCGAAGCTTACCGGAACTACCTTCACACTGTGCGAAGGCTGCGGCCTTCAACCGTAAACGGACGCCTGACCGCCCTGTCACACTTCGCCCGTTTTTTAATGGTTAAAGGAATCTTGGCCCACAATCCCCTGGAAATGGTAGCACGGCTTAAAGGGGACGGTTCCTGCGCTCTGTTTGACCATGCCCCGAGGGATTCGGTCCAGGCCTTGCGCCGCGAAATTCACCGGGATGTACTGGAACTGCCCGGCCGGGTCATCGTGGAGTTTCTCTATGCCGGTCTTTCGGTGCGGGAAGTCTGCGCTTTACTGAAAGACCGGCAGACTGGCGGAGAGCATCTGGTGCTCTCTGAGCGGAAGGTGCGGCTTCACCGGGAAGCCCGCCTGGCCCTGGAGCACTATATGATTTTAAGGCCGCTTTTGATCGGGGATCGCCTTATCGTAGGCAGCAACAAAGATGGAGTTCTGCGGCCGGGAGCGGTATATTATCTGCTGCGGCGCTTTTCTGAAAAGATAGGCGTGCGGGTAAATGTCCGCGATCTGCGCCTGGCGCAGTTATGGAAAGAAGCAAGCGTCTTGCCGGGTGAAGAATCTGCCGCTTAAAATGAGTTGAAGAACCGTCCCCGAACTCATTCCGGGCGATAAGGTCCCAGGCTGTTTTTCAACAAGGCGATGCTGATCTTAAAGTAGTCTATCCCGGGCGGGAGAGCCTCTTTGATAGGAGCCAGTCTCTCCGAGTTTACTTGCCGGGCCGCTTTGACAATCAGCTCTTCCTGGTCGGGACTGAGGAAGGCATCCCAATCCACGGCCTGGCCCTCCTGGGAGGCTCGCAACAGGTGATTCTGAACCGTTCTTAAATTCAGATTTCGCTCCCGGGCAATATCGGCCAGCGAGCTGCCCTGACCATAGGACTGCCAGGTCTGAATATGGGAAGGAATCTTTTCTTCTTTAGCCTCTTCCCTGGATTGGCTTTTTTTAGGCTTTTTAGCGGGAGGCTGGTCTGCTTGCCGGTCCCCGGCCGGCTCCTCAAAGGCGGCCGGATTTTCCACATAACGCCGGATCAAGTCCAAAAATGCCTGGCCGTAGCGCTCCAATTTTATTTCCCCCACCCCGGTGATGCCAAGCATTTCTTCCCGGTCCACGGGAAGGACCGCCCCCATCTCCCGCAGGGTGGTATCGGGAAATACCACGTAGGGGGCAACCTTTTGCTCTTTGGCGATCTGCTGGCGCAAGAGACGCAAAGCCTGGAAAATAGCGCTTTCCCGGGAAGCTGCGGCCGGGGCCTGAGGGATCCTGACTATGACCTTTTCCCGGCCGCCCAGCACCTCTTTAGATCGGGCATTGAGCAGCAGCACCGGGTATTTCCCCGCGGTGATGGAAAGATATTCCTCGGCGGCCAGCAGGTTGATGTAATCTACTATCTTTGGGGCCGGGTAATCCTTCATGATCCCGTAGGTGGAAAGCCGCTGAAAGCCCAGTTCCATGATTCGCTTTTGACTGGAGCCCTTTAAAACGGAAGCCACCATGGTGCTGCCGTAGGGCTGACCCAGCCGGTAGACGCAGGACAGGATCTTCTGGGCCTCGATGGTGATATCCTTGCTTTCATAGTCGGTGCAATTCGCGCAATTGCCGCAGTTGCCGCCCCGGACTCCTTCACCGAAATACTCCAGAATATACTCCCGCAGGCAGCGTGAGGTATGGCAATAATCGACCATGTCGCGCAGTTTCACATACTCCATGTCCTGGCGCTCCGGCGTTAAAGTACTCTGTTCGATCAGGTATTTCTGGATGTGAATATCCCCGGCCTGAAACAGCAGGATACAGTCCGCCGCCTGGCCGTCCCGCCCCGCTCTCCCTGCTTCCTGGTAGTAGGCTTCCAGATGGCGGGGCATATTGTGATGGATGACAAAGCGGACATTTGATTTATTGATACCCAGGCCGAAGGCGTTGGTGGCCACCATTACCTGAATCTGGTCATACAGGAAGGCTTCCTGGGTCTGATCCCGCGCCTCGCTGCTCATCCCGGCGTGGTAGCGGCCCGCCTTGAAGCCGGCTGTCGCCAATTCCTGGAACAGGCTGTCCACCTCATTGCGGGTGGCGGCATAGATAATCCCGGACTGCTCCGGGTGTTCCTTCAGATAGCGGCGAATATAGCGGCTGCGGTCCTCTCCCTTGACCAGTACCAGGCGCAGGTTGGGCCGGTCAAAACTGCTTATATGCACTCGGGGCCGGTTCAAGCCCAAACGCTCGGCGATGTCCCGTCTCACCCGGTCAGTGGCGGTGGCGGTAAAAGCGGCCAGTACCGGACGCCTGGGCATGGCGGCGATCCACTTCCCGATGGCCAGGTAGCTGGGCCTAAAATCGTGTCCCCACTGGGATATACAATGGGCTTCGTCGACGGCCACCAGGGAAACCGGCAGGTCTTGAAACATCTCGGTGAAAGATTCTGATTCCAGGCGCTCCGGGGCCACATAGAGCAGCTTTATCTGACCCTCCCGGGTTTGATAGAGGCGCCGGCCCACCTCGCGGGGGCTAAGGGAACTGTTGATATAGGAAGCGGGTATCCCCTGGTTATTCAGGGCGTCCACCTGGTCTTTCATCAGGGCGATGAGGGGTGAAATGACCAGGGTGGTGCCCGGCAAAAGCAGGGCCGGCACCTGGTAGCATAACGATTTGCCTCCTCCGGTGGGCATCACCGCCAGGGTGTCTTGGGCCTGCAGGATACTGCCCATCACCGCCTCCTGTTCGGCTTTGAAAGCATCGTAGCCGTAATATTTTTTCATGACCTGTTTTATCTTTTCATCCATGGTCCGGTCGTTTTGCCTCCCCGTTTATTCAGCTTAAGCCTTACCGGCTTTTCAAACCTCAAACCGCTCGTTCACATAATAACCCCCCTGCCGGAGAAACCGACCGGGCATCCGCGCCCTGGTTGTCGGAGCCCCTGCTGGCGCTAATCCCGCTCCCCCAGCCGGCGCAGGGATTCAGGGTAACGATCCCGGAGATAGGCATGGCGCACTTCCTTTTCACTGCTTACGATGAATTTGTCTCCGGCGGCCGGGCGCAGGCGGCAGCTGTAGACCACCGGGAAGTAGTCGCGGACGAATTTTCCTTCGGCCAGGGCGGTTAAGGCGATGATTTGAAACCCCAGCTGCTGGGCAATAAAGAAGACCGGCTCCAGGACGTGCTCGCTGGAGGCTTTGCCGAAAGGATTGTCCAGGAGCACCGCCCGGCTTTTACGGGCTTTGGGATCGACCGCCTGGCGTTTTTCGGCCAGGTAGTTCAGGAGGCCCAGGAAGAGGGCCATGTTCTTGCTCCACTTCTCCCCGCCCGACCACTGGTTGGAGCTTTCCCAGCTGCTGGGATAGCTGCTCACCTTGCTGTCGGCTGTTACTTTGCGGCACTTTATCCTGATCATTTTTTCCTTCATGACATTGCGCAGCAGCTGCCGGGTCTGCAGCCATTTGCCGATTTCGCTCTTCAGCAGGGCGTAATTTTCATTGCCGCTGTCGTCCCGGAAGCGGCCGCTCTCTATCTGCCGGACCATCCAGTCGATATGGCGGCGCAGCTCATTTTTACCCTCTTTTTCATCCCACTCGGGTATATCAAAGAGAAATATCTCCCTCCAGCCGTCCTCGATTTTAACCCGGGTCTTGCGGGGAATCAGGCGCAGCTCCCCGGCCACGCTGCCCAGGAAGGCATGCAGGTGGTTGATAAAGGCTTGCAGTTCCCGGTCGAATTCCCGGATTTCATCCTGGGAATGGCGGATGGCCCGGGCGATCCGCTCGCTCAGGCGCTTTTGCCACTCCTGAACCTTCTCCAGGCTGTCCCGCTGGGTCAGCCCGGCGGTCACCATTTCCTTTAACCTGACATCCCGGATCTCTTCCCGGCAAAAAGCCTCCAAGCGTTTTCTCTCCCCCTCCAGTCTTTCTTCCTGCCGCTTCACTCTCTCCCGGCTCTCCTGCAGGCTTTCCATATGCCGGGCGACCAGCTTCAGGGGCTGGTAGGCAAAATCCTGGATGCTGCCCGGGGGGAGATCGCCGCCCGGGATGCTGTCCAGCAGGAACTCATAGCGTTCGTTCTTCTTTTCCAATTCCGCCAGGACCCGGGCCAGGCTTTCCCGGCGAACGGCCAGTTCCCCAGCCTGTTGGTCCAAATAGCGCTGCTGCTCTTCCAATTCCCGGGCTTCCCGGTCCAGGGCTTCTATTACCATCGAGAGCGGCTGGTTGAAGAGCTCCCGCTCCCGGTAGCGCCTCTGGAAGCGATCCTCATCCTGACGGAAGCGGTCCCGGGCCAGATCAAACTCTTCTTTGGCCTGGCCCAGCCGGGGTTGGGATTTATCCCGGGCCTGCCGGGCCAATCGCACCCGCCCGATCAGGCTGTCGATCTCCTCATCCCCCCCGCCGGGGAAGATGAATTCCTCATCGATGGCAAATTCGCACTGTCCCTGCAGGCGTCCAATTTCCCGCTGCAGGCGTTCTATGCTGCTTTTGGCGGTATTCAGGCTTATTTCCACCGCCCGGCGGTCTTTTTGTTTCTGGTTGAGGGCGTCTTGCAGATCGCGGCGTTCCCATTGCAGACGCTCCCGGGTAAGATCGGTGAAGCGGGGCCGGGTTTCCCGGACTTCTATGTAAAGGTCTTCTTTTAGGAGGCGGCGCATCTCCCCCTGGAGAAGGGCCAGATTCTGCCTGATCTCCTGCAAGCCCTGCTCCGCCCGCTCCCGGCGCTTCTCCATAACGGTCAGTTCTCTAACTTTATTATCTATCAACTCCTGGCATTGGCGGAGCTCCCGGCTGGCCTGTTCGCGCTCCGCCTCCCGGCGGAAATAATCCTGCCCGTCCATGATGCGCCGGCTGGTAAAGCTGTGTTCTTCCCGGATGGCTTCCAGGTTTTTTTGCACCTGGGAGAGCCGGGCTTCCTCCTCTTCCAGCCGGTTCTCCTTTTTGCTCAGCTCCTGCTCCAGGACCAGCAGGTTCTCATGAACATGGCTCAATTCCGCTTTCAATTGCTGGTAGTCTTCATAGGGATGGCCTTGCCAAAAATCGTCCAGCTGTTGCAGGCATTCATCGGCCCGGCGCAGTTCGGCCTCCCGCCGGTCAAAGGCGGAACGCGCCTGAAGGGCGCTTCTTTCCAGCTCCTGTTTCCATTCCTGAAAGTTCGCAGCGGCCAGGTTGAGCCGCCAGCTGGAGGGGATTACCTGTCCGGCCGGCAGCCAGGCCTCGTCCCCGGAAGACGGCCCACTGCCATCCACCAGGCTGCGCGCCTGTTCCTGGGTGAGGACAAAAAGCGGATGGGTCAATTCCCCGGCCAGGCGGCCCGCCCGGGCCAGCAGGCTCGATACTTCGGAGGCCGGGCAGATCAGGCTGAGCGCCCAAAAGGGATAGTTCTGGAAGAACTCGGCTTCCGGGCGGGAGGCCTGCCGGGCGGCCTTCTGCACAAAGAGGGCGCCGGCTTCCAGGTATTGAAAGAGGCCCTGCCATTCCTCCAGCCAATCCTCCAGGCGGGGATCAGGGGCGAAGAAGCTGCTCTCCTCGTACAGGGCATAGAGAGCCGCGGCCCGGCTGTCTTCGGAATGCGCCCGTTCTTTTTCCAGACGCCGCTGCTCCAGCATATCGCTCATCGCCTGGCTAACCCGGTTTTGCTGAAGATAAAGGGAATCAACCCCGTACATCTCCGGGCTCAACTCTTTTAAGCGCTGGAGCAGCCGGTCGTGCTCTTCATTGATCCGTTCCAGGCGCTGGGTCAGGTTTAATTCTTCATGGCCGGTCCTTTGCAGGTTCTGGCGCAGGGCCGGGATCTCTTGCTTGACCTGCTGGCGGGTTTTGAGCAGCAGGCGCTGCTCCTCCTCATGGGCCAGCCGCTCCTTTTCCAGTTCCAGGGTTCGCGCTTCCCATTTGCTCATCTCCCGGCTCAAATCGTCATGCCGGGGATTGGCCAGCAGGCGGCCGGCGATCTTTTTCATTTCCCTCTGCGCCGTTTCCAGCTGGCGCTGCGCGCCCCCTTTCAGGCCCAGCAGCTCCTGGTGTTCCGCCTGCTTTTCCCGCCCGCCGTCCTTCAAAGCCTGCAGATCCCGCTCCATATCCTGCTGCTGGCGGGCCAGGACGCTGTGCCGCTGCTCCAGGACAGCCTCTTCCTGTTCGTAGCAAAAGCGCAGGAAGGCGGAATTCTCCTCCCACCTGCTCTCCAATTGGCGTACATCCGGGTCGCTGTCCAGGCCCTGCAGCCTCTCCTGGTGGTAATCGGCCTCCTGGCGGGCGGTTTTCAGGTCCTGCTTCAACCTGGCCATCTCCAGGTTTTCCAGGCGCCGCTTGAGGAGGACGTATTCCTCCCGGCGGGCTTCGAATTCCTCCTGGGCTTCGCTGTATTTTCCGGCGGCTTTCTCCATATCCGCTTCCAATTCGGCCAGGGCCCGGGAGGCCTGTTTGCGCTCCAACTCCCTGAACCGCTCCTCCAGCTGGCTCTGAGCCTCCCGGAGGAGCCCGGCTTCTCCGTCCAGACTCTCCCGGGTCTTGAGCGCCAGGTTGAACAGGGCCTTGCCCTCTCCCTGACGGAGCAGCAGTTCCCGGCGCGCCTCTTCAAACTCCTGAAAGCAGGCCACGTAGCTTAGCACTTCCGAGTCCACTCTCTGGCTCTCGGCGATCCGCTCGGTAAGCTGGCGGTGCTTTTTAAAGTGCTCGCGCTGCTTCTCAAAGGTCTCCACAAAATCCTGGCTGCCCTTTCCGGCCAGGGCTTCCTCCACGGTGGGGATCAACAGCTTGTCCACCAGTTGGGCGGTGGTTTTGCATCCCTCGAAAAAGCCTTCGATTTCCCCCTCGGCGCTGTTGATGCGGGCAATGCTGCGCCATTCGGATATGATGATCTGGTAATTGGCCTCGATATACTCCTGGTATTCACGGTTGCGGGCAAAACAGCGGGCGTTCATAAAGCTGCGGCTCATCTGCTGGTAATAGTCGTTCATCTCCTCGCGGCTGGCCGGGCGCAGGCCGCCGTCGGCGCTTTCCCTCACCAGGGGCAGGTTCTCCAGGCGGTTTTCATCGCCCGGTTCATAATCATAGACGTATTTGTAGGAATCGAGCCCCTCCCGCCCGGAAAAAAGGGTGACGGCGGTCAGGGCGTAGCGGCGCGGTTTTTCGTTTACGATCCATTCCACCGCCAGGTGCAGGGGATTGTTCTCCACATGAAAGGTGTCGCGGGCCTTGCGTTCGGCCAGCGGGGCGTGGGGGAGAACCGCCTGCAAAACCGCCTGGACAAAAACCGTCTTGCCCCCGCCGTTTTCCAAAAGAATAACCCCGTTGTGGCCGTCAAATTGAAATATTTCGTCCCGGTACTGCTTGGCCCCGTTTTCATAGACCAGATTGACCAGGCGAATTCTGGCTATAGCAGGCATCTATTTCCTCTCCTCGTGCTCCAGCTGGTACATAAAGTCCAGCAGGCCGCGGTTGTGTTCCACATCCATATAATAACGGCCGACGATCGCCCGGGCCTTTTCGGTCAAAGCCCATTCATCCTCGCCCAGGTCGCTTACCAGGTCCTGATTCTGCAAGAATTTGCCAACCGTGTTCAGGAAAGCCAGCCGGCTGGTGCTGCGGGCGTCCTGGCTGCGGGCGCCCTCCTTGAGATCGTTCCAGGCGTCCCATTTCTCGGCCACCAGGCTCCAATTATACTCTTGCTCCCGGTCCAGCTTTTTCAGCTCCTCCGGGTCCAGTTCTTTCAAAGCCAGCATGCGCTGGTTCATACTGTCCAACCACTGGCGCATGGGCAGAAAATCCCGGGTGGGCTCGGTGGTCTGGTAGCTGTCGTAAAACTCGCCGAAAAAGACGATGACCGCCACATACATCAGGTACAGGTCGGCATTGGTCCAACGGGAGGACAGCTGGCGCTTCAGGTTTTCGTTGGAGACGTGCAAGGGCGAGCTTATAGCCAGGGGTACCAGGTAGAATTGATCCCCGGCCGGGATCACCGCGCATTTTACCTCGGCGGCAAACAGCTCCACCAGGGCCCGCACCCCGTCGTCGGCCAGGTAGAGGCGCATGGCCTCCTTGTCGCAGCGGCCCCGGGCGGCCAGTTCGGTATAGAGTGTAAAGGCGGCCATGACCTGCCCCTGTTCATACGGCATGGTTGATTACCTCCAGCTTCAAGTCCATATTCTTTATCACATAACGCCGGGTGACCTCCAGTTCGTCCGCCTTCTCCACCACGGCGGCAAAGAGCCCCCGTTCCTTAAGCAGCCGGGCTACTTCCCCCAGCAGGCCTTCTCCGGATTCCTCCTCTTGCTGCTCCGGGTAAAAGGGCGACCGGTGGTGCAGCAGGATCCACAGATCGTAAACCGTCCGGTCTTCCAGCAGGGCTTCCCGGCCTTCCCGCCGACAGTAATCGGCAAACTCGCGCAGATCAATATTTTCCCGCTCGCCCAGGGCCTCCAAAATCGCTTCCATAACCCGGCCGTACTCTTTGGCCCGGGCTTTTCGCTCCCGGCCCAGCTCGTCCTCATCCAGCAGCTCGGGAAAACCGGCGCTCCGGCCCGGGCTTCCCTTCTGCTCCACCCTCTGCCCGGCAAACACGCTGAGGCCCGACCAGTCCTGGCGGCCTTCCAGGAATAAAAAGGGCTCCACCAGGCAGCGGGCCGCTTCCAGGGGCAAAGGCGTGGACAACAGGCGCTCGCAGATCTCCTTCTGGAAGTTGAAGGAATCCACCCCTGCGTAGTAAAGGGATTCCTGTACCGACTGCAAGGCAGTGGTCTTTAATTCAATGCTCTCCCGGAGCAGCAGGCCGTGGCTGTGGTGGACCTCGCCCAGTTCCAGGTCGATGCGCAGGATCAACTCGTAGGCCTGCCGGTCGCGGGCGGTGTTGCGCTCGTAATACAGGCGCTCCCGGGTGGCGCGGACGAAGGCCTGCAATTCCTCAAATTCCCGGTCTTCCCGGTTGAGGCGCAGGTGTATATCCTCGATCGTCTCCCGATAGCGCTGGTAGGTGCTGTCCGATACGATGTTGCGCTGAATCTCGTGCCGGATGCGGGTGATGCGTTCGCTCAAGTTTCCCACCGCCACCCGCATTTCGTCAATCTGGCGCAGAGCGCCCCAGAACTGGCCTCTCTCCAGTTGCTTGCGCAGGAGCAGCTGGTTTATGGAAATCTGGAACTCGCTGAAATATTCCCGGGTGGCAAAAACCAGCTCCAGGCCCTGTTCGTCCAGACTGTAATACTGGGTGTTGGCCGCTACGTCAAATTTGTCCGCCTTGAGGATCGAATAATAGACCGTTTCCTCCCGGCGGCTGGACCAATTGTAGAAGCTGCGGGAGTTCCTTTTGCCGCTGGGCGGGCGAAAAATTTCGATGATATCCCGGGCCAGCTTCTCATAGCCGGCCGCGTCCAGGTCCAACTCCCCCTGGTTGATGCGGTTGAAAAATGCCGCCAGTTCCTTGACTCCGGCCTGGCTGCGGCGCTGCAGCATGCATTCGAAAAAGAACAGCAGGGCCATCAGCCCCAGGCTGAAATAGTCTATGGGGCGCTGGCTTCGGTCCAGGCCCCGCTTATTTTCCAGGCGAAACAGAGGATCAAAGAGGGCCAGACGCTGCACCCGTTCCCTGAAATTGGCGGTTACATTGGCTGGTTCCACGCTCACGGGCTCTTCCTCCCCCATAAAGTTAATTCTTCCCGGCTCAGGACCTCCTGCGGGTAATAAGCCCCATCGTCCAGCACATCGATGATCCGTTGCCTTTCCCCGGGGGAAAAGAAACCGGTGAAATTCTCCAGGGCGGCCTGGTTGCAGCGCTGGCCTTCCTTGCCCCGCGCCGGGGGTTTGTCCAGCAGGGCCCGGTAAAAATGGAGGGCCGGTTCAACCCGGCGCCCGCTGTTCAAGGCATGCCAGATGCTGATGCCTTCGTAATCCAGGTCGCCGAAATAATAGACCGCCAGCGGCTCAGGCTCCCGGCCCAGCTGCTTTTCCAGCAGGGGCAGATCGGCGGTGATCTTCCAGCCGGCCCCGTAGATGAGCGAGAGCCAGGGGCTGTGCGGCAAAACATCCATCAGGGCGTGAAAAGGCGACTTGTTCTCAATGACCAGATTGAGGTTCAATGCTTCCCGCCAGGCGCGGGGGTTTAGAGCCAGCATCAGGGGATCGGGCCGGGAGACAATGTTGAGCTGCCCCCACAATCCTAGTCTTTGCAGGACCAGCCGGCCGCTCCCGCTTTCAATCCATTTTTCATCCCCCACCAGCCGGTAGGACCACTCGGGAGCGGTGGCCTCGCCGCCGGGCAGGCCGTTCTGGCGCAGAAAATCATTGACGCGTTCTATGTAAGGCAGGTCTTTTTTCCATTCCGAAAGGTCCAGGCTATAGTAGCCGGCCAGTTCCAGGCCGGGATGCAGCGAAAACTGGTAGCTGTCTATTGCGCTGACCGCGCTTCGGGAAAGGCCCGGCTTCGCAATGCGATAGCTGTTGGCCAAACGCCGGTTTTTCTGGCTCAGACCATGCGCCTTCACCGGCTGCAGCACGCCCCCCGCCACCAGCTCCACAACCAGAGCGGCAAAATTCTCATAGTCGGTATCCCCGGGAACCATCTTTTCCAGTTCCCCCAGGGATACGGTTTTATTCCTTCGCGACCGCAAAGCGGAAATTATTTGATCATTCATATTCGTTGGCCTTTTTTCACCATTATAACATCAATGGTTGGCGAAAAATGGGATGAATTGGGAGACGTGAGCGAGGGACGGTTTTTGAAGGGGACACTATTCAGTTGCAAAAGCATCATGCTGAAGCTCCCTAACCAAAGGAAACACAAGTAAATGCAGGGTTCAACTCTCCCTGCCTCTACCATTCATTATGTAAACTAAAAACCCTTGTAATTATCGTGGGAATGCGGTTTTGCAGGGTTTTTTTCTTACTCTTTTTAACCTGTAAAATAAGGCAGTTTTATGCGTTAAAATACGTTTCAGAAACACAGTTGCGCACAGTAAAATAAGGCCTGCTTCAAATAGCATGGTTACAAACCCGTGCCGTAACTGGTGCAGGGTGAATGTTACGCCGTTAGATGCTTACGCTTGACATTACTAACGTCAAGCGTTATCATTTAGATATGATAAAATCCTTCAAATGTAAAGAAACCGAGAAAATATTTGAGGGGGTGTTTTCAAAAAAGCTACCACAAGATATTCAACAGGTGGCTAGAAGAAAATTAAGAATGTTAAACAACGCGAGAATTTTAAACGATCTAAAGGTCCCCCCATCCAACCATCTTGAGCAGATGGAAGAATATAGAAAAGGAGACTTGAGTATAAGAATTAATGACCAATTTAGAGTTGTTTTTACATGGATGGATGGAGACTGCTTTAGTGTCGAAATTATTGATTATCATTAAAGTTAAAGTTTTGTATTGTTTATTAGGAGTGAAATTTTGATGTCTAAAAATCATGATAGATTGGATAATGTACATCCTGGGGAGATATTAGAGCAAGAATTTTTAATACCAATGAGGATTACTTCTTATCAACTTTCTAAAGATACGAATATACCGCAAACTCGGATCTCTGAGATAATAAAAAAGAGAAGAGCAATAACTTGTAATACTGCTCTTAAATTTGCGAAATATTTTGGTACTAGTCCGGAATTTTGGACCGGACTCCAAATGGATTATGATCTTGAAGAGGAAAAAGCAAAAATTCAAGAAGAATTGAAAAGTATAAAACCGCGTAACCCTATTCCTGCTAGTTAATAAATATTGATAAACTTAAGGTGTACAGATTTAATCAATTTTTACTGTTACTACGGAAAAATTTACCGCCTCTGCTTTTCTTTGGGTGCCCTTAGCGCGATAGAGGCACTCGCCATATTGACTACCTATGTAGGGATTTAATGTCTCATATTTACTTCTCCGACTTTTTGTAGGGCCTATTTTTAGGCCTTTTTGCTTCTAACTATACCAGTCGTGCTCTTCGTGAAGCGGACAGGATTGCCAATGCCACGCCGTTTATAGAGTTTTTACTGCAAGCAATTCTCGATACCCCTATAGAGATTGAAGGTGATCAAATACCCATCGAAAGAATCAACCCGCATATTCAGCTATTCTTAGATAAACTAGGCAATGATGAACTATCGGCTGGCGAAATCATGAAACACATGGGACTAAAAAACCGTCCAGCCTTCTGGAAAACGTACTTGCAGCCCGCTTTAAATTCCCAGCTAATTGAGATGACGCTTCCTGATAAGCCGAACAGTAAAAATCAAAAATACAGGAAGCGCAAACCGGAACAATCATAAGAACCATAAAAATCTCTTAAGGCTAAGGCTGAACCTGAGGCTGAGAAGGAGAATTCATTTTGCTGTTGTTTTTTACGAATAATTAGCACATAATAATAACAGCAGAAAAGGAGCTGATATTTATGCCAAAAATTAAGCCTATATCCGATTTGCGCAATTACAATAAAGTTTTACGCGAAGTTGCCGCCGGAGAGCCTGTCTTTTTAACGAAAAACGGGCGCGGTCGTTATGCACTCGTTGATATTGCCGACTACGAAAAAACGCAGGCGACAATTAAGCTGCTTAGAGAGCTCAACACAGGCCGTAAATCGGGAGAGGAAAAGGGATGGCTTTCTCATGAGGATATGAAAGTGCATTTCAAGCAGAGAGAGAATGTATAAGCTGAGTTATTCGCCTGAAGCGCTTAACGACCTTGATGAAATATTCGCATATATTCAAAATGAACTGCAAAATCCCGCAGCCGCTCAAGGAACAGTATCAGACATATTTGATACTATCGAGAAGCTGCGGGATTTTCCGGAGATAGGCTCACTTCTTTCCTCAATTACGGGGTTTGAAAGTGATTACCGACACCTCATTTGCGGTAATTACATAATCTTTTACCGTACTAACAACGCAAATGTGTTTATCGACCGTATTTCTATACGGCCGGCGTGATTATTTACGTATTTTGTTTAATGGCACGTCAGAGGAATAAGTCCCGCCAAGGGGTACCAGATTAATGCGGCATCTTTTTTGCACTACTTGCTTTTAATTGTGGCTCCGTAATAACACTGTTACAATTTATATAACCATTAATTGTCAATTTCGGCAAGATTTTTGGCATCAAATGATACCAAAAATCTTGCTCTGATCTGGCTAGGGGTGTTATAATGAGAAAAAAAGATCCGAATGAAATCAGTCGTATTGAAAGCAAGGCCGAAGTTATAACATATTTGGATCGTCTGAAGTACGCTTTGGAAAATGGGAGCGCCCAGATTAACTTTCAAAAAGAACGAAGAGTTGACGCAAATCGAAATCCACAATACACCAATAGGCATACCATGCTAACCCTTTTTCCCAATGAAGACGCAGTGGAAGTTTTACAAAGAGAGATGGCTTCATTAACTGAGCAGCATTATATTGAAACGGTTCAGGACCGGAAGTTTCCGAAACGTTCAGAAATGAGGGTCTTTAGCAAACAGTATAGTAGTGAGGATGTGTACATCAAAATCAGGGTTGAATTGTTTAGCACAAGTGCGTATGGGAAAAACTACATTTTTATAATGTCGTTTCATTTTGCAGAGGAAGCATTTGAGGATAGTGACTTCCCCTATCGGAAAGAGGCGAATAAAAATGGCCATATTAAAAAGTGAAGCCCGGCTCTGTTTAAATTGTATGGAAGAGCACCAGGTGGATATTGTTGAAGTAACTGAACAAGAGACATTTAAAGGTGTAAATGTTGAATTCACAGCCATCTATGAGTTTTGCTCAAATACAGATAACTATTTGGAAACCGAAGATATGATCCGGGCGAATAGTCTCGCCGTAAAAGATGCGTATAGAAAAAAGGTAGGGCTTATGACCTCTGCTGAGATTCGGGCTATGAGAAAGAAGTATGATGTAAGTCAAAAGGATTTTTCGGAGATTCTGGACTGGGGCGGAGCTACCATTACTAGATACGAGAATCACCATGTCCAGGACAGAGCTCATGATGATATTCTTCGTAAGATCGATTCCGATCCGAAATGGTTTTTGGAAATGTTAAAAAGAGCAGAAGCACGGTTGTCAACAAAGGCATTCAATCTCTATTATCACAAAGCCTGCGAACTCTACAATAAAAAAAAGAATCAATATCTTATTGATTCAATACATGCTATTTACGCTACTTTTGAAGGAGAAGCCGTTACAGGTGGGGTGGAACTCGATCTAGATAAAGTAGTTGAGATAATCAATTATCTGGCTTTACAGGTGGTTGCGCTTCATAAGGTTAAACTGATGAAGATGCTTTGGTATTCGGATGAGTTAAATTTCAAGAGACACGGAAAAGCAATTACTGGATTAGTATACGAAGCATGGCCGAAGGGAGCCCTACCCGTTGGTCACGATCAGATTATCCTGCTTGAAAATGTTTGTTTTGAAACGGTTGAGTATGGAGAAAATGTGGGGTACAAATTTAAACCTATTCAAGGATTCGAAGGCAAGTATTTAACCGATCAGGAAATAGAAACCATGGATGAAATAGTCAAGCAACTAGGTAAGCTCAATACTGATGAAATCGTTGATAGGATGCATGATGAGGAGGCATATAAACAAACCCCCATCTACAGTATCATTAATTACTCCTTTGCGAGTAAGCTCTCGCTAAATTAACAGGAGCCATCTTTTAAATATATTTCCATCTGGGAGCATCTGTTTATAAAATGAAAACACCCTTTCTATTGGCTCACGTTTCGTACCTCGGGCCTGGATGGCTACCGTCCGATTCCTCTCCCCCTACGGTGGCTTATCCCGAAGGCGATACACAAACAGAGCCTTCGAAAAAGGCGAATCCATATGAACAAAGGTTGCGCGGGAGATGCCCTTCCCGGGTTTGTTTTTAAGGCTAAAGGCGGTGGGGTTATACTCCGCGAATTGAAACTAAATGCTATATATAGTTGTAGTGGAGTCCAGTGGATACCCCCCATTAAAAAATGGAAGGATTAGCTGTAATGAAAAAAGGGCAGAAAAACCAAACCGACTTGGTACAGCATCAAAAGAGGGGGGATGGCAATAGTAGCCTCCCAGCAATCGGATTTCTCGAAAATATAGCCTGCGAATACGGTAGCGAAGGCACAGCGGTCAACCTTTCCGAAACGCTCGAAGTACACCGATGCGAAAGATACCGATCAGCCGATGCATCGGCCCTCACAGCCAAAAGTGTACATATCGATTCCACGCGCATCGACAAAGTGCCCGAAGGCAGGTTCCATACGAAGGTTGATGGTGCGCGCTTCGAGTGCTTTTACCATGCAAGCAAATACGATTACCTTTATGTTGTGCTGGATACCATGCGCGATGATGAGACAATTGCGCACGGGCCACTCCCCCGCTTTCATAAGTGGTCATGGAATACGTTTCTGAGAGGACACCTGCTAAGCATTGAAGATCCGATGTACTTTGAGTCAGACATTCCTGTCGGTTGGTTCTACGGCACGCATGAACGAGACTACCGCGACGCGACGGCAAAGCTCGTCACGAGCGTGGCGCAATGCCTCGGCATCCCTAACGAGCGGATTATCTTCTATTCAATCTCATCCGGAGGAGCATCGGGCTTGTTCATCGCTGCTAAAATCCCCGGCAGCGTTGCAATAGCATCGAATCCCCAACTTGACCTCACGCGTTTTCTCCCCAGCGCACTCGTCAGATTCAAAGAATGTACTGGAATTGATCTTGCCTATGAAAAGCAACATGGAGATGTAGAACGTGTCGATTTCGCGCATGTTTTTTCCACGGATAGCCTTTCCAAGTACCTGGTCATTGTAAATTGCCGCTCGAAAATGGATTTTAACGGCCAACTTATCCCTTTCTGTCAAGCGCTCGGCATAACCCCCCATTATGGTCTGCAACGGGTGGGGAACTTAATTATCTGGATAATCGATGCCCCTGGTCCGCACCCGCACATATGCTTTGAAAGCAAGACCATGTATTTCGCCATCGATTTCCTTGCCAAAACATTAGCGGAGGGCGGCGATACTGATCGGCTCAAGCCGCTCTACATCCTGTTTAGTGAGTTCTGGCATGAGAAGGCGGGTCTGATTGCCGGGGATTCTGCATGCCTCGCCGACGTGGACCCGCTCGCACTGGAGAATCTGATTGGCGGACGGTATTAACCAGTATATAAGGAAAATATTTATTCTGCCACGTTTTGATTGACTTCTGCTTACTGAACAGATGCTTTCGGCCAGAGCAAAATACGCTTTAAACCATTGACTGCTTTTGAGACCCCTGAGGCTGTTGACCGCCTAACCAATACCTTTATAGATGCGATCAACGCTGAAAAATATGATCCCTTACTGCTGATTCCCATGTTCATTTTAGATTTTTTATGCATTCATCCCTTTAACGATGGTAATGGACGCATGAGTCGCCTGCTGACCCTGCTGCTCCTTTACCGTTCAGGATACATTGTGGGCAAGTATATTAGTATCGAAATGATTATTGAAAAAACAGAGGAGACCTATTACGAGGTACTTTTGCGACAGCTCAGCTGAATGGCATGAAGGGCAAAACTTTTACCTGCAGTTTGTCAGGTATTACTTGGAGGTTATATTAAATGCCTACAAAGAGTTTTCGGCTCGGGTAGAATTGATGCAAAACCGCAGTCTTTCCAAGCCGGAACGGATTCGCAAGCTGTTTGACAGTACCTTGCAAAAGCTGTCAAAGCGTATGATTTTAGAAAAATGCCCGGATATAAGTATCTCGACTGTGGAGATTACCTTGGCGGCATTACTGAAAGAAAGGTATATAATCAAGACGGGTGCCGGTAAAAACACCGCATATATCCGCAATACGGACCAGTTATAGAACCATTAATTATCAATGTCGGCAAGATTTTTGGAGATGCTTTGATATGTATATTAAACTGGGTAAATACGTCCACTTCAAAGGCAACGAATACGAAGTTATCGGCACGGCGACCCACAGTGAAACGCTGGAAGAAGTGGTGATTTACCGGGCATTGTATGGCGATGGCGGGCTTTGGGCACGTCCGGCGGCGATGTGGAATGAAATTGTCGAACTGGGCGGGCGCCATGTCAAACGGTTCACACATATTGACGAGGTTGTACAGGAACCGCCAGCGGGTATTCATAATTACAGTACGCCAACCGAAAAAGTGGAACTGTTTATATCGTTGTTCGCGGGGCGCGATGACGTTTACGCCAAACGATGGGAAAACGCTAAAAAAGGCTCTGCCGGATATGTTCCCGTCTGCCAAAACGAATGGTCGCCACTTTGTCCAAAATCTGGCGGCGGTAAGATGAAATGCGGGGAATGTCCTAATCAGAATTTTGTGAAGTATGATGCGGGCGCAGTTGAAAAACATCTTAAAGGACAGCTGACCGCCGGAGTGTATCCGATGTTTCCTGATGAAAAACATCTTAAAGGACAGGGAGCTATTGAGGAGCATATGAATGCTGCGCGTACAAGTGAAAAGGAAAAAGCAAAAATTCAAGAAGAATTGAAAAGTATAAAACCGCGTAACCCTATTCCTGCTAGTTCATAAATATTGATAAACTTAAGGTGTACAGATTTAATCAATTTTTACTAAAGATTTGCTAATATCATTATTGGCTATCTTGGATCTTCAAAAAACATTCAAGGATTTCCTGCAATGGAACTACCCAATGCTTCCGACTTTTTCCTTGAAAAGGCAAGGCAGTACAGTGCTGAAGTTGGGAGGGTAAAAGGATGGATTGGATTGGCGAGGTACGGGATAGAATCAAAAGAAAAAATCAAATCCTCTTTGCAAAGGACAGCGAGTTTTTGCAAGACTTGATAAATCTAATACAAGAGCAAAACCATAGAACGATGGTCTTGTGGGCGTTTGAGTTCGCTGATGAAACCGTTCAAAAGCTAAACGCTCGTTATCCGGGCGAAAGACGCTTTGAAGAAGCGGTAACGACGGCAAAGGATTGGGCTGCGGGCAAAGTAAAGATGCCCGTTGCAAAACAGGCGATTTTACAGGTTCACGCTGTGGCAAAGGAAATCCATTCCCCTGAAGATATTGCTTTGTGCCACGCCATAGGGCAGGCTTGCGGGGTGGTTCACGCCAACGGTCATGCGATAGGATTCCCTGTTTATGATTTGACGGCGATTATCAGGCGGTATGGCATTGAAGAATGCAAGGAAGCTGTGGAGAAACGAAAAGAGCAGTATATCGAACGAATACTCTATTGGAGAGAGCACTATTCAACCTATCCCTGCAAATGGTCAGACTTTATGTTTAACGATTAGCCGAGAGGGGTTTCCAGTGTTTATTTGAGGGAGGTTTCTATCCCATCACTTAAATATACTTGCCGCCGACAGCGTCTCCTGGCACTGTTTTTCGAAGGGCAAAAATGAGTTCAAGAGTCGTCCCCGAACTCATTTTTCCTGGTCTTGTTTTTTGGCCAGAGCGGCTTTGAGCAGATCGCCAAGGTTGGTGCCGAGTTCTTCTTTGTCGCTGTAGCGGGCGATCAGCTTTTGGTTGACGCGGCTGTTGCTTCCCATCCGGCCGTAGGGATTTTCCTTTTCCGGCTGGCGATGGCCGCAGTTCCGGTCCGGGCAGGACAGCATGCGTCCCTTTTTTCCATTCACTATCAGCATGTAGCGGCCGCAGAGCGGGCACTTGCTTTTGGAAACATTGTCCGCCCGGTATTCGGAGTCATCTTTTTTAACCTCTTCCACCAGCCGGGTCGCGTCTTTTCTGATGTCTTCCATAAAGGCGCTCTTTTTTTCCCGGCCTTTGGCAATGTCGGTCAGCCTCTGTTCCCACTGGGCGGTCAACTCGGGAGAGCGCAGAGCGGGAGGCACCAGGCCCACCAGTTGAATTCCCTTGGAAGTGGGAACCAGCTCTTTGCCGTGTCTTTCGATATAGGATGCGTGGATCAGCTTCTCTATGATTTCCGCCCGGGTGGCCGGGGTTCCCAGCCCGCTTCCCTTGATGGATTCCCTCAGTTCTTCATCTTCCACCAGCCGCCCGGCCTGCTCCATGGCGGTGAGCAGGGTGGCCTCATTGTAGCGCGCCGGCGGCCGGGTTTTATTTTTAGTGGTTTTACAGCTTTTTACCGCCAGGCTTTCCCCTTTTTGATGAAGGGCCAGAGCCTGCTCCGGCAGTTGTTCTTCTTTATCATCTTTATCCGGCAAAACTGACTGAACCGCTTTCCAGCCCCGGGCGGTCTCGACTTTACCCCGGGAATAGAAGCGCTCTCCTCCTACCTCGGTGACTAGGCTGGTCTGGTCGTAGCGGTAGGGGGGATAGAGCACCGCTATGAAGCGGCGGGCAATCAGGTCGTAAAGGCGCTTTTCCTCCTGGTCCAGATGATTGAGATTCAAGGTCTGTTCGGTGGGAATGATGGCATGGTGGTCGCTCACCTTGCTGTCATCCACCAGACGCCGGCCCGGCTTTATAGGCTGCTGCAAAAGCGGTTTAAGCAATTCCCCGTAAGGTCCGCTGTTCATTCCTTTTAAACGGGCGGCCAGGGTGGGCACAATATCGCTGCTTATATAACGGGAATCGGTGCGCGGGTAGCTTACCAATTTGTGTTCTTCGTAGAGGCCCTGCAAAACTCCCGAAGTCTTTTGGGCCGTCCAGCCATAACGCCGGTTGGCGTCCCGCTGCAGTTCGGTCAGGTCGTAAGCCAGCGGGGGAGGCTCCTGCCGGGCCTCGGTCTTAAGCTCAACGATGCGCCCTTTTTGCCCGGTCACCCGGGCGGCTATCTGCTCAGCCCGGGCCTGATCAAAGAGCCGCCCTCCGGAAGGCCCGCGCCAGTCACCGTAATAATCCCCAAAATCAGCCCTCACTGTCCAGTAGTCGACTGGTTTAAAGTTCTTGATCTCGTTTTCCCGCTCCACGATCATAGCCAGGGTCGGAGTTTGCACCCGTCCCGCGTTGAGCTGGGCGTTGAACTTACAGGTCAGGGTGCGGGTGACGTTCAAGCCCACCAGCCAATCGGCTTCAGCCCGGCAGACGGCCGCGTCGTACAGCTTGTTATAGTCAGCCCCCGGCTGCAGGCTGGCAAAACCCTCCCGGATCGCCTTATCGGTCTGGGAGGAAATCCACAAACGGCGGAAAGGCTTCTTCCAATTGGCCATATCCATGATCCAGCGGGCCACCAGCTCCCCTTCCCGGCCGGCATCGGTGGCTATGACCAGGTCTTTTATGTCCTGGCGCTTCATCAGCCCTTTTACCACCTGATATTGATGGGCACTCTGCCGGATCACCTTGAGCTTCATCCGCGGGGGCAGCATGGGCAGATCTTCCAGACGCCATTCCTTCAGTTTTTGATCATAGTCTTCCGGTTCGGCCAGGGTTACCAGATGCCCCAGGGCCCAGGTAACTACGTATTGCTCCCCTTCCAGGTAGCCTTTGGCCTTATGGCTGCATTTTAAAACCCGGGCTATCTCCCGGGCCACGCTCGGTTTCTCCGCCAAAACCAGTGACTTCATATAAACAACCTCAATTCTTGACTACTTGGGGGGTAGGCCGCCTTTTTTCTTTCTCTTATTACTGGGCTGGGTGTTGCCGTAAAAATCTTCCGGCCCCTTCTTTACGCTCCCCTGAGAAGCGCTTTTAGCCTTCTTCTGTTCGATCAGCTTGCGCATCATTTCTATCTCTTTGCTGTTATCCACTTAAACTGTCCTCCTTGGTGCATTGTACGCTAACCATTATACCATAGTATGGCGGTCTGATCGGCTTATGTCTCCCTCAAGAACCCTCCCCTGCCGAATACTCGGCCAGTTCTTTCGGCAGATTATACAGCGGGCAATTTGATATGCGGCTAAATAGGTGGTGCCTTGTATAGTACAAAATGTTGTAATATCCCATGTAATGCTTGATAAGATGCAGAGCCAGGGATTAGCGAAATATCAAGAACCGATCCGGATGCCCGTATGATGTCGGCCAACAACGGGCTTGATGTTGGCTATAATGTTCAAACCGCAGTAGACTCCAAACACAGCTTGATTGTGGACAATCCTAGATTCTATATTTGCTATCAATCTCAAGAAGTAAAAGTTGAGGGTCATAAACTACAACCGAGTTTGTATCAATCCAATAATAGCAGTGGGCGGCACGAAGCGGCTTGGGAAAGGCAAGCAGAGTATGTTTTTCGCTCGTTTTGAAATTATAGGAGACCAGGAATAGCGTCATTGTGCCGTCCTTTTTCCCAGTGCTAAATATGGTTTTGGCACCATGTCCAGGGGACTGAGGATCCAAACTGGTTGTCTGTGCTGTATAACTATATTTAGAAGCAAAGGGTACGTCCGAGAGCTTCCTTGACATCAAAATGGATCTTTATGATGCGATTACTGTCTCCTCTATAATCTCTCCAGAATAATAATCGATACGTACGAAGTATTGATTTTCATCCTGTTCGGCTATTATAAACCAGTTAATTTGATTTTCAAACGGCGCAATATATAGCTTTTTTATATTCACGGCATCTATACTATTTTCTTGAAGAATAGCAAGTATCTCTTCTTGAGATAATCCGGATTTCTTCGATACAATCTCACTTAATGAAATTTCACCAATATACGGATCCTGACTTAACCAGATAAGTTTTTCTTGTTTATTTGCATCAAGCCCTGTAACCATAGTTTCGTAACTTCCAGCTTCATTAAACCCTATATAAGTTTTTTGGATATCTTTAACCTCTTTTAATAAACCTTCCTTTAAAACGTAGTTTTTTGCATCTTCATAGTTAGGTCCCACACTAGGCCCAATGATAATGTCATACAATTGGTAATATTTATCTACATGGTTAGTATTATTGTTATTGGCCTGTGGCAGTTTGGCAGAATCGCCATTAGTTGTGATATTTATCAATGCATGTTCTTTGTCCCAATCAGGTTTAACTCCGAAAATTTCTGATATGAAACGAAGAGATACCATAACATGGCCTTGTTCAATGAGCGGAATTTGCTCCATAAAAAAGACCTGTCTATCGATAAATGCACTTTTGGATTCAAGGGGCAAAATTATCTCGTAGTTGTTTTTATTTATAACGACTCTTCCATCCCAGCTAACAGTAGCACCAAGTTGCGTAGCTACTTCAGTTAAAGGAAGTAATATTAAATCTTTCGAGATTAGGGGCGCTTGTTTTAGAATAACTTGTCTGTTATTGATCATTACTTTAATATCAGTAGAATCTTTTGTTGTTTTAGCTTTAGCGGATGCTGAAATTTGTGTAATAATCAATAATATAATAAGAGCAAGTATAGTTTTTTTCATGTTATCCATCCTTCCATCTTTGATTTGATTGTATTATCTAAACTATTAATTTAGATTTATTTTGGCAAGCATATTGAAGAACAATATGCTTGCCTTTCTCAATGATCAGAAAAAACCCATTGGTGAAAATTCATCTATATATAACCCTTGGTAGTTACTGCCAAATGCGATGTAGCATTCGGCTGGTGTTCCAGCCCTATTATCATGCACTGTCATATATTGATGACCTAAGGATGAACCATTATAGAAAAATTCATACCATCCTACCCCAGTCACACTATGTGTACCATAATATGTTTGATTCAAAAAGGAAACAACATTGGGACCCCTAGAAAGAGAATTCTTGTAATCGACCCAAGTTGCATTTACATAACGCGCATCGGCATTAAAAAATCTCTGGTTTCTTGCAAATGATTTCATACCTGGAGAAATATTATTTACGTTTGTTTGCCCTGAATTGTTTGTACCCATAGCTTGACGTAAACCAAGAAGTAATTGTTCATTACTTAGCCCGTTAGTTAATTGAGGATATCTGGAAGACCACCATAGCATTATATTAGCCGCTGATGTAGGAGAACAACCAGAATATCCTGTCCATAGGGAACTAGTAATTTGATTTAAATCCGGAACAAATGCTATACCGCCAGCGCTACCGACTCCGGTTTCAAAGCTTAGATTATCGGTTACACCATCATTGTCTAATCCAATGTCACCTACAAGAATATCTATTGTATCTCTAAATTTGCGGGCATCATTATTAATTGGTAGATTTTTCTTTTTATCTGGGTGGTTGTTATTTTTACTAATTTCAATCACATCTGATTCAGTATGAATTCTTGCCGACCCGTCGGCAAGATCTTGTTTTATACCGTGATATCCAGGAGTAATAAGTACAACTTTTTCAGATACTGCTTTTGTATTTGGATCCTTCTTTAGTTCAGTTATTTGAGATTCATTCATATCCGATCCCGCATATGAGAAGGTTAAAATAGGATATTCATCTTTATCAGCGCTAGTTTCAATAAAACCTGCAGGCTGTCCATCAACTGTTAAATTGAAGATATAACTATAAAGGCTATCAGTTTTGTCATATACTTCTATTGGGTTAGCTAGTTTGACTATTTTACCACGCCATGGACACTTTTCATTTGATTTCATATCCCAAATAATTTGAAAAATAATATTTCTTTTTGCTTGTTCAACTGTTACACTATCAGAATTCTTTGCTGAGGATGTTCCAGGAAATATAGTACATGTAAAAATGAATATAAGTACAAGTGTAACTATTCGCTTTGCTTTAATAAGCATTCGTATTCCTCCTTATTTACATTAAAAGCTTCTATTGATTAAATTCGCGATTGACTAATTAAGTGATTTGTTTGGCTAGGGTAATTTAGTTAAAAAGGAAAATACTATTGAGCCTTATTGTTTTGTATGAAGGCGGTATCTTGATCTTTTCATACAATAAATCATATCGTCACCTCCTTGCAGAAAACTCCAGAGATAGAAGTTAGTATTTTCCATCCAAGAATAAGATTCATTAGCAGCAGAAAAGGTTGACAAAATTTTTAAAAATTTTTGTCAACCTTTTTGGGTTCTTGATGATCTCATTCTTAAAAGATGGAAGGCGGTATCTTTATGAAGAAAAGTCTGTTTGGTTCCTTATTGTTGTCTTTGATCTTGTGCTTCCTGATCGGAGCAGTAGGTACGGTGAGTGCAGAAACGGACCCTGCGCCTCCTCCGCCGAGTGACAGAGCCCCGGATAGCGCGCGCCGAAGTATTGATGTGCATACCCACACGGATCGCTCCACGGCGGGCGCCGATTTGATCAAGCTGTGGTCCTGCGGCATTGAAGATAACGGGGACGGAAGCGTATACATTATGAGTGAAACCAGGACTTATGCTACTGTTGCCTATTTGGACGCCACAATCTATTTGCAACGTTGGAACGGTTCGGAATGGGTGGACGTAACCAGCCGCCCCTACGTAAAATCCAATAGTTCTTCGGTCAGCGGTTCATCAAAAATATCCGTAACCCGGGGCTTTTATTATCGAACCCGGGGTGTTCACACGGCCCAGGACGGAGGAAGCTATAGCAGTCAGGCTTCATTATCCCAGGCGCTTCTCATTAATTAAAGGAGCAGAACCAGGAAGGATTCTCCGCACCCTTCCTGGTTCTTGATTATGGGGATGTTCCATCCATGGATAATACCATCTGTTGAGCCGCTTCCACGGCAAGATGGCCGGACAGTTCGCACTTGATGTTGTCATCGGTGAACCATATCAGGCTGAGCGAGCCGTCGCTAAAGGTGAGTACATCGCATTCATAGCGGCCGACCTGCATTTTTCCCGCAATGGCCCGTTGACCGTCTATATTGATATCCAGGTTAAAGTGATCGGACAGTTGCGTTTCACTGAGTTGAATGGCCGAATTTTGTGAATTAAAAGTAATAATAACCATGGGTTTTTCATGCTGGGGACTCTTTTCAATACCGGTAAATACCAATCCAGCGGGAATGTATCTGGGCACCCGAATCTTAAAAGGGATAGACGGCTGAATTTCGGAAACGGCCTTATCCATAGGGTCTTCCGGCTGGATGGGGGACTGATGTCCGGAATAGCCGATTCTGACCTCCTTGCCCCATTGTGTGATGGTATTCAGTATTTTCCCTTTCAAAGCCAGAACCGATTGAGGAAAGAGCGTGCCGGCCAAGATGACCAAAGCCAGCGTTAACCCGGCGGTTACTTGCCAGGCCCTTCGATTTCTTTTTATCCTCCGCTCACGGTACTCTTTTAAACGCTTATAAATATCGGTCTGTAATTGCTCATCTGAAGCATCGCTCTGTATTTCTGCGGATTTCAATGTTTTGCTTAGAAATTCTTCAAAGCCTTCCGGTTTCATTGATCTTTACCTTCTTTACTGAAGCAATTATCCAGATTTTCATATAGTTTGGCACGGCCTCGGAAAAGCAGCTTTTTTACCGTTCCCCTGGTAACGCCTAAAGCAAAGGCGATGTCCTTCTCCTTCATGTCCATATAATAGCGCCTCACCCTATGAGAGCGCGATTCAACTTCTTTGTACCATTCCCGGAGTTGACCGCGCTTCTGCCATCACGATCATCTCCGAGATAGGTACCGACATGTCTCATTTCTCGTCCTCCAAGCGGCTTTGCTGCTGGGCGGGCCTAACGCCCGGCAACAATGAATCTGCCGGCAAGAAAAAATCGGTCCGCATCACTAGAGCCGGTGTTTATCTTAAGCCTGCTCTGGTTCAAGCCGCTCACGCTGCGGTTAAAACCAAGGATAATCCTTACTACCGCATCAAGTATGAACGCATCACCAAGAGAAGAGGCAAGAAACGAGCCATTATCGCTATCGCCAGGATGATCCTTACCGCTGTCTATCACATGCTTTCTACCGGCGAGGTCTTCAATCCATGTGATCTTTACAAGGTTGATATGCCCGTAGAGCTTCGTGATAAACAGAAGGAAAAGGCTTTAAAGAAGGCTGCTAAGCTTCTGATTGCTCAAGGTCTTCTTCAAAAAACAGATTTACCGAGTTTATACTTGCAGCCTGTTTAAAAATTTTACCTAATTTATCCAAGGGAAAAGTATGTCCTTTTTTAGCTCCCATCTAGGATGCTCAGCGATTCTATTGTTTTCACGCTACCTCCTAATTGTTCTGCCAGCCATAATGCCAGAATACGTGATTATTGCTTGGATAATAATTGACAGGTATAGTACCGTTGCCTTTCCACCAAGAATTAACCTGTGCTTTTCCCACATTCCATCTATCATACGTTAAATTCAAGCCACTTTTGTAACCATAGCTTAACCATAGAATCCAATCTGGCGAAGCTATAACACTATATTTTGTTAAATCATAGCTAGTAAAAGTTTGAGTTTTAATATTATTGATATAGATTTCACTATTTGCATGTGTCATAGACATAGTAAAAGGGTCGTCAATTTTTTGGCCGGGCCTGCGCTTCATCAGGCTCTGAAGAAAAACGACAATGCCTTGGAAGAGAAGCATATTCATGCTGTTATTGCTGACTGGGATAAACAACGAGGCAATTAAACCAATCAACTGATGAGGGAAACCCTCTGGACGGTGGCCTTGCCGCCAACCGGAGGGCCTGTTCCCTAACTCCTCATTTGCTTGGCGGTTTGGCTCAACAAAAGTCAACATGGTGGCGGAATGGCGCTTCAGCTCTCACGACATTGTCGGTGACCATTCATACCGCCATCTCCTGTGAGCGGCGACAACAGAGCAAGTAAAGCTGAAAACTCGTAAACGAAACGGCAAAGAAGAAAAGTACCTGGAATACAGCTTTGAACGTGAGCGCTGTCGCAATTGTCCTCATCGAAGTGAATGTTTAGGCAAAAGTAAGCGAGTAGCCAGAAAACTGATAGTCAGCATAAATACCCCGGAGTTATATGAGTACAGCCAAAGAGCAAAAACCCCAGAATTTATTGAGGAATACCGAAAGCGAGCCAAAATCGAACCTAAAAATGCCGAACTAAAACGCTTCCATGGATTAGACCGAGCCCAAGGCTACGGTTTACGAAGTGTCCGTATTCAGGCCAAACTAACAGCCCTGGCGGTAAATTTAAAGCGGATAGCCAAGATGATATCCGCTTCCAAAGGGATATTTGCTCCAATTTTGAATTTTTTGTTCTGTCGCTTGGTGATTAACCGGCCAGGTTGGACAAGGGCAATCCCAAGGGCGGCTTAAAAGGGCTATTTTTTCAGTGCTCTCGAACGTCCCTCTGCTTCCCTCTGCTTCGAAGGGCAATGTGGACCCGATTCATACAAAAGTAGGTGTATCCTCTGTGTCCATCAAACACGGGCAAGGTCAGGCTGTTGTTACATCTCCGCCCTTCCCCTTCCTAAAATACAACCCAAAATCTTACGAGTTGTTCAAGTACTTTAAGATTTTTTGTTCTATATATCTTAACCTGATTTTTACTATTATTGCCTTTTGATTTTTGGTTTTTGCTATTTCCTCAATAGCAAGTGGGGTTGGATAACCAACCCCAAACCGCATTTTAACGAGGTCTACTTCCTCTAAAGATAACTTTTTTTGTGACATTAGTTCATTTGTGGCACGTAAAAAGTCTTCCTTGGTCATCATCGAGAATATCTCCTAATCGAAGCAAAGGGAACGTCAGCTTCCCCATTAGTTTCATCGCTACCGTTCTCATGACAGAAATAAACAGGGTTATGTCTGATATGAACCTCTACAAAAAATATACTTTGACGCAATTATTAAAACTGCTTAGCCGACAAAAGGTACACTACATCAAAGGCGATAGTATATTGTTCCCTATCAGCAAGGCTCAACGCGAAATCTTCAAAGCGTTTGCCATAAAACCGCCTGTGTTGTTATAAATTTCTCGGGATTTCAGGATATTATAAAAGGCTGCCTCCAAAAAGAGACAACCTTTTAAAAAAATTAGAATTACCAATGGTAATATGTCCATTGCCCCCAATGTCCATAACCATCAATTGTTAACTGCATAGTGCAAGTACAGGCTTGGAAGTACCAACCACCATATGGCGTCGGAATCCCATTAAAAAGCTTGTCCACACCCTGTGAAACGTATTGTCCTGAACCATTAGGAGTAGGCCCAGATACTCCATAAGATTGCCAATAATTTGGATATGAATACCATGGTACTGAATCAGTCATAATAGGAGATGGCAAGTAAGTACATTGACCATTGGAATAATTCCATGATTGTTGTAGATTAGTAGTCCCAAGTAATATACCGACATCTGAATAAAGATTAATCCCACAATATGCGTAACCAGTCCCTGTGGTTGCACTAGAAGCTATATCGTTTGTCGTTTGAGGTATTTTAGGGCAGATTTCCAATATATAAGTAATTCCATCCTTCGAGATCTTAAACGCTTTTGTTTCCCCAGGGTTTACCAACACCTTCTCATTGGGAGCCAATGAAGGCAAATTTGATATGTCCTGAGTAAAGGATACGGGTTTTTCAGTTTTCGTGTTCTCGGTAGCCATAACATTACCAATGACAAATAGGTTGAGTATTAAACTTATAATTAATATTAAATTGAGCTTCTTCAATTATATAACCTCCATTTCATAAACTTAGAGCAAATCAGTGATTACATTGGATTAACAAATTTAATGGTAAACAACAATAGTGTTAAAAATAGTAAGAATATCAAGATAGTTCCGATCAAAATGGTTGGACTTTTCTTCTCACGATATTTCCTTGCCATATAAATGAAAAATCCAAAAACAATTAAGCAAAAAAGGATTAATAAGTATATTATTGCTATTTTTAGCCCCCCCCTTTGACGATTAATCTAGCTCTGTTTCTTACCAATCTCTCTTTTGCTTAGGGTTTAACAAGTATCCAGATTAACCAGGCAAGAAACAATTAGTTAATCATTTAAACAATATGATAAAATAAAACAATAGTGGTTCGCGTAAGGTGTATCGGGTACAAGGTTACGAGTCTGTTCCCCTTATTACCTATTGAGCTACTATTTTTTGAGGGGGATATCTTGCCATCTTAAATTCACCTCCTTATTGATTAATATTACAACAATGGTATTATTTAAACACTTTTCCATGATAATCCTGCCAACACGCTCTAACTACCTGAATTTGGATCTGAACAACCGTATTTTATACACGAAGTATATAATTTCGAGATTTTACGATTCCAGGCCACCAACCCAATTGTAGGGAGCAGGGGGGAAGCAGGGGATGTTCCTTTTGCTTCTTAAACTTTCAAAAAAGGATTGGGTGAAATGCCTAGAATGTGGCTGCTTGGCGCTGCGTAACGCTATCTATTGTCTTTATCTGTGCAAACTATTCATTGTTTGTATGAAGGCGGGTATCTTGATCTTTTTATACAATAAATCATATCGTCACCTCCTTACAGAAAACTCCAGAGATAGAAGTTAGTACTTTCCATCCAAGAATAAGATTCATTAGCAGCAGAAAAGGTTGACAAGATTTTTAAAAATTTTTGTCAACCTTTTTGGGTTTTTGATGATCTTATTCTTAAAAGATGGAAAGGTGGTATCTTTATGAAGAAAAGTCTGTTTGGTTCCTTATTGTTGTCTTTGACCTTGTGCTTCCTGATCGGAGCAGTAGGTGCGGTGAGTGCAGAAACCTCTGCGCCTCCTCCGCCGGGTGACAGAGCCCCGGATAGCGCGCGCCAGAGTATTGATGTGCATACCCACACGGATCGCTCCACGGCGGGCGCCGATTTGATCAAGCTGTGGTCTTGCGGAATTGAAGATAACGGGGACGGAAGCGTATACATTATGGGTGAAACCAGGACTTGGGCCAATGTGGCCTATTTGGACGCCACAATCTATTTGCAGCGCTGGAACGGCTCGGCATGGGTGGACGTGACCAGCCGCCCCTACGTAAAATCCAATAGTTCTTCGGTCAGCGGTTCATCAAAAATATCCGTAACCCGGGGCTTTTACTATCGAGCCCGGGGTGTTCACACGGCCTGGGACGGAGAAAGCTATAGCAGCCAGACTTCATTAACCCAGGCGCTTCTCATTCATTAAAGGCTCAAAACCAGGAAGGATTCTTTGCATCCCTTCCTGGTTCTTTATTTATTGAGATCTTCCTTCTATGGATAATACCATCTGTTGAGCCGCTTCCACGGCAAGATCGCCGGACAGTTCGCACTTGATATTGTCATCGGTGAACCATATCAGGCTGAGCGAGCCGTCTTTAAAGGTGAGTACATCGCATTCATAGCGGCCGATCTGCATTTTTTCCGCTTTGGCCCCGTCTATATTGACATCCAGGTTAAAGTGATCGGACAGTTGCGTTTCACTGAGTTGAATGGACGAGTTTTGCGAACTAAAAGTGATAATCACCGCGGGTTTTTCATGCTGGGGACTCTTTTCGATACCGGTAAACACGAAGCCAGCGGGAATGTGTCTGGGCACCCGAATCTTAAAAGGGATAGACAGCTGCATTTCGGAAACGGCCTTATCCATGGGGTCTTCCGGCTGGATAGGGGGCTGATGCCCGGAATAGCCGATTCTGACCTCCTTGCCCCATTGTGTGATGGTGTTGAGTATTTTCCCTTTCAAAGCCAGAACCGATTGAGGAAAGAGCGCGCCGGCCAAGATGGCCAAAGCCAGCGTTAACACGGCGGTTACTTGCCAAGCCATTCGCTTTCTTTTTATCCTCCGCTCACGGTATTCTTTTAAGCGCTTATAAATATCCGCCTGCAATTGCTCATCCGAAGTATCGCTCTGTATTTCTGCGGATTTCAATGTTTTGCTTAGAAAATCCTCAAAACCTTCCTGTTTCATTGCTCTTCACCTTCTTTACTGAAGCAATTATCCAGATTTTCATATAGTTTGGCACGGCCCCGAAAAAGCAGCTTTTTTACCGTCCCCCTGGTAACGCCTAAAGCAAAGGCGATGTCCTTCTCCTTCATGTCCAGATAATAGCGCATGAGGACTACGTTTTTTTCCTGGGGCGACAGCTTGTGAACTGCATTCAACACCCGCCGGCTGGTTTCCTCCTGATTCAGAATATGCTCGGGGTCGGACGCTGCGGCGGCGCGATCCGGGAAAATATCGGTATTCATAAGGACTGTTCTGCCCCTGCTTTGGCTTTGTTTCCTGATTACATTCAGCGCTATGGAGATCACCCAGGGAAAAAACTTGTCCGGGTCTTTGAGCTGCCGGAAGTGGTGTATGGCCCGGGCGAAAGCTTCCTGGGTGATGTCTTCGGCCAGGAAGTAGTCATGGGTCGAATGGAATACAAAATTTAATACCTTATTATAATAACGTTGGATGATCAGGTTCCAGAAAGAGTGCGCCTCTGTATCGGTTATTCTGGTCATTGGCTGAGTTCCTCCGGCTGCAAGTATGATCAAAACCCTTTCTTGCCAGGAATCCGCTCAATGCAATCATAGGAACGGCATTGTATTATGGATTCCATATCAGCCATTATAATACTTATTTTATATGATTTGTCTGGCGTAACATGAACTGCTGGAATTGCGACATGAAAAGCTTAGAATCAGACATGAAATATCACAGGAATGAATCTTAGAAGACAATCCATTCTCTAATGATTAGTGAACTTGACCATTGGGATTCAATAGGTTCACTCCTGATATGGATGATAGAGGAAAATTTTGCGCGCACCCATGTTTAAGGCTCAAAACTTATGCTTTTAGCCTGGTTCTGAGCCTTTTTCCAACGCAAAACTTCCGATTATCCCCTTCAAGAACCGTTCCCGAACTCATTTCTAGCGCCGCCCCCATAGCAGCAAGGCCGACACAAGCGCCAGCAGGATTAGCAGCAATCCGGCATACTGCTTCCAACGCGCAGTAAACATTCGGCTCTTGGCCTGGTACAGGGTGACCAGCAGGCCGCTCCCCAGCACCAGTCCCATCAAGTCCCAGGCGGCCTCCCCCTTGGTCCAGGCCCGGTACAATATATCAGACAGCAGCAGCAGGGTGACAAACTTGTATCCCAGGGCATAACTGACGTTCTCGGCCGCGATTGCCCGTATCTCATCCTGGTCTTTATTAAACGGCATGCCTTTCCTCCCTAAAACATCTCACAATTGATGGTCGTTGACCCTATTATAGCCCAAATATTACCTCAGACAAGGCCAGCGGAAGTTGAATACCGCCCGGGTTTTATAATGGAGACGGCGCTTTTCCCCCTCTAATCCCTGCCATAGTAAGTAAAAAGTACGGGAGATATTCAATGATTTTTCAGTCAGCATTCAGTGCGGTTTCAGTTTCAGGCTGGATAATATATGCAGTTAGTATACGGAATTAAAAATTTTATTAGGAGTGAAGCTTATATGTCAGAAGAAAACAGCATCCAGGGAGAAGGTGCAGCGGTAGAATCCCGGCCCGAAAAGGCGCCCTTGTCCGTGGATACCGTTCAGGAGGTTCTTATCAAGCAGCAGATCCACGGCATGTCTTGGAAAAAGAAAGTGATCGGAATTCTGGTCATTCTGCTTACTTTGACCGCTTCCGGTTTCGGTGTCTATAAATACCTGGGCAGCAGCAATAAAACTGATTATTTAACCGCCCAGGCAGCCAAATCCACCATCAGCGATACCATAACCGCCACCGGCACCCTGGAACCGGTAAAAAAATCGGAAATGGGTTTTAAAAGCGACAACACCATTACCGCCCTCAACGTACAGCCGGGGGATCGCGTAAAGCAAGGAGATATCCTGGCCGAGCAGGACGCCACCACCCTGCAAGCCTCTCTCCAGCAAGCCTACAGTTCACTGGAGCAGGATCAGATAAGTGTAAAATCGGCCGAAATGACCTGTTCTTCCAAACTTAAAACCCTGGAAAGGCAGCAGACCCTGTTCGATGCCGGCGCCATTTCCCAGAGTGATCTGGAAACCGCCCGGAACGATTACACCAAAGCCCAGTGGGATGTGGAAACGGCCCAGGCCAAGCTGGTCAACGACCAGGCCAAGGTCGCCCAGGCCCAGTCCGACTATGAAGGAGCCGTCCTGGTCGCTCCCTTTGACGGGATCATCGGGGCGGTTAACGGCCAGGTAGGCCAGATCAACGGCTTGAGCAGCAGCTCCAGCACCCTGCTGACGGTTATGAGCGAAGACCTGCAGATGAGCGCCCTGGTCAATGAAGCGGATATAGCCCGCATCCAAGCCGGGCAGGAAGTGGAGTTCACCAGCAGCGCTTTCACCAATAAGACCTTCCAAGGGACCGTACTGCGGATAACCCCGGAAGCCCAAACGGTCAGCAATGTTCAGTATTATCCGGTTCTTATTTCCTGCGTGGACCCTGACCACCAGCTCTTTTCCGGCATGTCGGTATCCGCCAGCATCATTGTAAACCGCAAAACCGATGTATTGACCGTTCCCATGATGGCCGTAAGTTATGCCCAAACTTATCTGAAAAACAACCCTACGGCTGCATCAGGCGCCGCTTCGGCCCCATCGGGAGGCAGTGCCGCACCGGCCGGCGAAAGTACTTCATCAGCAGCGCCCGCCAGCGAAACCAAGCAGAGCGTGATCCTGGTTATGCAAAACAATCAACCGGTGGTTAAAAACGTGGTCCTGGGAATGAGTGACGGGTCCAATTATGAAGTGATCGAAGGCCTGAACGAAGGCGACACCATCATAGTGGGGTCCAATACCGTAACTTCAAGCTCCGGCAGTTCATCCTCATCCAGCTCCAGCTCCAGCAACTCCAACAGCAGCAATCAGAGGAACCAGGGCGGCATGGGCGGCATGGGCGGTATGGGCGGACCGCCTCCCGGCATGTAAAACATCGGCAACTTGAAAGGAGAAGCAATATGAGTGAATATGTAATTTCCATAAAAAACATCAGCAAGACCTACTGGGGGGCGGGAGAACCGGTTCATGCCCTGCGCTCGGTATCCCTTAATATACCCAAGGGAGAAATGCTGGCCATCATGGGGCCTTCCGGCTCCGGTAAATCAACCATGATGAATCTGCTGGGCTGCCTGGATAAGCCTGACGAGGGAAGCTATATCTTTTCCGGGCAGGATATCATGGCCCTGGACCGGGACCAGTTGGCCAAATTGCGCAACATCCTGATCGGCTTCGTTTTTCAGCAGTTCAATCTGCTGGGCAGGGCCACCGCCCTGGAAAACGTATGCCTGCCCCTTATCTACGCCGGGGTAAAAGGCAGAGAAAGAGAGGCCCGGGGCATGGAAATGCTGCGCCTGGTAGGATTGCAGGGCCGTGAGCACCACCTGCCCCGCCAGTTGTCAGGCGGCCAGCAGCAGCGGGTGGCCATCGCCCGCTCCCTGGTAAACCGCCCTCACCTGCTCCTGGCCGACGAGCCCACCGGAGCACTTGACACTAAAACCAGCGTAGAAATAATGGGACTCCTGCAGCAACTGCATCGCGAGCAGGGTTTGTCGATTGCCATCGTTACCCATGAACCCGATATTGCTCAGCATTGCCAGCGCATCGTGCGCCTGAGCGACGGTCAGATCATCAATGATGAAATAGTGCCCGAGCACTTGAGGGCAGAGGCCGGTGTTGTGAGAACGGAAGCGGATAAAGAGGCGTTCCCGGTCCGCAAGGCCGTATAAAAGCAGAAGGCGGGATAGCAATGGATTTAGTATCGACTATACAAATGGCCTGGCGCAGCCTGCTGGTCAACAAAATGCGCTCTTTCCTGACCATGCTGGGGATAATCATCGGCGTAGGGGCGGTTATAGCCATGGTGGCCCTGAGCCAGGGCACCTCATCGGGCATAACCGACCGGATATCCAGCATGGGAGCCAACCTTTTAACCATTTCCGCCGGCGGCAGCAGCGGTCCGATTCGCGGGGTCAGCACCGCCCAACTGACCAATAAAGACGTCGAGGCTATAAAAACCCTGCCCCTGGTCAAATACGTGGCCGGTGAAGCCAGTACCAACGGGGTCACCGTAGCCTTGGGCAGCGATACCTGGACCACCACCGTGGATGGCACCGCTCCCGAACTGCAGCTCATCAAGAACTGGCCCACCACCCAGGGGGATTTTTTCACGGCCAGCGATGTTGCCAATATGAGCCGGGTAGCGGTTCTGGGTTCAACCGTGGTAGAGAATTTGTTTTTAAATGGCGGCAGCCCTCTGGGACAGACCATCAGGATTAACGGCATCGATTTTACCGTTATCGGGGTCTTGTCTACCAAAGGAAGCAGCGGCGGCTCGGATCAGGACGACATCATATACATACCGCTCAGCACCGCCCAGCAGCGCCTGCTGGGTTCCCAGACGGTGCGCACCATAAATGTCCAGGGGGTGAGTGCCGAAGCCCTCACCCCCCTTAAAGAATACCTGACTACCCTGCTGCGCCAGCGTCACCGCCTGGCCGATACGGCTGAAGATGATTTCCGGATAAGAGATATGGCCGAAGTCCTGTCAACAGTTGAGGATACCACTAAAATGATGAGCTTTCTGCTGGGGGGCATTGCCGCCGTCTCATTACTGGTAGGAGGTATAGGAATTATGAATATCATGCTGGTATCGGTTACCGAACGAACGCGGGAGATAGGCGTTCGCATGGCCATCGGGGCCAGCACCAGAGCAATTTTGACCCAGTTTTTAATCGAGGCTCTCCTGCTGTGCCTGATAGGCGGACTGTTGGGAGTCCTGCTGGGATGGGGCGCTTCACAATTGCTTAGCCTACTGGCCGGCATGACCATGAAAGTATCGCCGGTGATGGCTTTCATAGCCATGGGATTCTCTTTGCTGATCGGCCTGTTTTTCGGATATTATCCGGCGCGTAAAGCAGCCAATGCCAATCCCATTGAGGCCTTGCGCTTTGAGTAGGGCAACCGGCGGCAGCCCGGCATTAGCTGCTTCATCATACCTAACTCAGAATAAGTACAACGGGGTGGTTAGTTTGCGGTCTATTTATGTAATCGATCCAGAAGAAAACATACGCTTTATTATCGCTGAATACCTGGCCCGGGAAGGGTTTTCGGTAGAGACTTTCGCGTCAGTGGAAAGTGTCATGGAGCGTATTCAACGTACCGGATATCCTGATATGTTTATTCTTGACCTGTTTCTGCCTAATAAAGACGGTCTTGACTTCTGCCGCGATATCAGAAGCCGCAGCGGCATCCCTATCATCTTCATATCCGCCCGGGGGGAAGAAGCGGATCGGGTGCTCGGTTTGGAACTGGGGGGCGATGACTACCTGACCAAACCCTTCAGCCCCCGGGAGCTGGTGGCCAGGGTTCGTTCCATTTTCCGGCGTTCCGCTTTGCCTATTATGCCGGCTCAGCTTATGGAAATCGGTAATTTACGTATCAACTTAAACGATCGCCACACCACGGTTGACGACGGAGAAGTGATGCTCACCCCCAAGGAATACGAGCTCTTGCTCCTGCTGATGGGGCAGCCCTACCGCACCTTTACCAGGCAGGAGCTGCTGGACCGGGTCTGGGGCTGTGATTATGTAGGAAGCGAAAGGGCGGTAGATGATCTGATCAAACGGCTGCGCAAGAAACTGCGTGAATCGGGGGCCAATAAAAATATTAAGACTATCTGGGGCTACGGCTACCGGTTTAACGGGTAGTCATTCCGACAACTAAATTATTTAAGGAGGACGTATTGATGAGAAGAGGAAAATTAGCCGGCCTGTTTTTATGCACAGCTCTGGTGATGACCGGAGCAGGATGTTCAAAAACCGCCGAAATAGCACAAACCCAGCAGCCCGCCGCTCAGACCACTGCCGCCCAGCCGGCTGCCGGGCAAAATACTGCCGCAACCAGTGATGCTAAAAGCACCGCCGGTGTTTTCGGCCAGGTTACCAGCATTGACGGCAGCACGGTGGTGGTAGCCCTGGCCCAAACGCCCCAGGGCGGCGGGCAGCCTCCGGCACGGCCGGCAGACAATGGCCAGCAAGACGGCGGTCAGGCTCCGGCCAATCCACCCTCCCCGGAAGGCGCTCCCCCGGCTGACGGCCCCAAACAACCATCTGTACAGTTGACCGGAGAAAGCCAGACGATCACCATCCCTTCCACTGCCAAGATAGTTAGCGGCGGCCGGGATGGTTCAACCCAGCTATCGATCAATGATATCAAGGTGGGCGATATGATAGAAATTAAATACAGCTCCACCGATTCAACCCTCATTGAGCAGGTCAACATCATGAAGACTTCCACCCCCTAGCTTGCATGTTACCGGCCTGCACCCGCGCTTAAAAACGCGGCGGCAGGTCTTTTTGCCCAGAAAAATCCATATAATACCCCCCCAATGCCATATATTTTACGCAATTTTCAGTTTTTCTTCAGTGCAGTTTCAGCTTAATGGACGATAATATAAATAATAAAGTCGCCGGCTTATTCTAAAACCACCGGTGCGAGCCGATTATCTTTTAACCGGCGCATCCGGGCAACGACTTTAAATCTACCGGCAGGCGGTGAAAATGATGCAGCAGCCTAAAGGAATAAAAATCTTACTGGTTGACGATGAGCCCAATATACTTAATTTTTTAGAACTGGGTTTGCAGAATGAGGGATACGAAACCCAGACCGCCCAGGATGGGATCAGTGCTATCACCATGCTCAAGCAGTTTCAGCCCCATGTAGTGGTTTTGGATGTAATGATGCCAGGAATGGACGGCTTCGAAGTATGCCGCATGCTGAAAAAAACTGAAAACGTCGCGGTTATCATGCTAACCGCCCGCGATGAGGTGGATGACCGGGTAAAGGGCTTGAATCTCGGCGCTGACGATTACATGGTCAAGCCCTTCAGCTTTGAGGAACTGCTGGCGCGCATCAACGCCCGCTTGCGCAATCAGTATCCCAGCCTGTTCAGCGAAGTAGTGTTCGGTCCCTTTCAAATTGACGACCGCCGCAAGGAGATCAGGTATGAAGACCGGGTTTTGGAATTGTCGCCCACTGAATATGAACTGTTAAAATTCATGGTTTTAAACCACGGCCTGGTTTTGAGTAAAACCCTGATTCTGGACCGGGTTTGGGGATATGACTTCGGAGGGGAAAAGAATATCGTTGAAGTGTATATACGCTCCTTGAGGGATAAATTGAACGACAAAGACCATCAATTGATCCGGACTTTGCGCGGTTCAGGCTACCGGGTGGATCTGCCATGAGACTTAAAGCCGGTGAAAAATGGCGTTCTTTTTTCTGGGGAGGCTCCCTGCGCGCCCAGCTCCTGTCCCGCACCCTGCTGCTTTTGGCAGTCCTGCTGGTTTTGATCGGGCTGTCGCAGTACTGGTTCATGCGCGAAGTCGTATATAAAAACGAGGCCAGCGTACTGGAAAGCAAGGCCATGTCTATCATCCGGGCAGCCGGAGAGCGCTTCGATCCGAGGGCTGAAAACGGCAAAGACGGCCCGCCCCAGGTTTTCATCCCCGAGGCCAGCGTGGCCATGATCGATGAACAGGGCAATTTCAAGGTTTTGGCCAATGAACCTAACCAACCGGGGCCGCCGCAACTGGAGGCCGGCGAATACCAGGCGGTCCTGAACTCCGATTTTCGACCGAATGGGGTGAATTACCGGGTTGTCGATTCGGGGGGTAGAGAACTGCTGGTGGTATTAAGGCGAATACCTCCCGGGCCCGGTCCTGAAACAGGAGGGGTTATTCAAATAAGCGCCTCTACCGCTCACTTGCAGGAGCTGTTGATGCATCAGTTGCTGACCTTTCTGCTGCTTGCCCTGGCCGCCATGCTGGTCGGCCTGCTGGCTTACTTACCGGTAATCAAGAGAACCCTGCTGCCGCTTTCCAATATGGTCAAAACCGCCGGGCAGATTGACTCCGGCAACCTGGACCGGCGTTTTCCGGTCGGGCAGGGACAAGAAGAGATAGACCATCTGGCCGAATCCTGCAATGGAATGCTGGAACGCCTGGAAGCTTCCTTTGCCGCTGAACTGGAGACCAAAGAACAGATGCGGCGCTTTATTGCCGACGCTTCGCACGAACTGCGCACCCCGTTGACCTCTATCCACGGATTTTTGGAAGTGCTCCTGCGCGGTGCGGCTCAGCAGCCCGATCAATTGGAGAAGGCCTTAAAAAACATGCACGGTGAATCACAGCGGCTCAATAAACTGGTCCACGATCTACTCCTGCTGAGTAAGCTGGACCGGACTCCGCGCCTGGAGCTGAAGGTCAGTTCACTGGGTGGAGTCATACGGGATATGGAACCGCAATTGCGCATCCTGGCGGGCTCCCGGGAGTTGATCCTGGACCTGGACCCGGACCTGCCATCCCGCTTTGACACCGATCAGATCAAGCAGGTGGTATTAAACCTGTTTCAAAACGCCGTGCAGCATACCGATCCAGCCACTGGCCGGATCCGATTATCCACCGCCCCGGCTGAAGACGGCGTAGAGCTGGCCATTGAGGACAACGGGCCGGGTATTGCCGTAGAACACCTGCCCCACGTATTTGACCGCTTCTACCGCAGCGATTCAGCCAGAACCCGCAAATACGGCGGCGCCGGTCTGGGGCTGGCTATCAGCAAAAGCATTATCGACGCTCACGGCGGGAACATCCGGGTCTACAGCCAGGCCGGCCGGGGCTGTACTTTTAAAGTCTGGCTTCCTGGTTAAATCTGGAGTTAAAAGAGATAATCCCCAGGGCATTTATCCTTTAAAATGGATTAAAATGCCCTTTTTTTGACATTCCGGCGTTCAGCAAACATTCAGCCCGCCTTCAATTAACCTTCAGTCAGCAATCAGTCTCCATTCAGTTGCCCTGTCTATTATATATATATTCAGTGAATCCCGGGTGAAATGGACACCCCGGGTTATTGGGAAGGCTCGCGGCGGAAGGTGGCGGGCCAGACCGGTTGTAAAAAGTCAGCGGCAGGGTTTGAAGGAGACTTAAAGCATGAAACCCCTTGGAATCAAGCGCATAGATCCGTTTCTGGCGGCTATCGTTCTGCTGGCCGCTTTCTTGAACATATTCAATATTTGGAACAACACCAACGCCAATGTCTATTACACAACCGCGGTAACCAGCATGCTGCAGAATTTCCAGGCCTTCTTTTTCGCCTCCCTGGATCCGGCTGGATTCATTACCATTGACAAACCGCCGGTGGCTTTCTGGGTGCAATGCCTGTTCGCATACGTCCTGGGGGTCCACGGCTGGAGCGTAATCCTCCCCCAGGCCCTGGCCGGGATCGGCTCGGTTTTATTGCTATACTTTCTCACCAAACCCGGTTTTGGCAAGAACGCGGCCCGGCTGGCCAGCCTGGTAATGGCTTTGACGCCTATAGCCGTGGCCGTCAGCCGAACCAACAATATTGACAGCCTGCTGGTATTTACCTTGCTCCTGGCCACCTGGTTTTTATTCCGGGGAGTTAGAGAATCGAGGCCGGGCTTGATCATGGGGGCTTTTGCCTTAATAGGATTGGGATTCAATGAAAAAATGCTGCAGGCCTACCTGGTGGTTCCGGCCTTTTATCTATTCTACCTGCTGGCTTTCAAGAGCCCCTGGAAAAAGAAACTTCTGGTGCTGCTGGCCTCCACCCTTATTCTCCTGGGGGTTTCTCTATCCTGGGCCCTGGCGGTCGATTCCATCCCTGAGCAAAACCGCCCCTATATAGGGGGAAGCGAGAGCAATTCGGTTCTGGACCTGGCCCTGGGCTATAACGGAGTATCCCGTTTGAACGGGATGGGCGGCCCGGGCGGCGGCGGAGTTCCCGGTGGTGGAGACCCGGGCAGCGCCCCCGGTGGGCAGCCTCCCCGGAATGCCGGACAGCAGCTCTATGAGAATGTTAAGGCTTACGCTCTAAACGGATATCAAGCGGGATCATCGGTTGCCCTTGAACCCCCGGGGGCCCCTTTAGAATACCCGGATGCCAGCGACAATCCCGGACGCATGCCCGATCCGGGCGGCGACAACCGCCCCGGTGGCCCGGGCAGCGGGCCAGGGCCGGGCGACGGCAACGGCGGCGGCCGAAGCGGTGCCTTCGGTACCGGTCAAATGGGTCCTTTACGCCTCTTTCAAAGTGAACTGTCCGGCCAGGCCAGCTGGTTGCTGCCTCTGGCAGGCTTTGCCGCACTGGCCTTGCTGATCGGCATCCGCCCCAGAAAACCCTTAAACGATAAGGAAAAGCAGGCCCTGTTCTGGCTGGCCTGGCTGCTGCCCGGAGCCGTATTTTTCAGCATCGCCGGCTTCTACCACCACTACTATCTCATTATGCTGGCCCCGCCCATCGCCGTGCTGGCAGGAGCGGGCTGGCTTGAACTGGCCGGTAGGTACCGGGCCCGGGAGGGATGGAAAAGCTGGCTGCTGCCTCTGGCCCTGCTGACCACGGCCGCCTTCGAGTTCTACATTCTCCTGCCCTATCGCACGCAAATCGGCAGCGCCTGGTTGATAGGCATTGCTGTCGCGAGCGGCCTGGCGATCCTGCTGCTGCTTCTGGGCCGAAAAAGGGAAAGGCTGGGCTCTATTGCCATTACGGCCGGGATGCTGGTTCTGTTAATCGGCCCCGCCTACTGGGCCGCCACTCCCTTGCTGTACGGCGATAATGGCGCTTTGCCCCAGGCCGGTCCGGGGCAAAAGGGAGGCCCGGGGGGAGGGCTGCAGGGCCGCGGCGGCGGCACCGGGGGAATAAACCAGAAATTGATCAGCTACATTGAACAAAACAGCAGCGGCGAAAAATGCTTTTTCATGACCAGCGACACCTCGGTGGCCGAGTCGTATATCATCGCCACTAAAAAGGCGGTAGTCGCTATAGGCGGCTTTAACGGCGGCGACTCCGCCTTAAGCCTGGAACGGCTGCAGAGAATGATAAAAAACCGAGAAGTGAAGTTCTTTCTTATCGGCTCCGGTCAGGACCGCGGCCAGGGTTCCAACAGCGAAGCCCTGAACTGGATCCGCGCCAACTGTAAAGAAGTAGACCGGGATCTGTGGCAGTCGACCGACTCCGGCGACGGCTCCCGAAGCGGGGAAAATATGACCCTGTATCAGCTCCCCGATTAAATCCAGGAGGACTCATTATCATGATAAATCCGCGCTATTCACTGGTGATACCCGCCTACAATGAAGAAGCGGTTATTGAGGAAACCTATTTCCGCCTCACCCGGGTAATGCAGGCGCTTAATGAAAGCTATGAGCTGATTTTTGTCAATGATGGAAGCCGGGATCAAACCGAAGCCCTATTAGGCGCTCTGGAAAGCAGCGACCCCAACGTGCGGCTGCTCAGCTTCTCACGCAACTTCGGCCATCAGACCGCGGTTACGGCCGGCCTGGATCATGCCCGGGGCCAGGCCATTATCATTATTGACGCCGACCTGCAAGACCCGCCGGAACTGATTCCGCAGATGATTGAAAAATGGAAAGAGGGCTATGCGGTAGTCTATGGGCAGCGCCGGGAGAGAAGGGGCGAAAGCTGGTTTAAAAAACTGAGCGCTGCCTTATTCTACCGGTTTCTAAACGCTTTAACCGAAGTAAACATTCCTCTGGATACCGGGGATTTCCGTCTCATCGACCGCCGGGTCGCTGATATTCTGCTGACCCTGAGAGAGAAAAACCGCTTTATCCGGGGTCTGGTGAGCTGGGTGGGCTTTCGCCAAACCGCCCTCGAGTACGTCAGGGAGGAGCGCCGGGCCGGAAAGACCAAATATTCACTGAAAAAAATGCTGCGCCTGTCGATGGACGGCCTTACTTCCTTTTCCCTCAAGCCGCTGCAGTTCGCCACCGGGAGCGGCCTCTTGATAGCCGGGCTGAGCTCTCTATTCCTGCTGGCATCCGCGGCCCGCCTGATCTGGTCTCCCGGCGCCACCGCCTTCTGGTCGCTCCTTATAGCCCTGTCGCTGCTGGTTAATGGGATAACGCTTATATGCATCGGCATTCTGGGAGAATACGTGGGCCGCATTTATGACGAAGCCCGAAACCGCCCCCTTTATATACTCAAGAGCGGGGTAAAAAAGTATCAATTGCGCAGTGAAAGGGTGAAACGAAGTGTTAGATAAAAAGAACCTGCTAGAGCTGGTGCGTTTTTGTATGGTAGGAGTTGCCAACACAGCCGTCGACCTCGGTGTCTTTTTCGTTTTGACCTCTGGCGGGGCGCCCTACCTGCCGGCTCAGGCGCTGGCTTACAGCGCCGGGGTGGTCAACAGCTTCTGCTGGAATCGAAAATGGACTTTTAAAATCAAAGGTAAAACCAGCTGGGGAGAAATGTCCAGTTTTCTCCTGGTAAACCTGAGTTCCCTGCTGCTGTCCTCCCTGTTGCTGTTTGTCCTTTACGACACCTGCCAGGTGCCGCTGTGGTTAAGCAAGTTCGCCGCCACCGGACTTTGCCTGCTGGTCAATTTCACCGCCAGCCGCCGGTGGGTTTTTAAGGTCGGGAAGACGGCGGGTGATGCTTTATGAAGATGAGAAAAAGCGGTTTTACAAGCAGCCGGACCCGGCAGTTGCGGTGTATGGTCATACCAATTGCAGGAGGAAGCTTATGAATGCGGTGCTGGTTGCGGGCGGCGCCGGCTATATAGGCAGCCAAACCGTCTCTGAACTCATTCCCCGGGGAATACCGGTAGTAGTCCTGGACAACCTGTCCACCGGGCACCGGGAAGCTGTGCGCAGCCCCTATTTCTACGAGGGGGATATAGCCGACCGCGACCTGGTAGATTATGTGATAAGGAAACATGCGATCAGCTCCCTGATCCACTTTGCTGCCAAAAGTCAGATCGGGGAATCGTGGCGCCGGCCGGAAGCCTATTTTTACGAAAATACGGCCAAGTCCTTCGTGTTCCTGGAAACGGCGATTAAAGCGGGAGTCTGCAACCTGGTATTTTCATCAACCGCAGCCGTTTACGGCACGCCCGATCAATGTCCTATACGGGAAGAGGCCCGGCTGGCCCCCATCAACCCCTATGGCGCATCCAAGCGCATGATCGAAGAATACCTGCAGTGGCTCGGAAGCCTGCGGAAGGTAAACTGGATGATCCTGCGTTACTTCAATGCTGCCGGCGCAGCCATAGATGGAAGCCTGGGCGAGGACCACCGTCCTGAAACCCATTTGATTCCCCTGATCATGCAGTCCATGCTGCAAGGCACCGAGCTGTCCGTTTTCGGGACCGATTACGATACCCGGGATGGAACCTGTATACGTGATTACGTGCATGTCAGTGATCTGGCCCAGGCCCATATTCTGGCCCTGCAAGCCCTGCGGGAAGGGCAGCCCGGCCGGGCCCTGAACGTGGGCACCGGGCAGGGTTTCTCGGTTCGGGAAGTTATAGAAGAGTCTCAAAGGGTCAGCGGGCTAAGCCTGCGTTTGAAATATGAATCGCGCCGGGAGGGTGATCCTCCGGTACTGGTGGCTGACAATTCCCGGCTTTTTAAAATGGGATGGAGGGCCCAATACAGCCAACTGCCCATCCTGCTGGCGACGGCCTGGAACTGGCATAAAAACCACCCTCGAGGATACCGGGACACCGCTTGCTAAAAGCAGGGGGTAGCGAATTAAATCCTGTTACAATGACGACTGCAGCCGGCGGGCCGCCTGCCCCTTCTCCCCAAAACCCGCCATCAGGCTGTTCCGGCTGCAGTCTTGAGATACAACTTGAAATAAAGGAGTACCGGATGAACTGGTCTGGAAAAGGGCTCTTCGCCTTACTCTTGATATTATTGTGCCTGTCGTTCCTGGCGGTCGGTTCCACGGCCTGGGCCGGCGACTCCAGCGGCCTGCCGGCAGCCGCTTCCGATGAGCGGCAGCTTCAACCCCGCTCCGCTTCCGAACCGCCTGCTTCAGCGTCTCCCGGCCGCCCCGGGGGAGGAAGAGCGGAAGGCGGCAGTCCGCAGCCGGCTCCCGGCCGCCAGGCTTCATCCGGGAATGCCGGCAGCGGGGCGCAATGGGAGCAACCGGTTCTCATCGGAGCCCTCATTCTACTGGCGGGGATGGCTGTATCGGGCTTTATATTGTTCAAGAAAAAAATAAATCTGCCTGCTTCGCAGGGGCGCCTGGTCATTATAGGCCTGCTGGGCCTGGGACTGGCGGTCCGGCTGTACCTGGCCGGGCTTATGGCCGGGCATCCCTACGATATGAGCCTTTTTGCCAGCTGGGCTTCGGCCGCCGCCCGCGATCTGAGCGGCGTTTACTCCAACAACCGGGTGGACTACCCGCCCCTTTATATGTATGTGCTCTACCTGGCCGGCAAGGCCTTCAGCCTCACCTGGCTGAATCAATACAGCGTTTTGATACTCAAGCTTCCTTCCCTATTGGCCGACCTGGCAACTTCTTATCTTATCTTTTCCCGGGCCCGCAAACATCTTAACCCGGCCCTGGCTAACTTTCTGGCCGCCTGCTACCTTTTCAATCCGGCTGTTCTCATTAACTCCAGCCTGTGGGGCCAGGTTGATTCGTTCTTCACCTGCCTGTTAGTCGCTGCTCTAATACTGCTGGCTGAAAACCAAGTAGCCAGGAGTTCGTTATGGTTTGCCGCCGCGGTTTTGATGAAACCGCAGGGCATCATCTTTCTCCCGGTTCTGTTTTTTGAGCTGGTCAGGCAGAAGGATGGGAAGCTTTGGCTGAAGAGCGGGGGTATAGCTCTGGCCGGCCTCCTGGCCATTATTACGCCCTTTGCCTTGAGGCAGGGGCCGTTCTGGATCATCGGGCTTTATATGAACACGCTGGGGGAATATCCCTTCGCTTCAGTCAATGCCTTCAACCTGTTCAGCCTGCTGGGGGCCAACTACACCAGGTATTCGGAGACTCTGGGCTTCATGAGCTATCAAAGCTGGGGAATGCTCTTCATCGTGGCGATCACTGCCTGGGGCTGGTTGATCTATGCCCGGGCCAATAATGTAAAGATGGCCTGGGCCTGTGCACTGCTGCTCATAAGCGGGGGCTTTTCCCTGGCCACCGGCATGCATGAACGATATCTGTTTCCGGCCCTGGCCATTTCGCTGTTTTCCTTCATATACCTGGGCGATAGACGATTTTTATACATGTCGGGCGGGTTTAGCCTGAGTATTTTTCTAAACACCCATGTAGTGCTCTTTGCAACCCTCAAAGGGGTGCACTCCATTGCCGGAATTGGAATCCCGGCCTTTACAGCCATATTGAATTTGCTTCTGCTCGCCTATCTGGTCAAGGTTATCTCGGAAACCGTATTTTTTAAGGAATCACCCGGCATAAAAAGGTCATGAATGACCTTGCCCATGTTTTTACCCTGCTTAAGCAGCCGTTCTATATCCTTTTTATACTGCCGGGTAATTGCTATTTCTCGCATTCCCCTATCCCCAGGTCCTGGTTCATTTCTTCTATAGAGGAGTACCGAATTAAACGGCCATCTCGCGCATCTTCAAAGGCCTTTTGCGTATGCGGAGGCAGTTGAACCGGGAAGGGCAACCCCCGCTGCTGTTCGACCTGTATCAGGAACAAATTGACCGCATCACTCATGGAAAGGCCCAGTTCCTTGAGAATATTCTGAGTGGATTGCTTAAGATCCGAATTAACCCTAACCCGGATGTCGGTATCTCTTTTCTCGTTTTTTGTCAGCGTCATGCTATTCACATCCCATGATATTTTGTAGCACTATTGTAGCACACTTAGGGATTAGTGTAAATCAGCCTGGCCTTCGTCATTTTTTATGGAATTGAAAGAGGCTATCCCTCTAGTCCGTTGCAGACTTTTGGGACAGCCTCCGTAATTGGGGATTAGAAGCCTATTCTGTTATTACCTTGCGCCCCATTCGTTAAGCATTTGTTCCATAGGCGGCCGGTACCCCATTCGTTGCCCACCTTGAGATCCGCTGGTTTGATCGCCATCGGAATTTAATAAGTCTAGAAGCTGGCTTTCCTGTTCCCGGGTTATAGTCCCGGCGTTTACCAGGCTGTCCAAACGATTCGCCAGTGCGGACTGCGAACTGCTGCTGCTAGCAGATGTACTGCTGGAATCGCTGGATGATCTCAAAGCCTCTAAAATAGCGCTTTCTTGCTCCTCGGTAATAGTTCCCGCCGATACCAGGCTCTCCAGCTGTTCGCTCAACTGCTGTTCAAACCCCCCTGCTGGCGGAGGGGGCGGCGGGCCCTGACCTCCTACCGGGGGCTTAAGGGCCTCAGCAATAGCCGTTTCCTGATCTTCATTTATGGTTCCGGCCGACACCAGGCTGTCCAGAGCGCTCTTCAAGGGATTGTCTTCCCCGGTTGAGTTGGTGCTGGTGGAGGAACTGGTGCTGGTGGAGGAAAGTGCATCGGTAATGGCAGTCGCCTGCTCCTCGGTAATAGTTCCTGCTGATACCAGGCTCTCCAGCTGCTCGCTCAACTGCTGTTCGAAACCGCCTGATGGCGGAGGGGGCGGGGGTCCTTGCCTGGCCGGGGGCTTAAGGGCCTCGCTGATGGCGCTTGATTGAGCTTCGCTTATGGTACCGGCCGATACCAGAGTGTCAAGTGAACTTTTTAGAGGATCAGCAACCTGGCTGCCACCCTGCGAACCTCCCGAAAGGGCACTGACCACTGCAGCCATCTGCTCCTCGGTGAGGGTGCCGTCAGACACCAGGTCATCGAGTTGTTCCTGCATTTGCTGCGCAAAACCCTCCTGTTCTCCTTGCTGGGAAGAACGCTGGGCCTGCAGGGCCTGGGGGCTAAACTGGGCAGAATCCGTACCCTGGTTGAATATTGCTGTGGCGTTGTCGGTACGTGATGCCTGCGAAGAGTTATTATAGCACGCGTTTCTAAAAGATACTGCCATCTGATCCGGGTTCCAACTGACGTTCATAGACATCTCTCCTTAAATAGGTTTATGAATATATCGATTTATTTGTCGAATAACTTTAAATATTTTACAAATAATACAATAAATAATATTTATGTCTATTAAATGTTAATTTGTGTCCTTTATCTATTATTTTTATGTCATTTTTTTAGCATAGCCCGGCTGGCTCGCATCCTTTTGACCGGCTGGGTTTAGCGGACATTCAAGCTCTAAACACCGAAGTGGATTAAACATATCAGCATTGACTTTTTTCACACGATAAGCCTATACTGTATTTAAATACTTAGATGTTTTTCTAATTATTTAATAGTTAGTGTGAGAAGGGATCCCTTATGCCGCTTAATCTGGTTTTTAAAGCCCTTTCGGACGGCAGTCGCAGGCAAATCCTGCATTTGCTGCAAAAGGGAGATATGAGCGCCGGGGAAATTGCCGATCAGTTTTCCATTTCCAAGCCCAGTATTTCACACCACCTGAACATTTTAAAACAGGCCCGCCTGGTTCAGGATGTCCGCCAGGGGCAAAAAATCGTCTACTCTTTAAACACTACCGTCTTTCAGGAAGTGGTAGGCTGGTTTTACAATATTCTCGGTTCGCCGGGCAACGGCGATATACCGGATAAAACAGAGGATGGTGATGTTGAATGAGATATCCCCGGAAAAGGAGGGTGTGGATGAATGACTGAAAACCAAACTGGCTACCGTCTCAATTGGGCCACCCTGGGCCGCGATTGGCCTTTATGGATTTTAATGGCGGGTTTTCTGGGAGTGGCATTTTTCGTCTACCCCTATCTTCCCGACCAGGTCCCCAGCCACTGGAATATTCACGGGCAGGTTGACGCTTACTCAGGCCGTTTTTTCGGGGCTTTTTTTGAGCCTTTGCTGGCTCCCGTACTGTATCTTCTGTTGATCCTGCTTCCGCTGGCGGACCCGCGCAAAGAAAACTATGTGCGTTTTGCCAACGCCTACGCTTTTTTGCGCTGGGCTTTGCTCATATTTATGTACGGGCTTTACGTTGTAAGCCTCCTGGTCAGCCTGGGTTATGCGGTCGATACGGGCCTCTTTGTTAAAGCCGGGGTGGCAGTCCTTCTTACAATAATTGGCAACTTTATGGGACAATTTCGCCATAATTATTTCGTCGGCATCAAGACCCCCTGGACCCTGGCCAATGAAGAAGTATGGCAGCGAACCCACCGTCTGGGAGGGCGCATCTGGGTGCTCTGCGGCCTGGGCTGCCTGGCCTTGTCGCCCTTTTCCGGGGCCTGGGCGGCTTATTCATATTTCGCCTTGCTTATGATCATGGTCCTGGTTCCGATGCTCTACTCTTATGTTATTTTTGAACGGCTAAAAAGGGCCTGAGCTTAAGCGTTTGGGCAGGGATGTACTACACAAGGGCAGGCTGGGAAAGCCTGCCCTTGTTTGATTTCCCAAATAAGTAGAAAGACGCCAGGACCAACGATGGCGGATTTAATATAATGAAACAAGCCATCTACCGTAACGGGGGAGAGACGCATTAGTTGGACGGGAAGGGAGGCTTTTGTTAAATGCGGTAAATGGGCATAAATAAAGGAGGTTTATATGAAAAGATCTCTCTGTTTGGGATTTGCTTTGACTTTGATCGCTTTGACCCTGGCGGCCTGCACCTTTTCTACCTCGGTGGGAGGAGCCTCCGTTGAATTTGGCAGAAGCCGAAACGACAAAACCCTTGAGCTCGGTGATAAATCGACTACCTTTAAACCTGGCGAACACTTCATTTACGTATTTAAAAACGGCTCGTCCTTTAACTCCTCTACTCTGACCATCCAGCTTTCAGACAGTGCGACCAAGGAGATTATACTCACCCACGACTATCAGGTCAACAAAGACAACGACGCTTATTCCGATAAAATCTGGTTTGAAGCTCCTGGAAAATATACGGTCCAATTCTTGATTGACGGCAAGGCCCGGGCCACGCAAGAGGTTATAATTCAGTAGCATAAGCTTAAACCAGGAGCCGGGTACAACATCGGTTCCTGGTCTTTCTGCATTCAGTTTATCAACTCATTACCCAACCCCACCTCCAGGGTCAGGCATCCTGGCCTGCTGGCATTATTGTTGCCCGGAGCAGCTTTACTTCGTAATACGGCTTTTCTCAAATCCTCATTCCAGCACTCATCACGGGTAAGGAAGCCAGATCGCTGACATATTCCACAAAAGCATTTACGTCTCTTTTGGAGCCCAGAATGTACAGTACCTGCCCAGGCTGAATTTCCTGCTTCAGGGGGGGATCTATCCTGGTGCTGTAGGCATCACTAATGGCCACTACTTTTATTTTTATTCCCAGGTAATTAACCACCGTGTCCAGGTTAATTCCGCAAATAGGTGAGCCCATTTCCACAACAATACGGTGGATGTTTTCATCGCTGCTTTCATCCAAACGCTCCAGATTGGCCGCATCGAGCAAGGCCCAGAGACCGCCGTTAACCAGGGTATTTCCCCCGCATATAATGGGAATACGGGACTTCTCCGCGTACGCTGTAAATTCCCTGACAAAATCGTTGTCTATTTTATCAATATTGCCCAGGTCGCTATTAAACCGGTCGCACTTATTTACATCCATCTTCAAATGCGCAAATAAGACTCGGGTATCTAAAAAGGCACCCTCACAAACACCGGGGAGAAAACTGAAAAATTCCTCCAATGACTGTTTCTGTACCAGTAAACCCAACAGAGAACTCACTTCGCCCCGATCTTGACGCCCCAGAGCGCGCATGCCCCGTTCTTCCATAAGAATACGCAGCCTGCACCTGGCATTGCGGGTCGCGTAAGATACGGTCGGGGGGTTTATCCGGCCGTAAATTAAAACCTCCGCCTCGGGATCCACCAGAACCTTTTTCACTTTTTCAAGTTTTGAAAAATCAAAATCCAGCTTGCGTATGGTGCGCCGGGTCCGGCTTCCCGTTCTATGCTGCACCCCCAGAATCATGACATCTATGAGAGTGTCAATATCGTAGTTGGTGGAAAGGCCGCTGTCCAGTAATTCCTGCCGCAGCCCGGCCTGTTTATGCAGCAGGTGAGCCAGGGTATTATCCATGTCGGGAAGTTGAACCTTGTTGATGGCCGCCGCCGGCGAGAATGCCATGAAATCTGAAGAGACAAAGTTGTTGCTTATCACCACGTTCTTTTTTTCCTTTAGCGCCAGGGCCATGCGAGTAAGATCTTCCCGGTTTATCAGGGGAGCGGAGCCTCCCCCGAAATATATGACATTCTGGATACCCAGCTCGTTTATCAGCCGGCATAGCCTTTCACCAAAATGAAAGGCCGTGTTTTCGTCATCCAGACTGATCATTACCCCCAGTTTGCGGGCCGCTTCGGCCAGGTCCAAATAATTGGTCATCAAGATGATTTCATCAATCTCCCGCACTTCGGCCGACAGCTCGATGAGATCGAGGACTACTGACTTTCTAACCAGGGAAACGGTTTTTTCGATGTCAGTGGATTGCTTTCCACCCTCACATATGATCATCGATACTTTTTCTTTAATCCGGCTGCTGATAGCTATCCCTTCCTCCCTTTAGTTTATCAGGTTGACACCTTATACGCCCCGTCAAAAACCAGTTCGGGTTCGGGTGTATAATCAGAAGCGCCGCGATGAAGGTATTGGTTCTCGTAGCGCCCGAGCAATGACTCCACTTTGTTCCGGGTAGCAGGATGGAGCAGCATCCTGTCCCGGTTGGCCCGGTACCATCCGATAGTATCCGGCTGGCCCTGGGCCATCCCGGCCCCCCGCCAATCGGCGACCATCTCCCGTATATATCGATCGGGCATAGGCAAAATAGTGGGCTGAGCCCGGTCTCCATACAACACCCACCACTGCCAGTGATGGCGGTTGCGTTTTTGATGAACCAGCCAGGCCAGGGCATGGCTGTCGTCCTCTGCTACAAGGCCGGTGTTTTCATCGTTACCAAGCTGAAGGCGCTGGTAATAATCAGCATAGGCGCTGAATTCACCGGGTAAAAACTTGCTGATATCATGAACCAACCCCTGCCAGGGAACCCCCAACCGTAGGCACTCCCGGAATACAAACCATTTGTGGCGGATCAGATAAGCTAAAAATATAAAGTATTTCACTACCTTCCCCCTCTTGCCAACTGCTTTATTTTAATTCTCCTCCAGTCAAGTTAGGAAATAGGCAGTATTTCGAAAATTTCCATAGTTCACAATGTAAAAACTTCATGTTTAACCGGCCCTGTATTAACTAGTACAACGTTCGGTATATTCGCGCCCATAATTTGGGCAGCTTTTTCCGAATTACTGCGTTGTCGTCAATCGCAATACGTCCAGTATTACTCATTCCTCCGCCTTGTACTTCGAAAAAATCTGCTCCAACTTATGAACACAATATACCGAACGTTGTACTAGCGGGGCAACTTTATACAATGTGGTGGCTAAATGTTTACAGTTGCAGCATTTCATTTTAATAATCGCGTGTTAGATTTAGCACATGAGGGGGCTTATTCGGCAGCCCCCCTCAACCATAGCAAAAATAACCCGTTGATAATTAAGAAGGAGGCTTATTGTAATGATGAATTCAGAAGCAATGATCAACCGTGGGTTCGAGATGACCGAGAAGACCATGGCCAGTTTTTATGATACCTGGAGCCTGATTTTAGGCAGCCTAACCTGGTCCCAGGAACAGATGGATAAACTGGTGCAAAAGTACATGGAACAGAAAAAAGTCGCCCGCGAAGATGCCGTGAAGTTCGTTGCCGAGCTGGCCGAACAGGCCAAGAAATACCAGCAGCAATTCGGTGATGCGGTCAAAGAAACGGTGGTAAGCACCTCTCAAAATACCACGATTCCCAACCTGTATTGCACCGGCGATCTTTCCCGGCGCATCGATGAACTGAGCAAAAAAGTGGATAATTTATCAAATCAGGGTTAAGGCGCGGCTAAGTTGGCGCAGGCCCAACCCGAAAAAGGATGGTTTAGCTAAATGTCCGAGAACAAAGGGAATGCCAATACGCAAAGCGAACCTTCAACTCTTGATTTAATTGAATTATGGAAAAGGCTTACCATGCAAAATGAGGAAGCCTGGGGCCAGGCGGTCAAAGAATTCCTGGGCACCAAGACATTTAATCATATGGCGGGAGCCATGCGCGATCAGTACCTGGCCCAATATCAAAGTGGGAAACAGAGTATGGAACGCTTGCTGGAGATGGAGTTCTTTCCTTCCAAAAAGGACCTGGCCGCTGTTTCAGAAATGATGATAGCACTGGAAGACAAAGTCGATCAGATCGACTTCCAAATTCATCACAACTTAACCCAAATAACCGATAATCTCTTAAAAATTGCGGAATTTCAGCACCATACCTGGGAGCAGGTTTTGCTTATCAAACAGGAATTAGATGAAATCAGCGCCACGCTCCAGCTTGGAAAAACCGAACCCGAATCCATAAATGATAAAAAAACCGCTTCCAAAAAGAAGAGCAAGCCCAGGGAAAGTGATTAACCGGTCATTACATACCGGAGGGGAGATTATGATCGAAAACATCTATAGTGAACTTAAGCCGGGAGACAAAGACTACGTAGAAAAGACCATTACCGAGACTGATGTTTATTTGTACGCCGGTGTAACCGGGGATTTCAGCTGGCTGCATGTCAACGAAATGCGAGCCCAGGCCGGGCATTTCAAAACCCGGATTGTGCACGGCATGCTGCTGGTTGGTCTAATCTCCAATGTAGTGGGCAACAGCATGCCGGGGGCCGGTACGATTTATGAAACCCAGAATTTGCAATTCTTAAAGCCCTGCTACTTCAACGATACGATAAGAGCCCAGGCCGAAGTCATCGAGGTAATGCCCAAGGGGCGGATCAAACTCCGCACGACTTGTTACAATCAGCACGGCGATCTTCTAGTCGACGGGGACGCAGTGGTCATACCGCCGCGCCAGCATGTTCTGGACGCCATCGATTTTAGGGATAAGAGGGTAGATGATGATGCGCAAAACACCCTATACCAACAACTCAGCCGCCGGGCCGGGTGAACTAGTAAAGGAAAACCTGGATCGGGCCCTGGACAACTCCCAAAAGTGGGCTGAAATACTCTTGAATAATCCATGCCCCCAAACCGGTCTGACGCCCCATGAAACGGTTTGGAGAAAAAATAAAGCCAAATTATACCGGTATGTGTCCAAGACCGGAATCAGATACGGCACCCCCGTCCTGTTTGTCTATGCCCTGATCAACAAGGCTTATATCCTGGATCTGACCCCGGGGATGAGCCTGATCGAGTATCTGGTTGACCAGGGCTACGATGTATATCTTTTGGATTGGGGCGATTTTGGCTGGGAGGATCGTCAGCTCGGTTTTAGCGACTTGATTTGCGATTACCTGTCCCGGGCCGTAGCCAAAACCTGCCAGTTTTCCGGCTGCCGGGAAATTTCTATCATCGGCTATTGTATGGGCGGCACCATGGCGGCTATGTACGCGTCTCTTTTTTCATCTCCCCGGACAAGAAACCTGGTCTTTTTGGCCGCCCCCTTTGACTTCGACAATGTCGGGCTGTCCAGCCAGTGGTTGAAATCGGAATTTTATGATGTAGATAAAATAGTGGATGCCTTTGAATTGATTCCTCGTCATTTTATCGATACCGGGTTGAAAATGCTCAATCCGGTGAACAATTTTTTCGGCACTTACAGCCGTTTATGGAAGATGATCGATGAAGGACTGTCCGTACATAACTGGCAGGTCCTAAATAAGTGGATGAATGATAATACCAACCTGCCGGGAGAAATATTCCGGCAGTGGGTGAGGGATATGTATCAGGAAAATAAACTGGTGAAAAAGCAGTTCGTCCTGCGGGGACACACGGTTGATTTGAGCCGCATCGAGGCCAGCCTGCTGGTCTTGACCGGAATCAACGACCATATTGTTCTGCCCGGGCAAACCACGGCCATTCTGGGCCTCAGTTCTTCAAGCGACCAGAACTACGTGGAATTCCCGGTGGGGCATGGGGGCCTGGTGTTTGGCAGCACGGCTAAAAATAACGTGTATCCCGGTTTGCATGAGTGGCTTAAAGAGCGCAGCATGTAACCGGCGTTGAATAGGGAGGTATAACTGTCTTGGGCAGTTGCTTAAACTTGCATATGGAAAAAATTTTAGGCCTGCAACCCCAACAATTTGCATCCCTGGGCTCCCAGTTGGAGTACTGGGCCAAGGTGAAGCCCGACCACCCGGCTTTTATATACAACAAGCGCGTTTTATCCTACCAGGATTTTAACAAGCTGGCCAACCGTTATGCCCATTTTTTCAACAGCCAGGGTTTTAGCCGGGGGGATGCGGTTGCCCTTATTATGAAAAACAAACCTGAATTTTTAGCCATAGTGGCTGGCTTAAGCAAAATTGGGGTTATCACTTCCTTGATCAATTACGAGCTGCGGGAAGAGGTGCTGGCTTACGGCATCAACATCAGCGAGGCCCGGGCGGTCATTTTAGACGCCGACACCCAGCATCTTTATAAAACCGTTCAAGAGCGCGTAAGGCTTAAATCCCCGGGCCTGGTTTTTCTGGACTCAGCCCTGCCCACCCTCATTGCCAGCTGTTCGGATGCCAATCCCCTAATCATTCCGGCTATAAACAGTGAAGACATCCTGGCTTATCTCTTCACTTCCGGCAGCAAAGGCAAGCGCAAGGCGGTTCCCCTGGTCCAGAAACGCTGGCTTATGGTAGGCCGTCAGGTATGCCTTAACGGTTATATGGATGAGAGAACCATACAATATATGTGTCTGCCCTTATATTTAAACGGTGGTTTTACCTTTTGCTTTGCCGGAATGATTGCATCTGGCAGCACCATGGTAATCAAAGAATCTTTTTCCGCTCAGCATTTCCTGCCCGATATCCGGGAAGCAGGAGCTAATTATTTTACCGGAGTGGGAGAAATGTTTCGCTACCTGCTGGCTGGGGCGGAAGCCGCCGATGATCCCTCCAATCCGCTGGAGACGGCCATCAGCAATGGAATTCAAAGCGAGCTCATTGAGCCCTTTCGCCAGCGTTTTGGGCTAAAGCACATGATCGAAATGTATGGCACAACCGAAAACGTAGGCAGTTTTATCAATCACCAGGAAATACCGGGAATGCTGGGCAGCCTTTCCTTAAACGGCATTCGCCAGGGTGAAGTAATACACTATGACCCCCAAAGCCTGGAGCCGCAAAGAGATGAAAAGGGGCGGGCGCAAAAATGCCAGCCCGGAGAATCCGGCCTGCTGGTCTGCGAAATAAATGAACTCAACCCCTTCCTCGGTTATGTGAAAGATCCCCTGGCCACCGCCGCCCAGGTACTGCACGACCTTTTCCGGGAAAACGACGCTTATATCAACACCGGAGATATCATGCACTTGCATGAAGGGGAGCATCTTTCTTTCGTCGACCGCCTGGGAGACAGCTATCGCTGGAAGGGCAAAACGGTCTCCGCCGACAGTGTCGCCGAAGTAATCAGGAAATTTTACGGTGGGATCGAAGATGTCGCAGTTTACGGAGTCAGAGTGCCCGGTTTTGAAGGCCGCTGCGGCATGGCCGCTATCCGCATTTTAGACAATTTGGTTTTGGATTGGAAGGCCCTGGCCGCCCATATCAATAAGCGCATGCCGGACCATGCCCGCCCGCTATTTTTCCGGGTCTGCTCCGGTCTTGAGAAGCGCGATCTGAAAAAACACCGCCAACAGCTGCAAAGTGAAGGATACAATCCCTTGCTGGTTGACGACGAGCTGTTTTACTACGACCCCAAGCAGCAAACCTATCTGCCCATGAATTCTGACATCTACCTGAGCATTATCATGCAGGAGATGGGCATTGACTAGTACTCTGGGAAAGGATAATTAAGCATGGCTCAAGCCTATAAAGAACTGTGCGCCTGGTTTGGCTCAACCGGCCCTTACAATACCATCACTATGGAGAACTGCCTGCGCTTTTGGGACGTCCTCTACCAGAGCGCCAATTCCCGCCCGGTCTGGGCTACGCCCAACTATGTCATCTACGAACATTTGAACCTGCGCCTGCGCCGTTTCCCCAACCGGCCGGCGCTGCCTGAAAAGCGCCCGGTTTTAATCCTCCCGCCCCAGGCCGGCCACCATTCCAATCTGGCTGATTACTCTCCGGCGCAAAGCCTGGTCCGGGTTTTTCAAAGCTACGGATACGATGTTTATGTCGCCCAATGGATTTCCGCCGCTCCGGAGCACAAAAACCTGGGTATAGCTGATATGATCCAGCTTACCGATGAAGCGATCGACGAGATAAGAAATCGGACCGGAATATTTAAGATACATCTGGTCGGGCAGTGCCAGGGTGGCTGGCAGGCAGCTATTTATACTTCCCTGTTCCCTGAGAAAATAGCCAGCTTGATTACGGCGGCGGCGCCCATAGACATGGAAGCAGCCCCTTCCAGCATTGTAGACTACGCTCACCTGCCGGAGGACTTCTTCTCTTACCTGGTGGCCCTGGGAAATGGCCTAATGGATGGCAAGTATATCTTGAACGGGTTTAAAAGCCTGCAGGCCCAAGAGCATTATGTAGAAAAATACCGGCGCCTGTGGCAGTGGATCGAAGCCCATAACGAGGAAAACATCAACCGTTTCTTAACCTTTGAAAAATGGTATGAATACACCCAGAAACTGCCGGGGCGTTTTTACCTGGAAATAATCCGCTTCATATTTAAAGAGAACAGCCTGACCCAACCCGGTCACCTCAAGCTTGACGGCCGCCCGGTAGACCTGCGCCACATAGGCTGCCCGGTTATCATACTGGCCGGGAAGAAAGATCACATTACCCCCCCGGCGCAAGCCTTCGCTTTAAAAAACTATATAAGCACTCCGGGGGAAGATGTCATTGAAATACTGACCGAAGGCGGACATATCGGAACTCTCATGGGAACCGAGGCCCTGCGCGAAGACTGGACCAGGGTGAATGAAGTGCTGGATCTGGTGGTATAGAGCGAAATCATTCCTGTCACATGATAAACAGGTTTCTTTTGAAAATAGCCTTAAACTCGTCAAAATGGCGTAGCGCGTCATATTTCTCCAATTCGGCATCGCCATCGCCCACCGTTTTGATGACTACGTCTTTTCCCCTGATGTTTACCTGCAAGTCTTGAATAATACCGCTCATAGAGCGATCCAGGCTGCGGGCCAGGCGCAGCAGCACCCCGGCTTCCCGGATGATAGGCAGATCGCTGCTTTGCAGCAAGGGGGCGAAACGCGAAACATGGACCGGGGTTTTTTTGTCGTGATAGGCGGCCACACAAGCGCTTAAAACCAGTTCACGGTGGCTTAAACCGTTGATTTCCAGGTTGAGCATGGTATACAGAATATGCTCGTTTTGCTGGTAGTAATTGATGACGATGCCGCAGTCATGAAGCATGGCCGCGGTTTTAATCACCCGGGAAAGATCCTCCCCGCCGCTGCAAATGGACTCGAGCTGCTTATACAGGGACCAGGTCAGCCGGTAAACGGTACGCGCATGCTTATAATCCAGGTGGTAATTCTGAATATTATTGATAATAGAGCGCTCCAATACGTCCTCGGGAACCCGGTCAGGGCCGTTGAGATGGTCATAGATAATTCCCTCCCGCAGTCCGTAGCCGCTGATGCGCACTTCTTCAATCCGGCCATACTCCAGAAATGCATGGACCATGGAGGTAGCGCCGATTATAATGTCGGCTCGCTCCCGGGAAAGCCCTTTTAGCTTTTTTCTCTGTTTTTCCGGTTTGCTGCTGATGTAGTTGTGTATCTGCTTTACATCGTCGCCGGCCATTTGGTAGTTGTGGGGAAGATCCAGAGGGTAATTCTTCATTCGCCGGTCAATGCGGCCGATGTTGCGAAAACTGCCCCCGATTCCAACCAGTACCGGCTGTTCCATGGATTTCAACCAATCTATACCATCCCAATGCTTAAAAAGCACACTTTTCAATTCTTCATATTTCAAACCATACAGCTCGGCCAGATTTATCGCTCCAAAAGGCAGGGATACCATTCCCTCGGCCTGCCGGTCCCGGACCCGCACCAATTCCGTGCTGCCCCCGCCGATATCCATGAGCAGGGCATTCTCCACCTGCATGCTGTTGACCACGCCCAGATAATCAAAAAAGGCCTCCTCCCGGCCCGTCAAGACCCGCACTTCAAACCCGGACTCGGTCCGAATCCGTTCCAGAAATTCCTCCCGGTTCAGAGCCCGCCGCACGGCATCGGTGGCCACTACGATAATTTCGTCAGGATGCTGGCTGGCGCAAAGATGACTGAACATCTTCATGATCTTGACCGCGATGCCGGCCTGCTGCGGCTTGATGATCTGCTCCGGGCAGAAATCCTTGGCCAGGCGGGCTGATTCCTTCAGATCATGGACTATTTTATAGTTGCCGTCCCGGCCGATGCGGACCAAAACCAGACGGATGGAGTTGGAGCCCATATCGATAATGGCTAGTTTTTTCAACCGTCTACCTCCAGAATGACGTAATACTCTTTATTTAAATATAGCATAAACTGCTCTTGCTTTTATCACTTAGACACCTTACTACTCCAGTAAGGATGTTGCCGATGATAGCCTAAAGAAGCATATATTTTGTTCCTTATCGGATGCACTAATATTGCTCGACGGGAAGAAAAGAGAAAATTATAATAATTTAGTAAAGGATTTTTGCAATTTTTATAGAATATTACAAACATATGTTCTGATATTGAGGGATGCATGAAAAGGAGTGATTAACCTGTGCCCGGGATGAGGAGTGTGATTGAGGCATTGGGCTACTCAGAGTCAGGCACGCTGTATTATCCTGATTCCGACAGCATTGCCGGCAATCGTTCCCTTCAGAAACTTTTCAGCGATCTTGCTCCGACGGCAATCTACCTGGCTGACACCAAACCTTTTATTGTATTTATAGAATCCAACGAGCCAAATATGACTGCGCCTCTGATCAAAAAAGTCTGGAACACTCAGATACCATTATTGATTGTCAGTTTTGAAAACCGGATCGAAATATATAACGGGTGCTCAATCGACAAAAAGCAGAAGCTGAGATTACTCGAAAAAATAGATAAACCCCTGATAAATGAGGATTCTTCGTTTTCGTTCTGGAATATATCCAATGCCGCATTCTGGGAAAAATATCAACGGCAATTATCTGCACCCAAATTGGATGTAGTTATGCTGGATAATATAAGGGATGCGACCTATCGACTCAAAGAAACAGAGTGCCATCCCTTTGCTGTTAAGATTATTCTGCGTTTGATATTTATTCGATACTTGATTGATCGCGGCATCGATCTGGCTTATCATGGGCTTGACGGCGACGTAGCATCCTCTCAGGCTTATCTGCTTACCATTATGCAGGATAAAGCGGAGCTTTACCGTTTGTTTGCCTACCTGAAAGAGAGCTTTAACGGAAACCTGTTTGAATTATACGAGCAAGATAATCGTTCGGAGATTGACATATTAGATGCTGTCTCATTACAGGTACTGCGTGATCTGATGTCCGGCGACCTTGTTTTGTCTTCCGGGCAGACATCTTTGTTTCCGCTGTATGATTTTAACATAATACCCGTTGAGTTGATCAGCAATATTTACGAGCGCTTTTTGGGCGATGCGAAACAGCAAAAGGATAAAGCCTTTTATACTCCTCCCTACCTGGTCAATTACCTCCTGGAGGAAACAATTACGCCTTTTCTTAAGGATAATATCAGTTGTAAAATGCTCGATCCGGCGTGCGGTTCAGGAATTTTTCTGGTGGAATCGGCCAGGAAACTTATTGAAAGAAATATTGCTCAGGATGCGGACGGTTTTGACGATCAAAAACTGGTGCATATTGTTACGGAAAGCCTTTGGGGCATCGACAAAAACCCGGAAGCAATTGACGTTGCCATTTTCTCAATTTATCTTACGATATTGGATTATAAAGACCCCAGGACACTCAGGAATTTCAAGCTGCCTCTGCTGAAAGATACGAACTTTTTTATATGTGATTTTTTCTCTGAAGATGCTGAAAAATATTTGATTGAGAAGCATTTTGATTTTATTATTGGGAACCCGCCCTGGGGGAGTGTAAATGGCCCGCATGTAAAATATTGCAAAGACAGAAATCTCCCCCTTCAAGATAATGAAATATCCCGGAGCTTTGTTCTGCGGACCCACGACTTTGCGGACTTCGATACCTGCTGCTGTCTGATTGTAACGTCAAAATTACTCTATAATACCAAGTCGCCTTCGGTTGAATTTCGCAGGTGGCTTTTGGAAAAAGCACAATTCAGGAAGTATATTGAGCTGGCTGCTGTGCGAGAGTTGATCTTTGCAAAAGTACGCGGCCCGGCTGGTGTCCTGATCTATCGTTTTCATGATTCGGTGGAGGATAACAAAAAAAACCAATTATGTCACCTGACCCTGAAACCCAATATTTTTTTCAAGCTTTTCAATATTATTATGATTGAAAAGAATGACTATAAGCATATTCCGCAATCCCTACTGATCGAAAATGACTGGGCCTGGAAAACGATTGTATTTGGATATTATCAGGATTTTCATACAATCAGGATGCTGAAAAAGAAATATGCCTCAGTGATACAAATCATCCGGGAAAATAACTTCTCATATGGCAGAGGGATCAAAGTCCATGACGGCGATAAGCAGGATGCCAGCCATTTAAAGGAACGTAAGCTTATTGATGCTAAAAAAGGGATAGGTTCATTTTGGGTCAATATGAATTTCAGTAAAGTATTTACCAAAGATAAAATCCATCGGGCCAAAGCCAGGAAACAGGATATTTTCATCCCTCCGTATACCCTGATCAAAAAGGGGTTTGATGTTGCCACATATAGATATAGAGCGGCGTATTCCGAAGATAATTTTATATATCCTGATGCAATTACCGGTATTTGTGGCAGACAGGAAAGCAAAGAGACTCTGTTATCTCTGGCAGGACTGTTCAATTCATCGGTTTATTCCTATTTTAATCTTATGCTGGGGGCATCCTCCGGCATTGAGCGGGAACAGGGCTTTCCTACCGAAATAATCAGGTATCCTGCCGTTGCCGATGCAGACATAGCTGGGTTAACTGAACAGATTCAGGCTGCCGTTTATACTGAAAATACGCATTTCGGCAATTCAAATGAAAGTGAAGAACTCGTTCAAAAGCTTGACAGCCTTATTCTGGACAGGTTTGGATTAGCCAATGATGTCTTTGTTGACTATGCCTTGAGTATTCAGATTCCGCTTGTGGCTAGAAATAAAATGTCATGGGAGAAAGTCACCCGTGAAAAGCTGAATAATTATATAAAAGTTTTTACCGATTATTTCTCTATGACTTGGTCCGGCAACGAAAGATACATTTCCGTTCACATTTATAAGGATATCGCGGGTCACTATTGTGCAGTTGAATTTGTTTTCCAGGAGACTGCTCCGATCGAACCGATAACCGAATATGATGGAAAATATGATATGCAGATGAATTTTGTAAGCAAGTTTATGCTGAACAAAGTTAATGATCTTTTTTATCAGATCAAAGACGTAATTAATTTTACCGAAAACTCATTTTATATCATTAAGACCGATGAGTATAAAAATTGGCACCCTGCCATGGCCAAATTGGATTTAGTGGATGTCCTGGATTCCATTTTGACAGGAAATGAGGCGTTACAAGCATGAGTGGGTTTAAAAACGCCTCTCTGAACCGGCAGATGGCTTGGGGGATACTTAACCACATTGTTCTGAAAGTGCTGGAGTGCCTGGACTTAATGCGGCGGGACTGCAAATGCAGTTCCCATAAAATTGCAAACAATGAAATTAAAATACGTGATTATCTGTTTGCCAATTACCTTAACAATGATGCCGTAATGCGTAAGATTGGTTTTGATAATTTTCGATTCTTCCCAGAAACTCCTGAAAATTATCTTGACAGTACGCCACTGGGAAGGGCGGATTTGCAAGTGTTTAGCATTGATGATTTTAGCAATAGGCAGCGCTATTTTATCATCGAATGCAAACGCCTTGATGGAAATCTGACCTTGAATCGGGAGTATATCGACGAAGGAATACGTCGTTTCACCGGAGAAAGACCAAAATATACTTCATATCATAAAATGAACTGCATGCTTGGATTCATAGTGAAGAATATTGATATGGATACTAACATCGCACGAATTAATCAACTCTTACGGAACGATTATTCCGATATTCCAGTTAAAGACTACCTGCGGGCCGGTTCTGTTCCATATACCTATGTATCGGTGCATGGGGATGATGAGAAAAAGATGATAGCATTAATTCATGTAATGTCCAATTGTGCATCCTTAATAAGCTGAGAGCCGCTGCTATTTTGTCAGCTCGAATTGATGCATCAACGATACATTTGACGACAAGCCATGGACAGCAGAAGAATTGGAGAAATAACTGAAAACGGAATGGCCCGGATATAACCTACAAGAGTTGATGAAAATTTTCTTCATAAGCCTTGTTTCAATTATTAATACATCTTAGCATCATTTGCAATATCTTGGTTGCAACATGCGTCACTCCCCTCAACTTGATTGATAACGAGTGATCGTTCGATAAAAGGAAGGCTCCATTTACATTATCATCGGATGATTGGCAATATAAGCCTACTGACTAAATCCTCGAATCGCATACGCATAACCTCTCCTTTAATTCCCTATCTGACAAATACCCTCTGCCATTCTGCTTTGGGGATATTTGAGCCTTTTTGTTGAGTGCGCTAACACAGACTGATCGTCGGGTGATCCACCTGTCGCCTTTAAATGCAGGTAAACTCCATGTAAAAGTTCTGCTAATAGTCCACCCAGGTTTCAAGTGAAGGTATAATGATACATATATAAGATCCAACAATAATTGACATCTAATTCTATTAATTTGTAATAAAGAGGGGATATGGTTTGAAAAAAGGATTCCCCAAAACGGTGGCCGCCATCGATGTGGGAAGCAATTTTCTGCGGATGATGATTGCCGACATAAACAGCGAAGGAAAAGTCCGGCAGTTGGAGGATGTTTTCAAGCCTACCCGGATTGGACGGGACACCTTCGCCTCGGGGGAGATAAGCCTGCCCTCGGTGCGCGATCTGTGTGATACCCTGCGCGGATTTCGCCGTTTAATGAGCGACTACCAGATTAAAGAGTATCGTGCGGTTGCCACATCGGGTATTCGCGAGGCCTACAACCGCCTTTACGTTCTTGAACAGATCCGGGTGAGAGCCGATCTGGAAGTAGAAGTGGTAAACAACGCGGAGGAGCGCTTTATTATGTTAAAAGCGCTGCGCGACAGCCTTCCCGATGTGCCCAATATGCGGCACGAAGGTTTGCTGGTGGTCAACATAGGCATGGGCGCCCTGGAAGCTACGGTCTACAACCAGGGGGTCCTGCAGTTTTCCGAGCATATAAAAGCCGGGTCCCTGCGTTTAAGGGAGATACTGGCCGACCTGGAGAAGACCACCCTGGATTTTCCCGGTATTGTCGAAGAGTATGTGGAAAGCAAGATATACCTTTTAGAGCCCTTAATCAAGCCGCTGCAGCTAAAAAACGTGGTCGGCCTGGGCGGCGAATTGTCCTCCTTATTGAGTCTGTGCCGCCGGGAGAAGCTGTGCGGGAAGCAGGACCACATTCCCTCCCCGGCCCTCGCCAAGCTTTATTCTAAAATCAGGCGTATGACCGTGGAACAGCTCATCGAAACCTATGATCTGCACCGCAACGAAGCCGAAATCCTGCTGCCTTCGCTGGTTATTTTTAAGCGTTTCCTGGAATTTACCGAGGCTTCCGGAATTTATGTGCCCATGATCACCCTGCGCCACGGCATCCTGGCCAATATGGTCGACGAATGGTTTGACACCCAGCGCAAATATGATTTCGCCAATGATATCATCAGTTCGGTTTGGTACCTGATAAGGAAGTACGGTTCGGATGAACAGCACGCCGCCCATGTGGCCAACCTGGCCCTTTCCATCTTTGACCAGACCAAAAGCCTGCACAAAATGGGAGCCCGGGAAAGGCTGCATCTGCAGATAGCCTCCATCATGCACGACATTGGCAAATTCATCAATTTGACCCAGCATGAGAAGCACTCCAGCAGCATCATTCGCTATCAGGAGATTTTGAGTTTGTCCAAAAGAGAGTTAAGTATTATCGCCAATATATCCAGGTATCATAGTGAAAGGGTTCCCACCTACAATGATGCGCGCTTTCGGGCTTTAAAAGATGAGGACAAGACCAAGGTCAGCAAGCTGGCGGCTATCTTAAAGCTGGCCGACGCTCTGGATATCACCCACAAGCAAAAGGTGAGAGCGGTGGAGATCACCCGCCCGGGGGACAGGCTGGATTTCAATTTATTCACCCATCAGGAAATATTATTGGAAACCTGGAGCTTTGACAGCCACTGTGATTTTTTTGAAGAAGTCATGGGTATCCGCCCGGCAATCAAATACAGAGGATGATGGATGATGACCAAGTCTACTAAAAGCAAATTTGATAAAAAACTGCTTATAAACCGCGAATTGAGCTCCCTGGAATTCAACAAACGGGTTATGGAAGAGGCCTACGACTCCAGCAATCCTCTCCTGGAAAGAGCCCGCTTTTTAGCCATCGTCAGTTCCAACCTGGACGAGTTCACCATGGTACGGGTAGCTGGAGTTTGGGATCAGATTCTGGCGGGCCTGGAAGAAGTCGATGAATCCGGCTTTACCCCCCGGCAGCTTATGGAAGCTATTTCCCAGGTTATGCATCAAATGGCGGACGACCTCTATACCTGCTTTAATCGCTCCATCCGGCCGGCCTTAAAGCGGGAAGGTTTGGTCCTGGCGCAGTTGAAAAAGTTAAACCAAAAGCAGTGGGATTTTATTGACAATCTCTTTCAAAAAGCCATTTACCCGGTTCTCACCCCCATGGTAGTAGACAAGAGCCGTCCTTTTCCTCTACTGGCCAACCGCAGCCTCAATATCGGACTGCTGCTGGCGGATGATAAAGCCGGTTCGGAACCGGTTTTTGCAACCATTCAGGTTCCGGGGGTTCTGGACCGCCTGGTAGAAATACCCGGAGAAGGCAAACGGTTTTTTGTATATATGGAAGACATTTTAAAAAAGTATATGGAGCAGCTTTTTACCGGCCACCGCATAGAAGCCATGGGCTGTTACCGAATTACCCGCCATGCCGGACTGGGTGTAGATGAAGAAGGGGCGGAGGACCTGCTGGAGGCCATCCAACAGTCCCTGAAAATGAGAAAATGGGGGGAAGTCATCCGCCTGGAACTGGAGCAGGGCATGGACGAACGCCTGCTTAAGCACCTGGTGGATGAGCTGGAAGTTCCCGAAACCGGCCTCTTTCAAATCAAAGGCCCGCTCGATCTGAGCTTTCTCAATTCGCTCGGCAGTCTCAAAGGCTATGACCATCTGCGCTATGCCATACTACGTCCGCAAGTGATCAAGGCTTTTGAAGATGCCGAAGACGATTACTTCAAAGTCATAGAAAAAAGCAGCCTGCTGGTGCACCATCCCTACCAGTCATTTGATCCGGTGGTCGGCCTGGTGGCGCAAGCGGCCCAGGATCCTCAAGTCCTGGCCATTAAACAAGTCCTGTACCGGGTAAGCGGCAATTCGCCTATAGTCACAGCCCTGGCCCAGGCCGCTGAAAACGGGAAGCAGGTTACCGTGCTGGTGGAAATTAAGGCTCGTTTCGATGAAGAGCGCAATATCGGCTGGGCCAAGCAACTGGAACAAGCCGGCTGTCATGTAATATATGGCCTGACCGGGCTGAAGACGCATGGCAAAATCCTGCTAATCGTACGCCGGGAGGACACCGGCATCAAGCGCTACCTCCACCTGGGCACCGGAAATTATAATGATGTCACGGCCCGGAGCTATGAAGACCTGGGGTATTTTACCTGTGATCCATACCTGGGAGCAGATGCCTCCGCTCTTTTTAACATGCTGTCGGGACTTTCCAATCTGGGGCAGCTGTATAAAATGCATATAGCGCCCCATGGTTTAAGAGCCAGATTTCTTTATCATATACAGAAAGAAACCCAAAACGCCCGGGAAGGGAAAAAAGCGCATATCATCGCTAAAATAAATTCACTGATCGACCATGAGATTATTGAGCAGCTTTATGATGCTTCGCAGGCGGGCGTGAAAATTGAACTTATCGTTCGGGGAATATGCTGCTTAAGGCCCGGTCTTAAGGGTTTCAGCGAAAACATCCAGGTGCGCAGCATCGTGGGGCGATTTTTGGAACACAGCCGGATTTACTATTTTTATAATGATGGAGACGAAATGATCTATTTGTCAAGTGCGGACTGGATGACCCGCAACCTGGACCGCCGGGTGGAGGTCATGTTCCCCGTCGAAGAAAAAAGCCTGCGGGCGCGCATCATGAATATATTCCAGGCTTATTTGAAAGACACGGTAAAAGCCAGGATTTTGCTGTCAGATGGGACTTATGCGCGGGTTGACCGGCGCGGCAAGACCCTTTTCAACGCCCAGGAGTATTTCATAAGCACCGGACAGTAAAACCCCTTGGGCAGCTAAACAGCTGATAAAGATGCTTGGGCCCCGGCAAATAAGTTAACGGGTTTTCAATTATATGGCTGACCCTCATGCTTGTATAGTTGGCTTCTACTTCTTTTAATTTATCATCTTCAGTTATGCCCGGCTTATTGATTAGAACCTCTGAATTTGGGTAAACGTAGGGATCACGCATGATCCTTATGCCTGTCCTCTTTAATCATGTATTTTTTATCTAGGTATTTCTAATGTCATCCCGAGTAATCTCCCCTCGCTTTTCCTTCTCCACCAGCTCCAAAAAATCAGGGGAGGGTTCCAAGCCATCAACTTTGATAATGCCAATGGCGTAATCCCATGCTTGATTTTTATCCATACCAGCACCTGCCTTTCATCTATAACATATATTTCGGCAAAATCTTGGCTTTTAGTCTTTAGTCATCCTCCCCCCGGTCTTTCTTCATTAGTCTAGTTCAAGAAGGTTCGGCGAGGTTCAAAACTATAAGCTTTTAATGAGGTCTATAGCACAATTCCAGACCTCTTTATTGTTAAATTAAAATACCCTCTCTTAATATAATAACTTAATTAAGAAATTTCGAGAAAAGAAGCAAATCCAACTTATAACATGAAAGCCCTTGTATAGGATTTTATGAAACTACATTATGTTTAATTTTACCATATTGGGCTTGTCATTGACAGAAGGGATTCCTATAGAACATCCATGAATCCCCTTAAAGCGGATAAAATTATCTACCAAAATTCAAACAGTTGGGAAAGGACATTATCCAAGACAAATAAATTTTATGGATGGCAATGTCATTCTGGGAAATGAAATCGGGTTTGGATTTAAGAAACTGGACTGGATGATCCGGTGGGGCCGCTTGGTCCCACCGGCAGACAGACAAGGATGCCGGGCCAGTGCATGCCCAGCTGCTACAGAGGCAGCTCACCCCAGTGCCGGGCTGCCTCCAAACGGCGGCATCTATCGCAGAGTTGGCTTTCCTCCAGTTCTGGGGTTTTAGCGGCCGCATACTGGAGCTGCTCCCGGGTGGCGAAGGCTTCGCCGCAACGCGGGCAGTGAACCAGTTCAAAGCTCTTGTGCCATATAAAACGCCGGCCGTTTTCCTCCCGCACCGGGATGGCCCCGGTGGGGCAGATATGGGCGCAGGTGGCACATCCTATGCAGTCCGGGGAGGGCTCGTCGTAGGGCGTGGTCACGCGTTTCTGCGTCCCCCGCAAAGAGGCCGAAATGGCGCTGGGTCCCAGGCTCTGGCAGGCGTTCACACACTGCCGGCAGAGAATACAGCTCCCCAGGGGGTCTTTGATCCAAAGCGTATCCCCCCCGAGATAATCCGCCTTTAAACGGCCCATCAGCTTGCTGGCCGGGGCCCGCCGGTACAGCAGCATTACCAGGGTCTTGCGAATTTCCTCCAGGGTGGGGCTGGTGGTCCGTACTACCATACCGTCAAAAACCGGGTGGGTGCAGGAGGCTACCAGCCGCAAGGGGGGTTCCACCTCCACCATGCACATGCGGCAGTGTCCCTGGCCGCCAAAAGCAGGGTGATGGCACAGGGTGGGTATAAAGATGCCCGCCGCCTGGGCGGCTTCCAATATGGTGGCTTCGGGTTCGGCTTCGATCTCGCGGCCGTCAATGACTATCTTCATGTTATCGCCCCCCTATGACTACCGCATCCTGGCGGCACTGTTCGAAACATTCCCCGCAGTGGATGCAGCGGTTTTGATCAATGACATGCACCTGTTTGGCAACTCCCTCGATAGCTTCCACCGGACAGGATTTTAAACAAAGGGTGCAGCCGTTGCAGAGCCCGGGGTCGATGGAGAATGTCGTCAAATCGCGGCATATTCCGGCGGGACAGCGGTGTTCCACGATATGGGCCAGGTATTCCTCGCGGAAGTATTTTAAAGTCGACAAAACCGGGTTGGGGGCGGTCTTGCCCAAACCGCACAGGGAGGCCGTCTGCAAGGTGGCGCAGACGTCCTGCAGGCGTTCTAGATCGGCTGCTTCACCCCGGCCGTGGCATATGCGGGTGAGGATGCCCAGCAGGTAATCGATGCCCTCCCGGCAGGGCAGGCATTTACCGCAGGACTCACCGGCCAGAAAGTTCATATAGTAGCGGGCCACTTCCACCATGCAGGTGCGGTCATCCATCACGATAATCCCGCCCGATCCCATCATGGAACCGGCCCCGGTCAGGGAGTCGAAATCAACTTCCAGGTCCAGCATAGCCTCCGGGATGCATCCTCCCGAGGGTCCCCCGGTCTGCACCGCCTTGAGCCGGCGTCCCCGGGACACACCGCCGGCGATATCCGCAATGATACGGCGCAGGGAGGTGCCCATGGGTACTTCCACCAATCCGGTATGGACCGCCTTCCCCACCACGGAAAACACCTTGGTGCCTTTGCTCCCGGCTGTGCCCAGGGAGGCGAAATGGGCGGCGCCCTTATCCAGGATGTATGGAATATTGGCCCAGGTCTCCACGTTGTTGATAACTGTGGGCTGCCCCCACAGGCCCGACTCGGTGGGATAGCGGTATTTGTCCCGGGGTTCGCCGATATTGCCTTCAATAGAGGCCATCAGCGCTGTTTCCTCCCCGCAGACAAAAGCTCCCCCGCCCCGCACCAGTTCAATGTCAAAGGAAAAATCGCGGTTCAGGATTCTATGGCCTAAAAATCCGGCGCTATGGGCGTCCTCCAGGGCTTTTTGCAGGCAGATGATCGAACGGGCATACTCATCGCGGACGTAAATGAAGCCCTGGGAGGCGTTGACCGCCCGGGCGCCGATGATCATCCCCTCCAAGACGCTGTGCGGATCGCCTTCCATCACGCTTTCATCCATAAAAGCCCCGGGGTCGCCTTCATCGCCGTTGCAGATGATATAGCGCGGCGTCCCGGAGGCCTGGGCGCAGGCGCGCCATTTGGCCCCGGTGGGGAAGCCGCCTCCGCCCCTGCCGCGCAAGCCGGCGGAAATCACTTCGTTGATGATGTCATCAGGCTCCATGAGCAGGGCTTTTTCCAAAGCACGGTAGCCCCCCCGGGCCAGGTAATCCGGCAGGGAGGTGGGGTCGATTTCCCCCACATTTCGTAAAACGATTTTGTGCTGCTGCCGGTAAAAGGGGAAGTCTCCCGGCCGGGTGAGGACCTGTCTGGTCTGGATATCCCGGAACAGCAGGCGTTTGACCGGCGGCCCGCCTTCCAGGGTGGCGGCAACGATCTCCGCCACGTCGCCGGCCTGGACCTGGCAGTATACGATGTCTTCAGGCAGGATACGCACGAAGGGCCCCCGGGAGCACAGGCCGTGGCAGCCGGTGGCTGCGGCTTCCCGCACCGGGTGCACACTGGCCGGCTGGCCCTGCAGGTTGGAGCGCAGAGCCTGGTACACCTCCCAGGCCCCGTTGGCCAGGCAGCCGGTTCCGCAGCAGACCAGGATGCGGTGGGTGGATAGCGAAGCCTCAGGAACGATCATGCGAACACCCCCCGTATTCCCGGATGATTTTACGCACGGATGCCGGCGTCACCCGGGGATACACCTTATCATCGGCCAGCAAGGCCGGCGCTATGGCGCAGGCCCCGATGCAGTTCACCGTTTCCATGGAAAACTGGCGGTCGGCACTGGTTTCTCCGATTTTTATGCCCAGGTGTTTTTGCAGTTCGTCGGTAATCAGACGGGAACCCTTGATGTGGCAGGTGGTTCCGTCACAGACCTTGAAATGATGGCATCCCCGGGGGACCAGGCTGAAGGCCTTGTAGAACGTGGCCATGCTGTAAACCTGGCTGAAAGGAACCCCGGTATGTTGGGCGGTTAGCTCCAAGGCCGGGCGGGGCAGATAGTGATAGCGCTTGTTCAGCTGGTGCATGATGGGAATGATATAGCGTTTTTCGCCGGGATATTCCTGGATGATCGCTGAAAAAGCGGCCTGGCTTTCTTCAGGGAAAGACATGCTAGACATTCTTACCAGTCCTCCTCGGTGGAGACGCTTGAATCAATCGTTAGTACAACGTTCGGTATATTTGTGCCCATAATTTGGGCAGATTTTTCCGAATTACTGGTTTGGCGGCTTGGTTTTTTAATTCAATGCGTCTCCGGTTGATAACAAGCGAGCATTTACATACCATTTATGGTTTTTCCGAATGCAGGATTTTTTCTATGATTTGTTCCAGCGTTCCGGCCACGGCGGCAAAACTGCGGTCCATGACCCCGGTGCGGGATTCCTCCAGCAGCGAGGTATTAAAGGGCATGCAGCCCAGGAGATTCTCCCCGCCCAGGGCCTGGACCAGGTATTCCCGGTCGTTTTCATCCCTGACTTTGTTCCCTATATAGCCGATGCGCCGGACGCCGATATCCTGGCTCAATTCTTTGACCGTGCGGGCCGTATTCAGGCTGACCCGGCTGGGCTCGGTCACAATGAGCATCCAGTCCACCCCCCGGGCGGTTCCCCGGGTCAGGTGCTCGATGCCCGCCCCCATATCCATGACCACGTATTCTGCCTGCTGCACCACCAGCACGGTCATGAGCGCGTTTAATACGCTGTTCTCCCGGCAGTAGCAAGAAGACCCCCCTTTTTTCACGGCTCCCATCTTCAAAAAACGCAGCTGGCCGGAAACCAGGGTAAAATCGCGTATAATATCTTCAACTTCCGGGTTCATGGTAAAAAAACCGGTGCTGCCGCCCACCTTTTCAGCGATCAGGTCGCGCATCTCCACAATGGGCTTCAGCCTGGCGATGGTTTCTTCCGAAAAACCCAGTAGGGTGCCCAGGCTGAGATCAGGGTCGGCATCCACGGCAAACACGGGAAAACCCTTATCTAGAAGAATCCGAATCAAACCGGCGGCCAGGGTGGTTTTTCCCACGCCCCCTTTGCCGGAAACCGCTATCTTCAAAGAAACACCTCTTTCTTTAAACCGGTTGATCAGGCCAGTCCCAGAGCCTGGCGTTTAGCTTGTACATGCTTGATGATGAGGTCGCCGGCTGCTTCCGGATTCTCTTCCACCGCAAAAGCGGCTCCCACTACCCCATTGGCCCCTTCGGTAAGGAGCGCGGCCAGATTTGGGCTGCCCAGTACCGGGGGTACGGTTCCCAATACCGTAAAAATACCGCTGCCCACGGCATAAGCGCCAATCGATACGGCTTTCTCCGACATCCATTCCGGAGCCGCGGCCGCCAGGGGAAGATCGGATATATCCACGGACAGAGCGTTGGCTAAAGCGCTGGCCACCACCAGAATGCGGCTGATGTCCACGCAGGAACCCATATGCAGTACCGGGGGAATGCCCAGGGCTTCGCACACCGGGCGCAGCCCGGGTCCGGCCAGGGCAGCCGCTTCCGGCCGTAAAAGCCCGGCTTTGGCACAGGCGATGCCCGCGCAGCCAGTTTCCACAACCAGAATGTTATTCGCTATCAATTTTTTAGTCAGGGTGACATGGCCGTTGTCGTGCTGGATCTTGGGGTTGTTGCAGCCCACAATCCCGACGATGCCGCGAATGGCGCCGTCCTTGACCGCGCCCAGGAGAGGGTCCAGGGTCCCGCCCAGGGCGGCAATGATGGCTTCGGCGCTGAATCCGGCCATATACTCCATGGTTTCCGCGGGGATCTGCACCTTTTCCGGGCGGCGGCGCGGGTAGTTGTCAATCGCCAGGCTGATAATATTGCGTGCCGTCTGCAGGGCGTGGTGCTCGTCAAAAGGCACATACTCACTTCCGGCGATGCGGGCTTTGGGAGAGGTGGTCACCAGTTTGGTGTGGTAGCAGGCCGCGACCTGGCTTAAAGAAGGCATGATGCATTGCACATCCACCACCATCGCTTCCACCGCCCCGGTAATCAGGGCCAGTTCCTGCTGCAGGAAGTTGCCGGCCACGGGCACCCCGTGCCGCATGAGAATTTCATTTCCGGTACAGCACATGCCGCAGATATTGATGCCCTGGGCGCCGGCCGCTCGGGCTTTTTCCAAAAGCTCCGGGTCCCGGGCGGCATATACGATAATATCCGATAAAGTAGGTTCATGGCCGTGCACTACGATATTCACCTGGTCTTCTTTAAGCACTCCCAGGTTGGACATTCCTTTGATGGGCTGCGGGGTTCCGAAGAGAATGTCGGAAAACTCGGTGGCCCACATGGAGCCGCCCCAGCCGTCGCTCAAGGAAGTGCGCAAACCGTGCAGGATCAGGCTGACATAATCGGCGTCCACCCCCATGTGGGTGCGGTGCAGGGATTCCACCACCTCGCGGTCGATGCCCCGGGGATTGATCCCCAGTTTGGCCCATACATCCTGCCTTTTTTGCGGAGCCCGCTGCAGAAAGGCCAGGGTGTTTTTCCGGCAGCCGAACTCATCCAGGGCCATACCGGCCAAATCCCCGGCTACCTCTTCCGGGCTGCGCCCCTCCCAGGGTATGCCCAGCTCGGAGGCCAGCGCCTGCAATTTGTTCTGGTCTTTAATCTGATAATCGGAAGCGCCTCCCTGGGCCACGGCATAAAGGGTCTCCACGATATCCCGGCCGTGGTCGGAATGGGCCGAAGCCCCGGCCGCAATCATGCGCAAGAGATTACGGGCGGCAATGGTGTCGGCATTGGCGCCGCATACTCCTGTCTGCGGCTCCCCGCCGAAGGGGTCTATCCGGCAGGGTCCCATATTACAGTTGCGGCAGCAGATACCGAGCAGGCCAAACCCGCACTGGGGTTGCTGCTGATCGAACCTTTGCCAGGCGGTGTCTATATTCTCGGCCGCTGCCTTGTTGAGCATCTTTATGCTGGCCAGATCGATACTTTTTTCCATACCATTTCCCCCTTTTTGCAATCGGTCTAAACAGCTGATCCCTGGGTAAGCAATTGCTGCGCTACCGCCTGACGTTTCCCCTGCATAAGCGCCTCGGAATCAACATAGAGCAAGGCCCGGGTTGGGCAGGCGCCTACACAGGCCGGAATTTCCCGGTCGGGACAGCCGTCGCATTTGACGGTCTTCTTGCTTTCCAGATAACGGGATATAACGCCGAAGGGACAGGCCAGCTGACACATACCGCATCCTATACAGCGCTCATCGGCCTGCATAACCTTCCCTGACGCGAGATCTTTGGATAAGGCATGCGTGGGGCAGACCCGGGCGCAGAGCGGCTCTTCGCAATGGCGGCAGTTAATGATAAAATTGCGTCCCTGCCAATAGTCAGCGTAAATGCGCTTTCTTGGAGTCTGGCTTTCACCCAGAGACGCAAAGAGGCTTCCACTGCGTGAATGGGCTACCGCACAGGCCAGTTCACAGGACTTACACCCCAGACAGCGCTCCTGCCTGACAAATACCTCCTTCAAAACAACCACCCCCTGTTTGATCTCCTCTTCCTAAACAGCCGAGTCACAACCGATTTTCAAGACGTTCCATATTTGCAAAAAATAAAAGGATTACACACCTAAAATACACTGTCAACCATTGCCCCATCGCATTTCAGGGCATTGTTTACAGTGTCTATACTAGCGTAATCCTTTGATTAAAACCGTCATGTATCCGACGAATTCATACAGCAATATAAAAACTTTTCTGTTAAAATTTTCACTAACTCAATAACATGAAGCGATTTTCTTGAGATGCTGTATATTTTTTATTAAGACTACCCGGCGGCTTATTTTAACTAAAATACCTGACTTATACAGATCATTCAGCAAAATGGAAACGGTTTGTCTCGATGTACCAACCAGCATGGCAATCTGTTCATTATTCAAGCCCAGTTCTATGATAATGCCTTCATCGGTATTTTCACCTTTATCTTCAGCCATTTGAACCAATAATTCCGCCAATCTTTGATGGACTTCCTTAAATGCAAATCCGTTGATGATGGTAAACGAATTTTTGAGTATATCTCCCAATACCTTAATAGCGGTTAAGGTAAAGGTAGGATACTGCTCCATAATTCTAGTGAATTTTTCTATGCCGCATACCAAAAGTTCACAATCTTCAACGGCTTCAGTATAAGCCCTGGTATGGGTACTGTATAGATCTCCTTCTTCCAGGATGGACAAGGTAAATTCCTTATCGTAAAAAGCCAGGTAGACCCTGACCTTCCCTTTTTTAACGATAAACATCAGATTCTCCTCCGCATTGGGAGGATATATGATGTCCTTTTTTTTAACTCTTTTTTCCCGAAAGTTTCGCATGATATGTGCATAGCCAGGTGAGTTTAAAATGCTTAAAAGATCGGAATTCGTTAATTTCATCCTGCCTACCATAAATACACCCTCCTCTTGGGTTCTAACAAATCATAATTATAATCATTCTAATGCTCTGTAAATAAAATCGCGAGCCTGTTTACAATAATAAAATAACCCGTAGCGAAAAAGACCCCCAATAGGCGGTTGTATGGCACAGACGAATCCCATTGGAGATTAAACGGGGAAGTAAAGGCTAACTCTGTTTTGAATAGGACAGAAACGATGAGACTTACCGCGTATCACAGAGACGGGATTGCTGACATTAATTGCATAAAACACAAAATCTCAGCAACCCCGTCCCTGTGAGAATCTCCTGGTGGCATCCTTAATCTTTTAAATCACGGAAGCAAAAGAAGCATTTATGTGCGTCCTGCAGCTGGGGCTTCATTCCATTGCTTTTGGACGGATCAGGTCAATAATAATCCGGCCGTTATCGTATCGAATAAAGGAGTTATGTCTACCCGCCACAGTTTCGGCTTTATCTCTCACCAAATCGCCGGTGCGGAATACCGAAAGCAGAAGTCCGATAAGAAACGCATTCGTAACCAGAGCCATTTTTCCATAAGATACAAGCGGCAGTGACAGCGGAGAAAACAGTAAGATACCCAGGTTGGAAACAATGTATACGATCAATTGCACGCCGAAGGTTGAAATAATGGCCGTGGAAGTCAAGAAGCCGAGGACACTTTTCTGCTTGATGCAAAGCATAATCGCTCGAATAATAAAGGCCGTAAAGAGCGCCATGATGAGCAAAAACGTTATCCATCCGAATTCGTAAGTCAAATAGGTCAACAAATAATCCGTATTGATTTCAGGCAAAATGCGAGCGGCTAAAAGATTGGAAGCGTTTACCGAAACCCCATAATCATTCAGGGGCATACCGCTGCCGATAAACTGCGAGTGGGACAAAATCCGTTGTATGGTAGTTCCTATATATCCCATCCCGTCAGGATCAAGGGAGGGATTGAATGCGACTCGCGCCCTCTCCGCCCTATATCCTACACCCATGATCATGAAAAAAAGTATCGCCAAAACAGCGGCGGTCGAGCCATATAGGATGAACATGGCCGATAGTTTTTTCACATTAAACCAGCCTTTAAAAACAGCGGCGGTCAACAGAATCAGACAGGAGACACCAAGCAAGAAAAACACGGTTAAATTGGGCACAATCATGGACAAAAGGGCGGGAACCACCAAGGCCGCCCCGCAAAGAATGAGGCCGCCATAGCCCTTGTTTCTCATGCTGTAAACCAATCCGGCAAAGGCGGTTGGAAACAGCAGCAGCGGATAAATCGCATACGATGCTGTACCGCGTACTGTCCCGGTGAAGAAACAAGCAACCACGCTTATCGCACAGAGCAGGGAGAATACAAGCTTCGGATATTTCCCAACGATGGTGAAATCGGCGAAGTAGGCAGCCAACATCGCGATGACGGCCATACCGCCCCAGGCCAGCTGCTGCTCCAAGGTCCATGCTCCGTCAAGATTAGAATCTATAAAATACTGAAGCGCAACTCCCAAAAGCAGCATAACCCCGGTCAGGGCAAACAACATCCAATCCGGTTTCGGCCTGTGAACGTAGTCCAGCTGTTCCCCTACCAGAATAGGATCTCCCATCTCAGCAACGGCCTTATCGGTTGCCGTTTCCTCATCAAGTCCGCCTTCCAGCAGAGCACTCTTCAGGTCGCTCAGGTGGTCTTTAATTTCCTCCAATACAACCGGCTGCGCTCTCTTCCACCGGATCTGCTGGCGTACAGTCTCTAAATACTCCGCAATCTTATCAGGCCGTTGCAAAGGTCGCACCCCCCAGGACATCATTTACGGCAGAGGAATAGACCTTCCATTCCTCTTTTTTCGCATGCAAATGATGGCTGCCCTTTTTAGTGAGGCTGTAGTATTTTCGCACCTTTGCATTGTCGGCCGTCTTTTCGTAAGAAGTGACCAGTTCTTTTTGTTCCAGGTTGTGGAGCAGCGGATATAGCGTTCCCGCTTTTAAAGCAAAAACATTATTCGATTTTTTGCTCAGTTCTTCAATCATCTGATAACCATACATATCGGCTTCTTCAAGTAGTCTCAATATAAGCATGGTTGTGCTTCCCGTCAGCAAACTTTTATCGATTGCCATATTCACCCTCCATATATAGATTATCTATATATTAGCATATATCGGTAATCTATATATGTCAAGGTGAGAAAGCAAGAGAAATCATTAAGAATTTCTTAAGGCCGAAGATTTTTTATACCACCCATCGACAGGCTTTATTGTGTCCACAATTAGTAAATTAGGTCTTCGCCAATCAGGACGCTTCATGCCGGGAATAGGCGCGTATCGCAAGGATAAAGAACAGGATAATTTCTATCCCTGCCGCCACCGGGATGATATACGGCGTCCAGACGCTGGTCGGCCCCAGGGGTAAAAAGTTAAATTCGGTCAACTCAAAGAAAAAGCTGTTTCTAAGTCCAACGCCCCCTGAGGGCAAGCATAGCCGGAGCCAATTTTCGATATTGGCGCCGCTTCCGGCAAAAGAAAGGATCGTGGGTAACAAGCAGCCTCCAAGGGCAAGCCCCAAGGTTGTCAGCGGATTTTTGCACTTGGTTGAAAGAAATAGGGTGAAGCAAACCGTCGCCAGGAAAGTAAGCAGCCCGGAAAAGACCACCAGCGTATTGGCTTCGCCTACGGTTAGCGGAACAAAGGAAATTGCGGAAAACGCCAGCTGCAGCGTTGTTTTCAGACTATTCCAGCCGAACCCGGCGTAGGAAATCAAGATAAAAGCCGCTACGCAGACCGCAAAAATCACGGTTGTAAGCAAAGCAGCGGACAGCAGCTTTACAACTGCCAAACGCCGCCTTCCGTGCTTGGCACAGCGCAAAATATCATCCGCACCGCTTTGATAGTCGGCGGAGAAGATGGGCGCGGCAATGACTGTGCACAGCAGTACCAACAGGAAAATGCACAGGGTCAGATACTCCGAGGTATCGCTGTCCCCCACGCCATATACATAATAGAATGGCGCTTTTACTTGTTCATTGATGGCCAGAGCCTTTTCTACAGCATCGGGAGCATCCTTATATTCTTTTGATAGATAGTCCGCCAGGCGCACCGTGCGTTGCTCATAGAAGTTGGCCGCTTCTTCCGGCGAAATCTCATACAGCGGTACGGGGATGCCGGTGGATTTATCCACGTATACCTCACGTACGCCATTCAATATGGCATAAATGGGAGATATTTTTTGATAATATACATCTTTGGGTATATCCTCTATTTTTGCTCCGTAAGTTTCGTACACTTCATGATAGGCTATAAAGACGGCTCGTATTTTCTCCGGCGTGAGCGGCCCCTCAAGCGGTTTCAGCTTTTCTTGATTGGCCTGTATCGCTTCCCTTCCGGTAAGCCTTACTTCCGTGCCGTTTTCGCCCAGGGTATAATGACGCGCAAAGGAAATGACCAAAAATGCCATAATAACCGACAGCAGCAGCCCCCGCCGCCAGCATCCAGGTGGAACGGGTTTTGGCCACCCGTTTCAATTCCAAAACGATCATGCGCTTCATACGGCGTCCTCCTTTACGGCTTCCTCGCCACGGAACAGCCAGAGATACAAATCCTCCAGCCGGGGGGCGGCGGCCTGCGAATCCGGCAAGACCGGATTTTCCGCCACATACCGCACCGATACATTGCCGCCTTCCTCGTTGCGGACAGTTACAACCCGGACGGTGCGCTCATAATGATGCAGCCGCTCCGCCGGAATCGTGCCTTGCCACACCTTGCCGTCCATCATTTTCACCAGCTCCTCGGTGGTGCCGGCGGCAATGATTTTTCCGTCCTTCATAATCGCATTGCGGTTGGCGATATATTCCACATCGGACACGATGTGGGTGGAAATCAGCACAATGCGCTGCTGGGCAAACTCCGACAAAATATTGCGGAAGCGGATGCGCTCACCGGGGTCAAGGCCGCTGGTGGGTTCGTCCAGTATCAAAATATCCGGGTCGTTCAAAAGCGCCTGGGCAATCCCCACTCTGCGCTGCATCCCGCCCGACAGCTTGCGGATGTGCTTGTTCCGGACACCCGCAAGGGTAAGCGTGTGAAGCAGCTCGTCTATTTTCCTATCCGCTTCCTTTTTAGGCAACCCTTTCAGCGCAGCCATATAGTGCAAATAGTCCGCCACCGTAAATTCCGGGTAAAATCCAAAGACCTGCGGCAGGTAGCCGAACACATCCCGGTAGGCTTCCCCCAGTGTTTTAATTTCAAGGCCGTCATACCGGACTTGGCCGGATGTAGGCGTTAAAATACCGGCCACCATCCGCATCAAAGTGGTTTTACCCGCGCCATTGGCGCCGAGAAGCCCCCATACGCCGGGGGTGAGCGTCAGGCTTACATTGTTTACGGCGGTTTTATCCTTATACCGTTTGGTAAGTTCTTGAATTGTAAGCTCCATGTTTATGCTCCTTTTCGTGATTTATATCCCGTTCGGGGACAGTTCCAGGGATGCCGCCTTATCCAGCAGACGGTAAATCCCTATTATGAGAAATACCGCGCATACTGCACATACTGCTCCCCAAGCTCCAACGGATGCCTGTTCATAAACCGCCGGGGCAGTTCTGTACAGCACAAACAACAGCACGGTTAAGGCGAAGCAAAAGGCTGTGCTGACAAATCCCTGCTGGCCGCTATGTGCGTACGCTTGAATAAACAAGCAACCGCAGCAGGCCATCAAATAGGGAAGCAACAGGTATAAAGCGATGCTTCCCGTGCCAAGTTCCGCTTTTGTACTTGCAAGAAAAAAGGCAACCGTAAGCAACAGGATATTGCCAGTGCCAATCATAAGAATCCGGGTCAGCAATAGTTTGGGAAGCGAAATTCGCGTCGCCATTTCCGTTTCAAGCATTCTGTACTGCGCCGAGCGCCCGATAAAAGGGATGCCGGTCATGGCGATAAAGACTGCAAAACAGCCGAGAAGTACCGGCAAATGGCGCGGAGCGAGATCAGAAGCACTACCCGTGATAGCAAAACCAAACAGCCAACCGGCGCATACCAAAAGAAGTCCTTGCAGCAGCCAAACGGTCGCGCCGATAAATCGTACCTGCCGCAGCAGGAAAGCCGGATAGCGGATACGCTCTCGCTGCCTGCGGTCTTGGTACGCCATGCGTGCCGCTTGCATGGTTTGCGCCAGATGTTCCTCCGATATTTGCAGGGCGGACTGGTCTTTTAACGCAACTTGTAATTTTGAACCCAGTTTTTGGTTCATCTATCTCCCCTCCTTATCAAAGGTCTTTTTCAATGCGTTGGAGGGCGCTCCGCAGCCGGGACTGTACCGTGCGCATCGGCACACCGGCAACCTCCGCGATTTCCCGGATTTTTAACTCGTGTACGAAACGCAGCAGTACAACTTCTTGCTGTTCGCTGGGCAAGCAGCGCAGCATCGATACAAAATCCGCCTCTGTTTCAATCTGTTCCAATCGGCTATCGTATTTCGATAAATCATCCGGCAACTGCTCCGCAACTCTTTTGCGGCTCAAATCAATGCATACATGGGCGGCAATTTTGTAAATGTAGGCCCTGAATTTACCGCGATGAACATAGGCATCCAGGTGCCGGATGGTTTTCAAAAAAGTTTCCTGGGTCGCATCCTCGGCCGCCTGCCTGTTCTGTGTATGCCACAGGCAATAACGAAGTATGCCCGGATAATAAAGGGCAACAAGTTCATCCAGACTTGAAATATCGCCATCTTTTATTCTTTGCAGCAATTCATCTTCATGCAGCAAGGTTCATCCTCCGGAAGATTCCCTCATAAATATAAAAACGTTCCCAGGTATCTAAGATGATTGAAAATCTAAAAAAGTTTTTAATAAAGCAACATTTTAATACCCGGGAATGTCCTCATAGTATATAACGTTTGATAATACCTAAAATGATGAGCTTTCCATTTTTATTTTTCATGTTTTATGGGTTTTCCTCCCAATAAAGCCTAGAAAGGGGTTATGTCTACCCATAACAGTTTCAGCTTTAGCTCTCACCAATTCACCTGTGCGGAATACCGAAAGCAGCAAGATAAGAAATCAAGAATCAAGGCACTAAATTCTTTTCAAGTTGAAGCACTTAGTCAATTAATTCTCTCAATGGTTAAGTAAAAAAGCATATGTAATGGGAACGGTAGAGTGGTGACAAGGTCCCCTATTATATTTTTTCAATGGGGAGTGGTTTAGGTCCGTCACTTGCCCTGAATGTTGTATTGACAATAGCAATACATATTAATAAGCTATAATTATAAGGAAAGGTGATTTTATGCGGATATCTCGCTTCGAATGGGATGAAGCTAATATTGAACACCTAGCCCGGCATCAAGTCATCCCAGCTGAAGCGGAAGAGGTTTTTGCTAGTCGTTACATTGTTTATAAGAGTCGTAATGATTGCTTTATAGCCTTGGGGCAGACTGAAGAAGGACGTTTTTTAACCGTTGTTTTTGCAAGAAAACACAGTTTTATTCGAGTTGTAACGGCAAGAGATATGGATGAAAAAGAACGCAAACTGTTTAAGCGAAAGGAACGATAATATATGAGCAAGATACCAGATTTTAAAAATGGGAAAGAAATGGCTGAATTTTGGGATACGCACAGTGTAGCTGATTTCGCTGATGAGCTGGAAGAAGTCAAAACTGATATCGATCCAGAGCTAAAATCTACTATTAAGACCAGGGCCCAAAGCCGCTTAAAAATGGTTAGTTTACGTCTGCGGGAGGAGCAGATTGCAGCTGTTAAAACAATTGCTGAAAGTAAAGATATCCCCTACCAAACTTTGATCCGGTCGTGGATCAGTGCGGCAATTGAAGCCGAAACTACTGTTAAGAAAAAGAATGCCAGGCATAATGTCAAAAAATACCTATAAAATAGTTACAGTTCTTTTCACCTTGGGGAGTATAACAACGTCAACAGCCCCGTTCGAGTGTGTGACAATGTCTCCCCAATTGTTACTCCTTCTCCACTAAGGAGTTAAGTGATTGTATATTTAAAAGCTCAGATAACGATACTCCTAAAGCCTTCGATATCCTCCACAGGGTTTTAATGCTGGGATTGTTTCTCCTCCCAGATTCGATATCACCGATCGCCGATTGGGAAACCCCTGCCTTTTCGGCCAAACGAAATTGACTCCACCCTAAAGCAGTACGAATATCCCGAATTTGTTCTCCCAAACTCTCCGCCAAAGCTTTGACCTGGCCTTTCTGCTTCCCTGGTTAAAGTATCAAATCCAGTTGGATATTTTCAGTTTATCGTAGATTCTTTCTAATTACAATAGACTCTCTATGACTCTTACATTTTGAAACATAGATGATATGGTAATAATCATAGTGAATTCACTTTGACTCAAGGAGTGGCGTTTTATGGCTGATAAAAGACAGTTTACTTTGCGTCTTCAGGATGAAGTCTTTGACAAAATAAAAATAATTGCAGATACTGAAAACCGTTCTATCGCCATGCAGATTGAGTTTGCCGTTAAAAAGTACATAGCTGACTATGAGAAAAAGAATGGCATTATTAAAATCGAAGAGTAAGAATGGGGACTTTCAAGATAAGAAGACCTTTTGGCCACGGGATTTTTAAACTATAGCCAAATATGGCATACTCCTAAAGCCTTCGCTATCCTCCACAAGGTTTTAATGCTGGGATTGTTTCTTCTCCCAGATTCGATATCACTGATCACCGAGCATTTATCCATGCCACAAATTTTTGGTACCTTCCAGAATTCCTGTTAATTTGAAGGCAAACTCTATGTTGGGAAAGCATTAATAGCAGTTTGGAATAAGAATGTCTTCTGCTTGTGCTTATGGAAATATTTGCTTGATTTATATATTATAGTGTTATATATAAAAATATTTAAATAGGGCTTGCTAACCAAAAGAAAAAGAGCCTAAAAACCAGGCAAAACAGGCATAGATGTCGAATATATGTGCATAAAAAAAGGCGATTTTGACCAAAAAGCCATGCACATGGAGGCAAATATGTACC